>AFSR01002342.1_pt1 | contig 33181 bp, 36 predicted proteins | sample 296848 | NCBI WGS metagenome assembly AFSR01 (sample SAMN02954305, study PRJNA68063) | hot springs metagenome | biome: terrestrial; feature: Mushroom and Octopus hot springs; material: microbial mat core samples; isolation source: Yellowstone National Park Mushroom and Octopus hot springs ...
TATCCGATGGGCAGCAACGGGTTAGTGATCAGCCGCCTCAATCCGCCGCAGGAGGTGTAGCGCCTCGTCGGGGGTGAGTTGCGGGTTCTGAAGGGCGCGGTGCGCCTCCACGAGCGCGTCGCGCAGCGGCGAGTCGGTTGGCAGGGCTTGGATGAGCTGCAGCAGCGTCGCGCCTGCAGGCAGTCCCAGCCGACGACAGAGCCGACGGCGCACATCGTCCAGAATCGTCTCGAAGGCGGGCTGAACGGCTCGCGTGCGCTCGTAGACGCCTGCGAGCGCGTCCACATACTCGCTGAGCGCAGGGGCGCGCGACGGGGTCGGGCGGGGCAGCCCGAACCGCTTGCCCAGCGAGTAGAACGCCACCAGCGTGACCAGCATCAGGTGCGCGAAGGCGATGCGCACGCCCATCGGCGCGATGCCCCAGAAGCCGCGCGGCGCGCCCACCTCGCGCTCCAAGTCGCCTTGACCCGCGTCGTCGAAGTAGACCACGCCGCCCTTGGGGAGCATCGTGCGCACCACCGCCAGAATGAACGCGCCGTTGTCCGCCTCGCGCAGCCGCTCGTTGGTCAGCCACTGCCAGTCGGTACACTCGAACACGACGCCTTTCTCGTAGTACCACAGCGCCGCCTCCACCGTCCCGCCCGTGTGGAGCAGGGGTACCCAGCGCTCCTTGCGGGGCGAAAGGTTCGCGCGCTGGTCTCCCAGTCGCACGCGCTGGATGCCGTCCAGCCACGGCGCGGGCAGGCTCGGCTGGGCGTCAAGCAAGCGGTCGGTGGGGAACTGCGCAATTGGCAGTCGGTTGCGGGCCGTCGCCGCGCAGCGATTCGGGCAGGCGCGTGTCCCCGCTGAACAGCAGCAGTCGCCCACCCTTGCGCAGCCAAGCGTCCAGCGCGTCAGCATCCTCCGCGCTCCAGTCACCGCTTGCGCTGCTGGCGTCCAGTCGCAACGGGGGTGGGAAGATGACGAGCATATCGGCGTCTTTAGGCAGGCGGCGGTAGGTGCGCCTCAGCGAACGCACGGTGTAGCCGTTGCGCTCCAGCAAGCGGGCGAAGCCCTTGACGCCGTAGCGGTGCTGGCTATAACTGAGGGGCAGGGGGCTGAAACGCGGGTCGCGCGCCTCTTGCGCCAGCCGCAGCGAATAGAGCAGCATCGCCGCCACCACGCCAATCAGCAGCACCAGCCCCAGTCGCTCACGCAGGAACTGCATGCGCCTCCAGCCTCCTGTAGAGCGCGTCGAACGCCGCCTCGAACTGGCGGTAGGTCGCCTCGTCGGGGGTCATCCCGCCGTACCAGATGGAATCGAACAGCAGCGTGATGGGTCGCAACTGTTGGTACGCCTCCTCGCGCAGGGCAGGGTCGGGCAGGGGAGTAGGGGAGGGGAGCAGGGCAGCGAGCGGCGGCTGGCGCAACCGCTGCAGATGCTCCCAGTTCGTGAGCGCGGGGTCATAGTCCAGCAGTTTCGCCTCGTGCAGCAGGCGCAGCGTGCCCAAGTAGTACGCCCGCGACGCCTGCTGCCAGTTGCCCTCGTAGGCGAGCCGTCGCGCCAGTTCGCGCCACTCGCGTGCGCTGAGCGTGCGCGAGTCGTCGGGCAGAGCATCCAGTGCAGCGAGCGTCGTGCGTGCCCGACGGCGGAACTGCACGCGCCCCACGAGGTACGAGACCGCCAGCGCAAGCGTCAGCACCAGCAGCACAATCACAAACCACTGCAGGAACTGCCCCAGCCCGCCACCGCCGAACCCGCCCAGCCCGCCAAACAGCCGACTGAGCCAGCGCACAAACATCTCCACCGCGTTCAGGAACGCCTCCGACAGGCGCTCTATCAGCGACTTGGGCGGAATCTGCATGTCAGGCTCGGCGAAGATGGCGTCCAGTTGCTGCTTGACGCGGTCGGGGGCAGGGGACGGGGTAGGGGAGGGCGCGAGCGACTCGCGATAGGCACGGATGCTGCGCCGTGCGCGGGCGATGTCGGATAGGTCGCCGTCGGTCGCCGCCTCGTCGAGCAACGCCTCAAGCGGTTCGCGCGCCTCTTGGGGCAGGGAAGCCAGTGCGCGTTGTGCCCGTTGGACGAAAACTTTTCGGTCGGCAGGGCGCGCGCGGGACGCCGCCTCAAGGGCGCGCTCCGCCTCAAGCAGCGCGTCCGCAGGCTCGCTCGCCCACACGCACACACAGAGCAGGGCAGCCCACAACAGGCTACACACCCGCCTCGCCCCGCTGCAGCACCTCATAGATGTCCAGACCCTCGTTGCGATAGCGCAGGTCAAAGTAGAGCAGGATGCTGGTCAAATACATCGCAGGCATCACCAGCATATACGCCACATACGAAAGCAACTCGTACACCTGATTGAGCGTGAGTGCCCAGCGCTCAAGGAGTTGCTCGAAGTCCACATAGATACTCATGACGCCTATGACAACCCCAAGAAGTATGCCCGCAAGGCTCACCACGGCAATCGAAAAGACTGCGTATATGCCCCAAAAGGCGAGGCAGCTCAGCGTGGCATGCTTTAGGTTCGGGCGCACCAGCTCCACCGCGCGGCTGAATGCTGTAATCGCATCCGTGCGCTCTTCCAGCACGATGATTTGGGGCAGCATCACAAACCACACCGTTGCCATCGCTGCCAGCACCAGCGTCGGGATGGTGACAACCAATAGGAGGACGGACGCCAGCACAATAGCAAGGGTCGGGCTACCGCCTGCCAGCGCGCCCACCCCGAAAATAACCGCCAGCACCAACAGGAAGTAGCCAAACCCCAGCACAAGGTAGATACCGCCCAGCGCGAGCGCCGCTAACAACTGATTCGCAATCAAATTCCAGAAACGAGGCTTGAGCCGCGTCCACAGCGCACGCAGCGTGATCGGCTCGCCGACCGCCAACATCCGAAACGCCAGCGTGGTGAACGCCGCATGCACCATCGGCGCGACCACAAGGTACGGCAACAGCAAAAACAGCCCCAGATAGTCCAAACCTATCGCTACCCAAAAGCCGCCTGCGTTGCGCGCGTCAATCAGGAGCATCGGAATCAACAGCAGAATCGAGACGGTGATTGGAATCAGGTAGACCCAGAGCGAAATCGTGAACAGCGGGCGGAAGTTTTCGCGGTAGTAGCTGACGGCGTCGTCCATCAGCTCGAACGGCGTTGCGGGTCGCGCAAGCGTGCGGAAGCGCGACTGTAGGATTGCCGCGCCGCGCGTCGTGATGCGCCAATCGCCCGATTGTGCGTGCGTCTCCATACTATGCCCTCAATCCTTTCTCGCGTAAGTGCGCGTTCACCCACGCCTGTTTTTCTGGAGGCAGGGCAGCAGGCGGCGGTTGCCTGTAGTCCACAACCTTGTGGTACTGCCCCTCACGATAGGCGTCCTCCAGCGCTGCTTGCAAGTGTACCACAATATCGGGGTCGGGCGCACGCAGGGGCACGAGAACCTTCGGCAGCGGTTCGGCAAGGTCAACGAACCACACATCCGCTTCGCGCCCCGCCCAACCTGCCCGATGCAGGCAAATCAGGTAGTCCCACTCCGAACGCACGCGCTCTAACGCCTCAAGCGGAGGGAACACTGTGTGCGCCCCTTCGTGGAGCAGGTCTATCTCCAGCAGGTGAACCCCGCTATTGAGCAAATCGTGCTGTTTGCGCAGGTAGAGCCGCCGCCCCTCGGACTGGGGCGACTTGTTCGCAGGGCTGAGAATCTCCACAACGGTCACCAAAGTACGCTCAGGCGCACGCAGAGAATAGATTTCTATGTATGGCTCACGCACAGGCTCTGCGTGGATAGCGATGTGGACGGGGGCATCAGCAACAGCAGCGCTTGCCGATTGTGTGCGAGCCTCAGGGACGGCGACGGCTACAGATATGTCGGGTATGTACCGACGCTTCTCCTCGTGGGTTTCCAGGTAGATACGCTCTTGTATCAGGGCGAGGTATCCTTCAGGTAACCGCTCGGTTATCTGACGGCGCAGCGCGCTGATGAGCGTGTGATGCACATCGCCCCACAGCGCTGGGTCTTCCAAGTAGGGATCCATCCCCGGAAAGGGACACAGACTCGCTGCCACAGCGGAATTGTACCCCGTTCATCCAGCGCATGCACGCGCCCTGCGCTGTCCCGACAGGCGGGCAACCTGCTCCTCCAGAAACGCGAGTTGCGCCTCGGCGCTGGGCAGGCTCAGAATCTGCTCAGCGGGGATGGCTTGCCCAAAGCGCACGCGCACGACGCCGAACGCGGGCTTGGGAACCAGCTTTCCGTAGGGCAGGATTCGGTCGGTACCCACAATCCCGACGGGCAGCACAGGCGCGCGCGTCTGACGCAGAATCAGCAGCACGCCTGGCAGGAACGGCTGCAAGTCGCGCGACTCGGAGAGTTCGCCTTCGGGGAAAATCGCCAACGCCTCGCCGCTCTGCACGGTCTCGATGGCGAGCTTCAGCCCCGTGCGGTCAGGGGCGCGCTGCTTGATGGGCACCATTTTCGCCAGCCGCGCAATCGCGCCGACGATGGGGATGCTGGGGATGTCCGCGCGTCCCATAAAGCACAGGTGGCGCGGCGCAGCGTACCACAGCACGGGCGGATCCGCCAGCGAGAGATGGTTCGCAACCACGATTAGCCCGCCGCGCCGCGGCATATTCGCGCGCCCCTCAATCCGCAGCCACACAAACAGCGGGAACCGAAAAGTAATCGCGAACAGCAGCTTGAAAAACACATAGGCGATATCGAAAACAATTCGGTTCCACAGGGCGCGCATAGAGTCTGATAAGTGGGATTATGTTAACTAATAGTCATCGGGCTGACCCTCCGCTTCCAGCACCGACTCCGCCATGTAGATGGGCGCGCGGAAGCGCAGCGCGAGCGCAATCGCGTCGCTGGGACGCGAGTCGATTTCGATTTCCTCGTCGCCGTGCAGCAGGTAGATTTTCGCGTAGAAGGTGCCTTGCCATAGGTCGTCGATGACCACGCGGTCGATGCTCACGCCCAGCCGTGTGAGGATGTTGCGCGTCAGGTCGTGCGTCATCGGGCGCGGCGGCGTCTCGTCGTTGAGCGCGGAGACGATGGCGTGCGCTTCGAACGGACCGATGACGATGGGCACGGTGCGCCCGTAGTTGTCGCGCACCTGCACCAGTAGCGCGCGCGGCTGTCCATGCTCGATGCGCTCGTAGACGCCCGTGACGCGCACTTCCAGCTCGCGCCCGCGATCGAAGCGAGGCGCGGCGCGCTCTTCCAGCTCGCTGCCGGTCGGCTCGCCCCCCAGCAGACGCTGCAGCTGCACCTCTATCTCTTCGAGTTCCGCCTCTTCAGACTCGAATTCGAAATCATCATCGTCGAAGAGGTCTTCGAACTCGTCATCGGGGTCTTCGTCGAACGGTCGCTTGCGTTCGTCGTCGCGCATGGTTAGCCTCCTTATCCTGCGCGGGTTCGCGCCACCACTTCCATCAGGAAGTCGCGGTTGGACTTCGTGCGTTGCAGCAGGCGGATGAGTTGCTCTGCCGCCTCCACAAGGTCTTCCTGGTTCGCCAGCAGGCGTCGCAGTTGCCAGATTGCCATCAGTTCCTCTTTGGAATACAGCAGTTCCTCGTGGCGTGTTCCCGACCGCTTGACATCGATGGCGGGGAAGATGCGTCGCTCGGCAAGGTCGCGCGAAAGCACCAGCTCCATGTTGCCTGTGCCCTTGAACTCCTCGAAGATGACCTCGTCCATGCGCGAGCCTGTGTCGATGAGACAGGTCGCAATGACAGTGAGGCTGCCGCCCTCTTCGATGTTGCGCGCGGCGCCGAAGAACCGCTTCGGGCGGTACAGCGCGGCGGGGTCAAGACCGCCCGAAAGCGTGCGCCCGCTGGGGCTGGTGGTCAGATTCGACGCGCGCCCAAAACGGGTCAGGCTGTCCAGCAGAATCACCACATCTTTCCCCTGCTCCACCAGCCGCTTGGCGCGTTCCAGCACGAGGTCGGCGACGCGCATGTGGTTTTCGGGCGGCTCGTCGAAGGTGGAGCTAATCACCTGCCCTTTGACCGAGCGGCGCATGTCGGTGACCTCTTCGGGGCGTTCGTCGACCAGCAGCACCAGCAGCACCACTTCGGGGTGGTTGGTTGTGATGCTGTTGGCGATGTTTTTCAGCAGGGTGGTCTTGCCTGCTTTCGGCGGCGCGACGATGAGCGCGCGTTGCCCTTTGCCAATCGGCGCGATGAGGTCGATGATGCGCCCCGAAATGTTTTCAGGGGTGGTCTCCATCACCAGCCGTTGGTTCGGGTACAGCGGGGTGAGCTGCTCGAAATCTTTGCGTCGGCGGGCTTCGTCGGCGGGCGCGCCGTTGATGGCTTCCACGCGCAGCAGCCCGTAATACTTTTCGCCCTCTTTCGGCGGGCGTGCGACGCCAAACACCAGGTCGCCCGTGCGCAGCCCGAACCGCTTGATTTGCGACTGCGAGACATAGACATCCTCGCTCACGCTCTGCAGGTTCGGGTGGCGGCGCAGGAAGCCCCAGCCGTCGGGCAGGATTTCCAGCACGCCCCAAGCGTACTCGCTGCCAGGTTCGTTCGCACTGGCACGCAGGATATAGTAAATCAGCTCCGCCTTATCGTCGATGTCGTCGCTGATTCCGATACGCTTGGCGCGCCGCTTGAGGTCGCTGAGCGGTTGCTGCCAGAGCTGCTTGAAGTCGGCGGTCTCTTTCGGCTTGGGGCGCATCTCCACTTCGAGCGCGTCGCCCGCGCCGTTGGTCAAGGTCTCGATTGGCTCCTCAGGTGAGGTAGTGGTCTGCGTTCGTCTTCTCATTGTTGCCTATCCCATCCAGATGTGGTCATCCGCCCATTCGCTGCACATGGTGCAGTTCTGGGAAAACCTCCACAGTAGCACCCTAATTATACCCTACTGCCGAAGGCATGCAAGGGCGCGTAGATGCGCCCTCGCATAGGGAGACTATCGCGCCCCGCCCGGAAGCGGAACGGTACCCAAGCCGCCGACGCCTGTGCCAGGACTGATGCCCGTAGACAGCACCGACTGGTCGACAATCGCGTATAGGAACCGATTCGACGCCGCCACATACATGATCGTCGTCGGGTTATTCTTGTAGGTGAACTCGCCCATCACAGGCGCGATGCGAATGGGTGCGCTCAAATAGGTCTGCCACTTAACCGTGTTGTCAGGGTTGATGGCGTACAAGAAGCCGCGCTCGTCGCCGAGGTAAAGCACGCCGTTTCGGTCAATCGTGGGTGTGCAGCGGCTCACATTCGGCAGCACGCGCACCCACTTCCCTGCACCGTCAGAGGCTCGAATCGCGTGGATCGCGCTCTGCGTCGGCGAATGGCGCACGACGATGTAGACCGTATCTTCGTTGTTCGGGTCGGGGCCGATGGAGGGTCCGCCCATAATCGCGCCGCCCGCTCGGTATTCCCACTGGCGCGAGCCGTCCGCCATCGACACACCGTACACGCGACCGCTGTTGGATGCGCACACAATCGCCGTCGACTCATCGGAAGTCACAGCAATCGGACGGTCTACCGAGTCGGAGCGCACATCAGGTCCACTGCCGTTATCGCTCAAAGTCGGGAGGTCGGTGATCCAGGCGTAGCCAATCGTGCCAGAAAGCGGGTCGACTCCAACAGCAGCCACTAATCCACTATGAAACCCAAACAGGAGGAGTGAGCCATCCCGAGTAGCGGAGACCGAGCTGAGCGCGGCAGAGGGGATTTGGTCAAAGATGAACCTGCCATAGTCGGGAATCACTCGCTGAATATTCCCGCTACCGTCTACAACGATAATCCAAGCTAAGTATAAGAAGATGATGTTCCCGAAGTTGTCAGCAAAGACGGGATAGATGTAAAACCCGTCCGTCGTTGCGCCAAAGCCCGTCCGATAGGCGGGAAAGCCCCGAAGCGTCCAGAAAACATCTGGCACTCCTAAGACGGGACTAGGGCTGTAGAGCAAGCACTCGTACTGCCCGCCTGAAAGCATGAGCGCTTGCCATTCAACAGGTGGAAGCACAGGATTGAAGTTGTTGTCAACGATAAAAACCGCCGCGTTGAGGAAGATCGGCGTGGATGGCTGTCCCCAGAAGGGACCGAACGAGCCTGTCGCACGCCCGTTGACGGGGTTGTAGAAAGTGTAGCGCGTGTAGCGGGAGCCTTGCGCAGGGTGCTGCGGAACCCACAGGCTCTCGCCAGGAATGCCAGGCTCTTCCAGCGCGCCGCCGCGGGTGAACCACAGCACAGCGGGAGTGTTCGGACCTGCCAAGTTGTCGACAAAGTGGCTGCGGCGCATGTCGCGCCCCCAAGTGGGCCATGGCGCGCCCGTGAGGAGCGGCTCGGTTATGGGGGGCTGAGCAAACGCGCCCAGAAGTCCTATCACTGCAGTGATCCCAATCGTCCAGCGTCTCATCGTCACAGTTCGCCTCCTGCGTATTATTTTGGCATGCCCCTGCCCTTTCCTGCTAATCTGCAGGCAGGAATTCAGAAAAAACTGCCGAAACTCGCGCCCATGAGCCATTTACGGATAGGCTTTGTCGGCAGCGGGTTTGTGGCGCGGTTCCACGCACAGGCGTTCGCCAGCGTGCGCCACGCCGAAATCACAGCAATTATGACGACCAACCCCGCAAAAGGTTCCGAACTGGCAGCGTTTTGTCGGTCGCTGGGCGTTGGCAACCCGAAGGTGTATACCGATGTGCGCGAGCTGGTGCGCGACTCAGAGGTAGACGCCATCTGGTTCCTTGCGCCGAACTATGTGCGCGTGGAACTCATCGAGGCAATCGCCGACGAGGTGCGGTCGGGTCGCGCGACGCTCAAGGGGCTGGCGGTGGAAAAGCCGCTCGCGCGCAATTTGCGCGAGGCGCGCCAGATTCTGAGCGCGGTTTCGGAGGCGGGCATCCCACACGGCTACTTGGAGAACCAGCTCTTCGCGCCTGCGTTGGTGCGCGGCAAGGAGCTGCTTTGGCGTCGGGGCGCGGCGGTTGCGGGCGAGCCGTACTTAGCGCGCTGCGCGGAGGAACATAGCGGCCCGCATCGCGCGTGGTTCTGGCGAGGCGACCTGCAGGGCGGCGGCGTGCTGAACGACATGATGTGCCACAGCGTCGCCGCAGGCTGGTACGCGCTCACCCCGCCCGACCAGCCGCTCACTGCCCTGCTCCCCTGCTCCGTCTCGGCGCAGATTGCCTGCCTCAAGTGGGCGCGCCCTGAATACGCTCGACGCCTGCGCGAGACCTACGCCCACGAGATGGAAGTGGACTACACCAAATCGCCCGCCGAAGACTACGCCACCGCCCGCATCGAGTTCCGCACCCCATCGGGCAACAAGGCGATGGTGGAAGCCAGCACCTCGTGGTGTTTCGTCGGTCCAGGGCTGCGCCTGACCTTCGAAGTGCTGGGACCCGAATACATGCTGGCGATTAACACGCTGCGCGGCGAGGGCGAAATCTTTTTCAGCCGCGCGGTTCAAGGCGAGGCGGGCGAAGACCTTGTGGAGAAGCAGAACGCCGAGCAAGGGCTGATGCCCTACCTCGCGGACGAGGCGCACGCCTACGGCTACATCGCCGAGAACCGCTACTTCACCGACTGCTTCCTCACGGGTCAGACGCCGTTTTGCACGCTGGAGTACGGCGCGCGGATTACCGAGCTGCTGATGGCGGCGTACCTGAGCGCGGAACGCGGCGCGACTGTTCCCCTGCCCTGCCCCGAACTGGAAACTTTCGTGCCTGCGGTGGCGCGGGGCGAATGGCGCGGCTAACGGGTACACTTGCAGGCGATGCGGTGGCGCGAGAACCTGCTGGAGAAAATCGGCGCGCTGGCAACGGCGGTGCTGCTGGCGCTCTATGTGCAGTCGCAGCTGCACCCCGTGATCGAGCGCGTCTATGAGGTGCCCATCGAGCTGCTGAACGCGCCGCCGAACTACGAGGTGCGCTTAGAGGGCGCTCCGCGCGCGCGGGTCATCGTGCGCGGCGTGCGCGAGGTCGTCGAGCAGACCCGCGCGGAGCAAATCCGTGCCTCCGTCGACCTCAGCCGCGCCAAGCCTGGCGAGAACCGCCTCGCCATAAGACTGGACTACCCCGCCGAATGGCGCGAGCAACTCACCCTCACGCCCGAACGCCCTGTGGCGCGCGTCTCGCTGGAGCCGCGCCTGAGCCGCCAGTTCCCCGTGCGGGTGAACCTCACAGGCGTCCCCGACCTGCAGGAGGTGCTGGCGGAGGCAGTACCTGAACCCAGCAGCGTGCGCATCACGGGCGCGGCGTCCCAAGTGCGGCGCGTGCGCAGCGTGCAACTCAATTTCGACATGACGGGCTTGCAGGGCGACCTCGAGCTGGAACTCGCGCCGACGCCTGTCGACGAGCGCGGCGAACCCGTGATGGGCGTGCAGATTACGCCCGCCGAGGTGCGCCTCAAGGTGCGTCTCATTCCGCAGCCGACCTCCAAAACCGTGCCCGTCAGCCCGCGCCTCGATGACCTGCCCCCCTTCCCTTACCGCGTGATTTGGTTCTCGGTGGAGCCTGTGACGGTGCAGTTGCGCGGCAGCCCCGCGCGATTGGCGCAGATCAATGTCGTTGAGACCGCGCCCATCTCGCTGCGCAATAAGACCCGCGACGCCGAGATGCGCGTGCCGCTCAAGCCCCCGCCAGGCGTCGAGATTCTGGGCGTGCGCGAGGTGACCGTGCGCGTGCGCATCCAGCGCGAAACGCAGCCCGAACCGTCGCGCCCGAAGCCGCCCGCCGACGCCGAACCGCAGCCCGCGCCAAAGGAGGGCGAAACCTGATGGCACAGGTCTACACCGACGCAGACGCCCCGCTGACGCCCCTGCAGCACCGCACGGTCGCTATCCTCGGCTACGGCTCGCAAGGGCACGCGCACGCGCTCAACCTGCGCGACAGCGGCGTCCGCGTGATTGTCGGTGCGCGGCAGGGGCTATCGTGGGAGCGGGCGCAGGCGGACGGGTTCCCTGTCTACCCCATCCCCGACGCTGTGCAGCAGGCGGATGTGCTGATGCTGCTGGTCAACGACGAGCAGCAGCCGCGCCTGTACGCCGAGCAGATTGCACCCCACTTGCGCACGGGGCACGCGCTCGGCTTCGCGCACGGGTTCAACATCCATTTCGGGCAGATCACGCCCCCCGACGACATCGATGTGCTGATGGTCTCGCCGAAGGCGGTCGGTCCGCAGCTGCGGCGGCTCTATGTGCAGGGGCACGGCGCGCCGTGCCTGATTGCCGTCCATCAGGACTACACGGGCGAGGCGAAGGCGATTGCGCTTGCCTACGCCCGCGCGCTGGGCGGCACACGCGCGGGCGTCTACGAGACCACCTTCCGCGAAGAGTGCGAGTGCGACCTGTTCGGCGAGCAAGCCGTGCTGTGTGGTGGCGTGCCTGCCTTGATACGCGCTGCGTTCGAGATACTGGTAGAGGCAGGCTACGCGCCCGAAGTCGCCTACTTCGAGTGCCTGCACGAACTGAAGCTCATCACCGACCTGATTTACGAAAGCGGCATCCGCGGGATGGAGTTCGCCATCTCCGACACGGCGCATTACGGGGCGATGACGCGGGGACCGCGAATAGTGGACGCCCACACGCGCGAAGCCTTGCGCCAGATCTTGCACGAAATCCAGACGGGCGCATTCGCCCGCGAGTGGATTCTGGAAAACCTTGCAGGTCGCCCCGTGTTCCACGCGCTGGAGCAAGCCAGCGCACAGCACCCCATCGAGCAGGTCGGCGAAGCCGTGCGCGCACGGATGGCGTTCCAGCCCAAGCGCGAGGAGTAGCGGGTATAATCTGTATCCATGCCGCGCACCCGTGAACTGATTCAGGAAATCGTTGGGCTGCTGGAAGGCGACGACGACCTGCAGCTGGAGTTCGCCCGTGCGTTTTTGACCAGCCGCACGCTCCGCCGCTTGTTCCAAGCTGACCCTGAATTGCAGGAGACTCTGCGCCGTCTTATCCTTACGGACGCTCTCCTGCAACTCCCAGAAAAGGTGGAACCCCTACTGCAGTTGCCCGAAAAGATAGAGCCGCTGCTCCAGCTACCAGAGCGTGTCGAGGCGTTAGAGGCAGCCGTGAGTGAACTTCGTGCCATCGTCAATCGGATTGAGCCTGTGGTCAATCGGATTGAACCCATCGTCAATCGGATTCGTATCGAGCCTGCTGTGATGGAGTTGCAGCGATGGCAGCGGGGCGAAGTTGCACGGCGCAAGGGCGACGACTATGAGCGCCTTATAATTCAGCGCGCGGGGCGCATTTTCGGAATGGGTCAAGGCGGCTCGCCCCGCGACGATGCGTCGGTGCGCCAACAGATTCTCATGTGGCTGGACGCTGCAGGGCTGCTGGATGAAGAAGAAGACCCCGCAAGCGATCCGCTGGAGGCAGACCTGATTTGGTGGAAGGGCGAGCGCGTCGCGTTAGCGGAGATCTCGGTCAAGGTAGACCGCCACGATGTGCGCCGTGCCAAGCAGCGCGCCGAGACGCTGCGCCGCGCTGGGCTAACCGTCACTCCCGTTGTAATCGGCTCGCAGTGGGCGCATCGCCAGACGCCGAAAATCGCACAACGCGAGGGCGTTGAGTCGGTCGTCAAGGGCGTCTACTCGCAGGGTGTTATAGACTTCCGCCGCTACCGCCCTACTTGAACGGCGTCTTGCGGGCGATCTGCGCCAGCGTCAACTCGCGCATCGACTGCTCCGCATAGTCGCGCAGCCCCACCCAGAAAAAGTGCGCCGCGCACGGATTAATCGCCGAGCAGGTGCGCGTGCGATCCAACAAGCAGTGCGGCTTCTCAATCAGCCCCTCCACCGCCGACACGATGTCGTAGAAGGTGATGTCTTCGGGCGGTCGGCACAGCGCAAACCCACGCTTGACTCCGCGAAACGAGCGTACAATCCCCGCCTTCGCCAAGTCGTCGAAGATGTTATACAGGAAGTGCTGCGAGATGCCCGTCTCTTCCGCCAGCTCCTTGACCGTGACGATGGCGCCCTCACCGCGCTGCGCCAACAGCGCGAGCGCCTTCACCGCGTAATCCGTCCGCGCTCCCAAGTCCAATAGCTTCGTCATAGCGATTCATCCCCTCGCAACCATTTGACTGAATTATACCACTGACTCCAGCACATTTATCGCTTGCGGCGTCCGCCCAGTATCAGCCATGCGCCCGTCGCCAGCACGCCGACTGCACTAATCGGGAAAATCCAGTCGCTTATGCGTTCCCAAAGGGTGTATTGCCCGCGTGCAATCCGCAGCCCGCGCTCCAACTGTGCAGGCGTGAACTCCAGACCAAACTCGTAGTGGCGGATGACTCCCTCGCTGTCCAGAAACACCAGCAGGTTCGGGTGGTCTTTCACGATTTCCGATACATAGGTGAAGCGAAAGTCGATGGCGTCCAGCAACTGGAACAGCGCGTCGTCGTCAGGCACATAGGCAACCCGCCAGTTCGAGGCGTTAAGTTGATGTTTTTGCTGAAAACCTCTCATATCGGCGAGGTCTTCCTTCGGGTCGAAGGTGAAGGTCAAAACGGTATAGGTTTCTGTGTTTAAGTTTAACTCTGAGAGAGCTTTTTTCACGCTGCGGCTGATGACGATGCACGCGCTGGGGCAGCCTGCGTAGATGGGGCTAAGAATTATGGGCTTGCCCTTCAGGTCGCTAAGCTTGAAGGCGCGCCCCTGCGTGTCGACGAACTTCACATCGGGCGGGGTGGTTCCGAGCGTCTTGCTCAGGTTGGGTGGGACGCCCTGCCCAAAGGCAGAGCATCCCAGCGTGAACGACAGAAGGTATCCAGCAAGTCGGATGGCTCTCATGGCAGTTTCGTTTGCTCCCGTAGCGTCTGTTGCGGCACGAGGTTGCTCTCGATGCTCTGGTAGCCAGGCACTTTGGTAATCACGCCGCGCGTCATCGATTCATAGAGGGGGTAAGTGTAGGAGATGGCGATGAGCGCGAGCGTCGCCGTCACCCACGGACGCAGGTTCACGACGAGAGGTGTTGGAGTGTCGTGCAGCGCCTCGGCGATGGGAAAGTCGATCTCAGGCGCGCGCACAGGCTTGGCAAACAGCGTGCCCACCAGCGAGACAACATAGCTCAGGAAGCCAACCACCGCAAGCGCGCCGCCCAGTGCGCCCACATGCGACCAGAAGAGCCAGTCGCCGCGATACAACAGCTCGTTGCTGGGGTCAAGGTAGCTAATGCCGATATTGCTCCGACGCGGCGCGCCCTGCAGCCCCGTAATCGAGAGCGCGATCTCGAAAATCACGAAGCCCAGCATCCACAGGTACGGCGCAGCCAGCGCAAGCGGCTTCGCTTTCACATCCACCCCGCGCAGCCGCGCCACCAGGTAGAGCGTCATCCCCAAGAAGCTCAGCGTCACCAGCCCGCCGACGGTCGTGTGGAAGTGCCCCACAACCCACGCGGTGTTATGCACAACCAGGTTCAGGTTGTACGAGGCGTTCACGATGCCCGTGACGCCGCCGAACAGGAACAGAATCAGCCCTGAAATGAAGTAGGCGAACAGCCACTTGTCCCCTTCCCTGCTCCAGTACGGCAGCTTGCTCCACCAGCTGAACAAGCCTTGTCCGCCGTTTTGACGCGCGCCATGCTCCAGCGACGCCGCGACCGTGAACGCCGTGATGAAGCTTGGCAGCGCGACCATGAAGGTCAGAAACGCATGCCAGAGTTTCCAGCCGCTGCTCAAGCCACCCTCCGTGTATTGGTGGTGCAGCCCCACGGGAATCGAGAACAGCAGGAACAGCAGGAACGCCAGTCGCGCGGCAGGGTCGGAATAGAGCTTGCCGCCCGCCAGCTTCGGCAGCATCGTATAGAGCATAATATACGACGGCAGCAGCCAGAAGTAGACCAGCGCGTGCCCGAAGAACCAGAACAGCGTGCGCGACAACAGCGGGTTCACCTCGCTGGCAAGCCCCAGCGACAGCGGCAACATCTGGAACAGCACGGTGGTCGCCAACGGCAGGATAATCAGGAACCACAGCGTGAAGTTGACGAGGTTGCCCAGCACCGCCAGCGGCAGTTTCGCGTTCGGATTCTCCCGTCGCCACGCAAGCGTGTTGGGAATCCAGTCCAGGAAGTACGGCAGAATGGAGCCAATCAGCAGCAGCGTCGCGCCCACATAGAAGGTCCAGTGCGCGACCATCGGCAGGTAGAAGGTATACAGCACGGTGGCGCGCCCCGTGAGCATCGCCCACGCCGCCATCAGCGTGCCGCCCACCATCAGCAGCCACGACGCCCACTGTACGCCCACCTTGAGCGGACGCTTGAGCTGATGCAGCATAATCGCATTCCCAAACGCCACCGCGAAGAAGGTCGTGAACACAATCGCGTTAATCACGCCGTGCAGGGTCAGCCCCTGATAGTAGTTAATCCCGAAAATGTCCGCCGAGCGGATAATCCCCGCGCGCGCCAGCACTTGGTACAGCCCCAGCAGCACGCCCAAGATGAGCAGAAGAAACGGGACGATGAGCTCGCTCAGCAGAATGAACCGTATCGCGCCAGTGACGCGGGCGGCGTCCCCACTGCGATCTTGGGCACTAGCAACAGCAACGCTCCTCAAGTAATCCCCTGTAATTTGCATGGCTTGCCTCCTTACTCCACAATCACTTGACCTGCCATGTTCTGGTGCCCCAGCCCGCAATACTCATGGCAGATAATCTGGTACTCCCCTGCCCTGTCGAACTTCACACGGGAGTAGGTCACTGCGCCTGGGATCGCCATCAGGTTCACCAGCGTCTTGTCGATGTGGTAGCCGTGCATCACATCGCGACTGGTGATGTAGAAGTCCACCACCGCGCCGCGCGGGAGCTTAATCTGGTTCACCGTGCCCATATCGAAGCCCCACATGTACGCGACGACATCCACCTGATAGCGGTTGGGACCAATCTCCACGACGCGTCCGCGCTCAAACAATCGCGCGTTCGGCAGACAGGTCGGCAAGTCCGCCTGCAGCCCTTTCGCGGCGTACACCACCAGCCCGAAGAACATCATCACCAGCGACAACGCTAACGCCATCGCGCGTTTCTCGAACCGATCCATACAATCACCTCCACTTGAGCAGCACGCCGTAGGTCGTGAGCCATACCAGCGCGTACACGAGAATCATCGCCACGAAAAACGCCACTGCGCCGACGGGCGTAAAGCTCTCCTGTGTCTCTCGCATCGTGTTGCCTCCGTCTGTTCACATGCTGTATTCAGGCTATTCAACCTCTTAGGTCTAATAGCCTAATGGGAGTATACCACACCATCAGCGGCTTTGTCAAGGGGGGAAAGGCGTGTTTCGGGGGAAATTCGGCGCGATTCGGGGCGATTAGGTCTCGTCGGTGGGTCATCTGGGGTATACTCCCTGCAGTTTTGCTTGCGAAAAACCGAAAATAGGGGGTGTGAGCCTGTTGGAGATTCGCACAGAAGGCTTGGTGGACGACTGGGCGTTGTTGCGTTGGACGGACAGCGCGGGGGACGCTCTGTGCTTGACGCCGCCCACCGTCGGCGCTGTCGCCGAGTTGCCCCCTGCCCCGTTCGGTGTGGCGTACCCCGCCCGCTTGGAGGGGGTGGGGCGCGTCTACCTGTGGGCGAATGGGTTCACCGCGCGCCAGCCCACGCTGACACTAGAGCCTGCGCTGACAACGCGCTACCTGGAAGCCGCCAGCGCACTGGTCAAGCAGTACGCGCGGCGCGGCGTGGTGATGGAAACCGCCCAGCAGCACCTCCAGCTGGCGCAGGCGATGCAAACCGAGCAGCGATGGGCAGAGTGCCTTGCGGCGAGCGTCGCCGCTGCCGAAGCGAGCGCGGTGAGCCTTGCACGGGCGCGACTGGAGCGCATGCGCGGGCGCACGGCGTTTCTGTGGGGCGTCTGGGTAGACGCGCCCGCTGCCCTTCCCTTCCCTGCCCTTGCGCCGCCGCTGAACCTTGTTGCCCTGCGCAGGCTGGAACCGTCTGACGACTGGCGCGCCTTGATTCAGCAGGCGCAAGGAACCCGCGCTGCCCTCGCCGCGTTCTGGGCGGAGTGCGACTTATGCCCACACGCAGAGGACGCGCTCCGCGAGACGGTCGCCGCCTATAGGGGCAGCGTGCGCTACTGGAACATCGCCGCGAACCTGCACCGCAGTGAACCCTCCGAGCGCGCTGCGCAGCAGATTGGCGCGCTGTGCGAGGTCGCGCGAGCAACGGACTTTGGCGTCGTGCGCCTGCTTCATGGCGCACACGGCTACTATGAGCCCAGCAGTCCCTATGCCCTGCTGGAGTCGTGCGCCGAGACGGGCACTCCCTACGAAGCGATTCACCTCGAGTGGCAGTGGTACGACGGCACGCTATACGACCTCGACCAACTGCTGGAGCGCTATGGCGAATTGGGCAAGCCGATCCACCTGAGCATTAGCCTCCCGCCAGAGGGGGGATGGGGCGTCTTCTCGCGCGCAGAGCCGCTGGCGTGGCTGGAGGGCGCGTGCCTGATTGCGCTCAGCAAGCCGTATGTGATTGCGCTGCAGGTTCCACTGCGGGCAACCGAGCGGAGCGGCGGCGCACTCGACGCAAGCGGGCAGCCCAGCGCGCACTGGCGACAACTCGCGCAGGTCGCCGCATGGAACGCTTCCCTGCTGGACTAAAAGCTCGTGCGTACAGCGTCGCTCCAGAGCAGGCGGCGAATCGCTTCGCGTGCGGCTTCCGCCAACGCTTCTGCGGGTTTACCTGCCAGCTGCGCGTCCTCGTCCGTCACGCGCACCACCTCCTGCCCCTTCACCAGCACGGCGCGCCGATCGTCGCTCAGTTGCACCTCGAACAACTGCACGCCGTCGTCCAGCAGCGTGTTGAGCAGCCCCGCGATGCGCTCCGCACGGGCGCGCGAACTGCCTAACTCCGCGTGCGGCGCAGGCGTGAAGACGCGAATCTTCTCGAACTGCACGGTGTAAAGCCCGTCAGGCTGCTCCTTGTTCTCCATCAGCGCGTGGACAGCGAGCGCGGGGCTGACCTCGCGGCGGCGGATGGGAATGCCATACTCTTGCAGGGCGTGCTTGATGGTCTCTACACGCTCACGGGTAATCGGGTGCGTGCGGAAGATTCCCCAGTCAATCTGGGGGCGTTTGCGCTCCTCCGCTGCCAGCCGCTCCATAAACACCAGCAGCCCCACGGGGTTATACGGCGAGCGGCGCAGGTATTCCAGTGCGGTCAGGTCGGCGTCAATCTCCGCCTCCTGGCTGAAACTGCTCACCCGCGCGATGCGGTATAGCTGCGCGCCTGTCATCAGTCCCGCAAAGTCCTGCGACGGCAGCCGTCCGAACACCCCCACCAGCAACGCGGGCAGCAGTACGCTCTGTTGCACCTTCGCGTCGTCGCGGATGAGTTTCATCACATGCCGATGCGCCGCGTGCGCAATCTCGTGCGCCAGTACCGCCGCCAACTCGTCGTCGCTGGACACAAAGTCCAACAACCCCCTGTATACGAAAATGAACCCGCCAGGTACCGAGAAGGCGTTCACATCCTTTTCGTCGATGATACGGAAGGTGTACTGAAACGGCGCAGGTCCCGACTCGCCGTAGCGCGCCACGGTGGGCGTCTGGCGGGCAATCTCCGCCAGCGTCTGTCCAATCCGATCGACACGCTCCACCAGTTCGGCGTCGGTGATGAATTTGTAGTGTTTCTCGATTTCGGCGACGACCTTCTTGCCGAACTCCACTTCCTGCTGGTCGCGCGGCGAGAGGGTGGGCTGTTCGGGCGCAGGTTCCTGCGCCACAAGGAACCCCACCAGCGCCAAACACAGAGCCAACAGGCTCATCGGCTTCCGTAATGCTCGCATCGGTTTCTCCCCACAGCGGCGCGTCTAAATCTATAGACGATGCGCAGTACAGTCGCGTTCCACATTATAGCACATTTCGTGCCATTAGCCGCCCTGCTGGGTCGCGATGAACTCGGCGTACCAGCGCCCGCTGGCTTTCATCGTGCGCCGCTGCGTCTCGAAGTCCACATACAGCAACCCGAACCGCTTGCTGTAGCCGAACGCCCACTCGAAGTTGTCCATCAGCGACCAGTAGAAGTAGCCGCGTAGGGGGATGCCCTCCCGCAACGCACGGTGCGCCTGCTCCAAGTGGGCGCGGATGTAGTCCACGCGCAGCGGGTCGTCTACCTCACCCTGCGCATCGGGCGCGTCGGGGAACGCCGCGCCGTTCTCGGTGATGTAGAGCGGAATCGCGCCGTACTCCTCGTGAACCCACTTCAGGATTTCGTACAGCCCTTCGGGGTAGACCTCCCAGCCCATCTCGGTGTGCAGCTTGCCCGCTTGGTACACGGTGCGCGAACCTGTGGGGTCGCTGGCGTCGTAGGCGATGACGCTGCGCGTGTAGTAGTTCACGCCCAGAAAGTCGATGGGCGTGCGGATAATCGCCATATCGTCTGGCGCGACATACGGCACGAACTCGCCCGTGAAGTAAAGCACGGGGTCGGGGTACTCGCCACGAAAGATCGGGTCTAAAAAGTAGCGGTTGACAAAGTTGTGCCAGAGTGTAGCGACCATCTCGTCTTGCGGGCTGTCGCTGGCGGGGTGTTGGGGGCTAAGGTTCAGCACGATGCCGATTTGGGCGTTGGGCAGCCCCAGCCCGCGCAACGCCTGCACTGCTTTGCCGTGCGCCAGTAGCAGGTGGTGCGCGACTTTCGCCGCCGCGCCGATGTCGCGCATTCCAGGCGCGTGCTGCCCCCACAGATAGCCCAGCGTCGCCAGCACCCATGGCTCGTTGAAGGTCGTCCACAGATGCACGCGGTCGCCCAGCGCGCGAAACATCACGCAGGCGTAGTCGGCGAACCACTTGGCGCAATCGCGGTTCGCCCAGCCGCCTAAGTCTTGCAACTCGGCGGGCACATCCCAGTGGTGCAGCGTAATCAGCGGTGTGATGCCCGCGCCGAGCAGTCCGTCCACCAGCCGTTTGTAGAAGTCCAGCCCCTTGTGGTTGACCGCGCCGCGCCCTGTGGGCAGCACGCGCCCCCACGCCACCGAGAAGCGGTAGGCGTTCAGCCCCAGCCGACGCATCCACTCGATGTCTTCCTGCCAGCGGCGATAATGGTCGCACGCTACATCGCCCGTGTCGCCGTTGAGCGTTGTGCCTGGCGTGTGGCTGAACCGATGCCAAATGGACGCCCCTGCGCCGTCCGCCAACGGCGAGCCTTCAATCTGATACGCCGAAGTCGCCGCGCCCCACAGAAACTCCTTCGGGAAGTGCATAGCACTCCAAGAGTTCGTCACCCGTGCGGAATCTCCTGCCCGATGGAGCGTCTGCACCTAAAACGGCGGCGCAGGGGGCTGGGCAACCGCCTGCACCGTCTGCTCGCGGCTGGCACGGTTGCCCGCGCCGTCTGTGGCTTGCACCACCACACGCGCCTGACTGACGCTGTTGGGCGTCCACTCCGCTGTGAACGCGCCTCGGTAGCGCGCGCCGTTGCCTGTAGGTTGCAAGATGACGCTTGCCTGCCTATTGTCGGGATAGGTCACCACCGCCAGCACCGCCTGCACCCCGCTTTGCAGGTCTAAGACCTCCGCCTCGATTTGCCCCTGTGCCCCGACGGTCAGCAGGCTGGGTGAGACGGCGATCGAGCCGATGACGGGAGGTGTGGTGTCGGCTGCGCCGTTGCCCCCGCCGCCACCGCCTCCGCCACCTCCACCACCGCTGCATGCAATCACCGACGCGCCCGCCACAATTAGCAGCGCATAACACCAACCTTGTAATCCAAACCGAATGCGCATCGTTGCTACCTCCTGACGATAATCGGCGCGACGGCGCGTGCAACCTGACCATCCGCGCTGACGGCGGTAATTTCCGCAAGATACGCGCCTGGCGGCAGATGTACGCCTGCGTCGTCCCGACCATCCCATATGAACTCCTGCAATCCCGCGCTGCGCGTGCGCGTGTCGCTCAGCGTGCGCACGGTGCGGCTCCCAGTTCGGATTTGCACCTGTACCTGCGCTTCGGCGGTCAGGGTGAAGCCGAGCGTGAGCGTTTCGCCCGCGCGTGTGCCGCCGCGCACCGTCGGGTTCAGCACGCGCAGCAGCGTCCGTCGTGCAATCGGTTCAATCGCGAAGCGGAAGACGCCGCCTTCGGGCGGAGCCGTGAAGGTCAGCGACGCGCCCGCGCTGCGCAAAGGTCGCCGCGCGCCGCTCTGCTCGTCCACCAACGCAAGGTTGACCCCGCGCGGCAGGTGGGTCGCTTGGTGGATGCGCAGGCGAATCGGCTGCGGCTGATCGCTGGGCGCGACGACCACTTCAAGGCTCCAGCGGGCATCGCGCGTCAGCGTCGGGCGTACATCGGCAGCGAACACGCCTTCCACACGGCGCACGCGCACCTGTATGGGCAATTCGCCGTCGGGTGGCTCGGGCGCCAGCATCGCTTGCACCGAGCGTCCCTGCGCCACGCCGACCCAGACCGCTCCGCTGCCCCGCGCGCTCGCGGCTTCCACCTGCAGCGTCCAGACGCTATCGGACGGCGCAAGCGAACCTTGAACAGCGCGACTGGGCGCGGCATTCAGCACCAGCGTGCATTCCACCCGCGCCAGTATCCAGTATGCCTGCCACGGCTCCAGCGTGCCTGCCACCCCCTGCAGTTCGGAGGCGTCATACACGAATTGGTACTGCCCGCGCATCGGGTTGTTGGGATCTTGACGCCACGCCCACAGGTAGCCGTCCAGCCAGCCTGCTTGCTGGGCGGCGCGTAGGCTTCGGCGTTCACTGCCTCGCTGCACCAGCACGCTATCCAGTCGCCATTCAATCGGCGCGAGCGTCGGGTTAGCAATCAGGTTCCAGCCTGGCTTGAGCGGTATCGTAATCTCGCCTGTGATCGGCTCGCCGAAGAGGTTCGGCTGGACGGGGGTGGTCGCCTTGATGAAGTATGCCTCGCCAACGCGCAGTTGAGTCGCTTGGGCGTACTGCTGGGCGGCGGCGTCCCAGCGCACAATGGACACGCCGTTCAGCCCCAGCGCGTTCGGGTCATTCGTAGGCGTGCGCAGGCTCAGCGTGAAGGTGCGTATGCCTCCAAGCGGGTGGGCACATTCACGGCGACGCTAAAGCGTCTGGGGGTAGTCCAATCACTTTCGTTGCCTGCGCTATCTTTCGCCCGCGCCCGCCAAGTGTAGTCGCCTGCTGCCAGCGACGGGTCTACCGACACGCTCGCCTCCGAACCACTCGCCACAAGCCCCGTCTCCAGCGTGCGCACCACGCCTGAACCGTTGCGCACCTCAATCACCGCCTGCACTTGGTCGTTGTCGGGGTCAGACAGGCGCACGCGCAGGGTTGGCGTTGGGGAGACCGTTGCGCCGTCGGCAGGCGCAACCAACTCAGGCACCGCAGGCGGGCGGTTGTTCGGCGGGGGCTGCACCGTGAACGCGCGCGTGTTGCTCCAGTCGCTGGCGTTGCCCGCGCTATCTTTCGCCCGCGCCCGCCAAGTGTAGTCGCCTGCCTCCAGCGACGGGTCTACCGACACGCTCGCCTCCGAACCGCTTGCCACAAACCCCGTCTCCAGCGTGCGCACCACGCCCGAACCGCGTTGCGCACCTCAATCACCGCCTGCACTTGGTCGTTGTCGGGGTCAGATAAACGCACGCGCAGGGTTGGGGTTGGGGAGACCGTTGCGCCGTCGGCAGGGGCAAGCAACTCAGGCACCGCAGGCGGGCGGTTGTTGGGCGGGGGCTGCACCGTGAACGCACGCGTGTTGCTCCAGTCGCTGGCGTTGCCTGCGCTATCGCGCGCCCGCGCCCGCCAAGTGTAGCTGCCTGCCTGCCAGCGACGGGTCTACCGACACGCTCGCTTCCGAACCGCTCGCCACCAGCCCCGTCTCCAGCGTGCGCACCTTGCCTGAACCGTTGCGCACCTCAATCACCGCTTGCACTTGGTCGCCGTCAGGGTCAGACAAACGCACGCGCAGGGTTGGGGTTGGCGAGACCGTTGCGCCGTCGGCAGGCGCCAGCAGCTCGGGCACGGCAGGCGGGCGGTTTGGCGGAAACGGGTTGCGCGCGACCACAACCGTAGCATCCAGCCGCCCGTAGCCGAACAGTTGCCCATCGGGCGAAAACTGGATTGCCAGCACGCCTGTGCCCATCTCTTCGGAATAGCTTCGCAAGCGTGTCCCATCGGATATGCGCCACAGGTTAATCAATCCGTCGCCGCCGCCCGAAGCCAGCAAGCCCCCATCGCGCGAAAATGCGATTGCGTAGACAGTATCACTGTGCCCGATAAGGGTTGCGACCTGCAGCCCGTTGGAGACATACCAGAGCCTGACGCTGGCATCTGCACTGCCCGACGCGATTAGTCGCCCGTTGGGTGAGAAGGCGACCGCAGTGACGGGCGCCGTGTGTCCCGTCAAGGTGCGCTCCAGCCCCCAGTCCGCCACACGCCACAACTTGACTGCCCCATCTTCGCCAGCGGTTGCCAACAGGCTCCCATCGGGCGAGAAGGCGACGCAGGCGACATAGCCCGCGTGCGCGTTGATGGTACGCTGCAGCATGGCGTCCGCAACGCGCCAGAGTTTGACCGTGCCGTCGTCGCCCGCCGTCGCCAGCAGTTGTCCACTCGGCGAAAACGCGACGCTGGCAACGGCGCCTGCATGCGCTGTGAGGGTACGCGCCAGCCCGCCGTCCACGGTGCGCCAGAGTTTTACTACCCCGTCCTCGCTCGCCGATGCCAGCAGGCTCCCGTTGGGCGAAAACGCCACGCTGGTGATACCTGCGTCGTGCCCTGCAAGCGTGCGCTGCAGCCCCCCGTCGGCAGTGCGCCATATTCTGACCGTGCTATCGCCGCTGCCCGACGCCAGCAGGCTCCCGTTGGGCGAAAACGCCACGCTGGCGACCTGCGCAGTGTGCCCTGTGAGGGTGCGGAGCAACGCGCCCGTATCCACGCGCCACACCCTAATTGCGCTGTCCGCTCCGCCCGACACCAACAGCGGGCTGCTTGGCGCGAATACTACGCTGACAACCTGCGCGGTGTGCCCCGTGAGAGTGCGCTGTAGCGTCCCGTCCGACACGCGCCACACTCTAATGTAGTTCGCCCCACCCCCCGCCGCCAGCAAGCTCCCATCCGCCGAGAACGCCACGCCGTATACGGGCGCAGCATCGCTGTAGCTTAGGGTGCGTACCAGCTGCCTATCCGAAACCCGCCACAGTTTGACCGTGCCATCCTCACCTGCCGACGCCAGCAACTGACCATCGGGCGAAAACGCAATATGGGTGACCCACAGCGCGTGGGCTTGGATGTCACCTACGGGTTGACCGTTCGCAACCTGCCATAGTTTGACCGTACCATCCGCGCTTGCCGACGCCAACACGCCCCCGCTGGGCGAAAACGCCACGCTGGAAACCCACAAGTCGTGTGCGGGAATGGTGCGTTCCAGTGCGCCTGTGCTGACGCGCCACAGTTTGACCCTCCCATCCTCACTCCCTGACGCCACCAGTTGGCTGTCGGGCGAAAACGCGACACTGAGAACGATCCCACCCTCGCCTAAGCGTATGCAGCAACCGCCCGTCTTGTGTGCGCCACACGCGAACCGTTCCGTCGGAGCCTGCCGACGCGACATAGCTCCCGTTGGGCGAGAACGCCACGCCGTTGACATCGCCGTCGTGCCCTGTCAGCGTGCGCAACAGCGCGCCGTCCGCGGCACGCCATAGCTTGACTGTGCCCTCTGCGCCTGCAGACGCGATAAGCCCCCCATCGGGCGAAAACGCGACGCTGTGAACCGCGAAAGCGTGCCCGCCCTGCATCCAGACGATGTCAGGACGCTCCTGCGCGACCCCAGTCGCCGCCGCTGCCCAAAGAAGCAACCCCACCAGCCCGCTGCGCCTACGCACCGAGCCAGCCCAACTCTGCACCGCACTCTGTCGTCGCCACATCGTCAGCACCGCCTTCGGACATACCCGCAAAGATTATGGGATTCGCAAGGCGTTTATGGAGTCGGCAGGCGGTGCGCCCCTACGGGTATACTCTCCCTCATCAGGAGGAGAACTATGCCCAGAATCGAGAAATCTATCGCCATCAACGCGCCTGCGGAGAAGGTGTTCGAAGTGCTGCAGCAGGCGGAATCGTTCGCGCAGTTTTTGCCCCATGTGAAGCAGGTGCAGGCGCTGGAGCGCACCGAGAACAGCGTGCTGCTGGAGTGGGAGGTGATTGCGCCCGGCGTAGGGATGCCCGTGCGCTGGAAGTCGCGCCACGCGATTGACGCCGCGAACCATCGCGTTACGATGCAGCCCGAAGGCGACTCGCTGGTCAAACTGAACGGCGAATGGCGCGTGCAGCCCGAAGGCGCAGGCAGCACCCTTGCCGCCGTGCTGGACTACGAGGCGAATGTGCCCCCGATGTTCGCAGGGTTCGCCCAAAACGCGGTCAACACCATCATCCAGGATTGGCTCAACGGCTTCAAGCAGCGCGCGGAGGGCTAACATGGCGCGAGTGGAACTGGAGGTCGTCATCCACGCTCCGCTGGAGACCGTCTACACCGTCGCCCGCGATGTGGAGGCGTTCCCGCAGTTCATGCCCGATGTGAAGTCGGTGCGCATCCTCGAAAAAAGCGACGACGGCAGCCGCACCCTCACCGAGTGGGTCGCCTACGCCTCGCAACTCAAGCTGCAAGTCAAGTGGACGGAGGAAGACCTCTGGGACGACACCGCCCGCACCTGCCGATTCCGCCAAGTCAAAGGCGACTACGACCAGATGGAGGGGCTGTGGGAGTTTTTGCCGCACCCCGAAGGCGCGCTGTTTCGCAGCACGCTGGACTACGAACTGCGCGTGCCGCTGCTGGGCGCAATCGTGCAGAAGGTCGTCCACCACCTCGTGGTGCAGAACCTGAAAGGCATCTTGGATGGGGTCAAGGCGCGTGCGGAGGCGATAGCGCGTGGAGGTTGACCGCCTACGCTTGCTGCTGGAGCAGGTTGCACAGGGCATGCTATCTGTAGAAGATGCGCTGACCGCCCTGCGCGACCTGCCCTATCAAGACTTGGGCTTCGCGCGGATTGACCACCACCGCGCGCTGCGCAAGGGCTTCCCCGAAGTGGTCTTTTGCGCGGGCAAGACGCCCGAACAAACGGCGGCGATTGTGGCGCAGCTGGCGACGCGCGGGCGCGTGCTTGCCACCCGCGCCAGCGAGGCGCACTACCACGCCGTGCAAGCGCAGGTTCCCGACGCGGTGTATCACACCCTCGCGCGGGTAATCACCGTCGGCGTGTTCCCTGAAGCCCCCGACGCGCCCTATGGCGTCGTGCTGGCGGCGGGCACGGCGGACATCCCCGTCGCGGAGGAAGCCGCGCTCACTGCACGGATGATGGGCGTGCGGGTTGAAACGCGCTACGATGTCGGCGTCGCGGGACTGCACCGCCTGCTGAACCACCTGCCCCTGCTGCACGGCGCGGGCGCGATTGTGGTCGTCGCGGGGATGGAAGGCGCGCTGCCCAGCGTGGTCGGCGGGCTGGTCGCCTGCCCTGTGATTGCCGTGCCCACCAGCGTCGGCTACGGCGCGCACTTCGGCGGGCTTGCCCCCCTGCTGACCATGCTCAACACTTGCGCGCCAGGCGTCGCTGTGGTCAATATCGACAACGGCTTCGGCGCAGGCTACCTGCTGGGGCGGATTCTGCATACCGCTGCCGCGCCTCTCTAAAAACGCGCTCACCCTGCCGATAATTGTGCAGGGAGCCACTATGCAGACGAAGACCTACCTCGCTCCGACGAAGCTGGAGGCGCTGCTGAAAATCCGCGAGGAACACGGCGCGGATGCGGTGATTCTCAGCGAGCGCACGGTGCAGAAGGGCAAACTGTTCGGCAAGAAGCCGATGGTGGAGATTGTGGTGGGCATCAAGGGCGCAGAGAGCGAGCCGAACGCCGAACCGCGCCCCGCCCCCAAAGCCGAACCGAAAGGCATCGACGAGTACGACCCCACCCAGACCCGCCTGCGCAAACTGGAGCGCGAAATGCAAGAGATTCGCGCGTTGGTGCAGACGATGCACGCCTACATCACCAACGGCGCCGCGCCTGCGCCTACCACCGAGGGCGAGACGGAACTGCCTATGATTGCCGCGACTCTCGATGAGCATCCGCTGTTGCGCCCGCTGATGGCGGCAGGGGTGGATCAGGATGTGGCGCAGGAGTTGCTGCGTCGTGTGCCGCGCCTGCCCCACAACGCGGCGGTAGACGCCCTGCGCCGCACGCTTTCGGCGCGTATCCCCATCGGCGGCGCGCTCCCGCGCGAGAGCCGACACCGCCAAGTCGCCGTGCTGGTCGGTCCCACAGGCGTCGGCAAAACGACCACCATCGCCAAGCTCGCCGCCATCCACGCGCTGGACTACAACCGCAAGGTCGCCCTGCTCTCGCTGGACACCTACCGCATCGGCGCGATTCAGCAGCTGCGCACCTACGCCGAGCTGATGAACCTACCGCTGCTGACCGCCACCAACACCGATGAAGTGGCAGACGCGCTGGAGCAGTTCGCAGGCTACGACCTCGTGCTAATAGACACCATCGGGCGCGGGCAACGCGACGAGGAACACCTGCAGGAGATGCGTCAGGCGCTGCTGCCCGTAAAGGGAGTCGTCTACTTGACGCTGAGCGCGACCGCCGACAGCGCGACGCTGCTCGACGCTGCCCAGCGGTTTCGCATCTTCGAGCCAGACGCGATTATCCTCACCAAGCTGGACGAGGCGGCGCGCATGGGCAACTGCGTCAACCTCGCCCTGCGTGGCTCGCTGCCGTTCGCCTACTTCACCACAGGGCAGCGCGTGCCCGAAGACATCACGCTCGCCGACGCACACGCGCTCGCCTGCGCCACCCTGCGCACCATAACCGAATGCTTCACGGCACGCAAACTCCTTGACAACGCCGCGCAGCGGGTATAATTAAGGGCGTGCGGGAGTAGCTCAGGGGTAGAGCATCGGCCTCCCATGCCGAGGGTCGCGGGTTCGAATCCCGTCTCCCGCTCCACCCCATTACTCATCCAGCAGCTGCCAGTTGCCGTTAGCGTCCTTGTACGGTACGCCCCGAATGCGCACCCTGCCATTATACGGACCGCCGTCTGCTACGACCCACGCAAACACCGTGTGGCGGTTGTCCAGCGTGCGCCCCGACAGCTGATTGCCCTGCGCATCGGTCAGCGGGCGCGTCCGCACAGGTCGTGCATGCCCGTCCACAAAGTTCGCATTCACCAAGCCGAAATGACGCGCCTGTATTGGCGTGTCGAACAGGATGAACGGTCCGCCCGGAAAGACCAGCGTGCCATCGTAGATCATCACCGTCTCCACAGGGTACTCCACACGCGCCAAAGTCTTCACCGCACGCCCCGTGTTCGGGAACAGGTTGTTATCCAAACCGAAGTCGATCAGACCGTAGTTGTGCGTGTAGCTGAACTCTGGCAGCACGGGCGGGCAAATAGGGGGTAGCCCTGCTATCTGGAACGCCAACGCAGGACTGACCCGCTTACCGTCCGACGGGCACAGCATTATCTCGCCGTTCTTCTGATACGGCACTAATGCTTGGTAGAACGAGAACACACACGGACCCGACGGAGAAAAGTGAAGATACAGGTTCACAGGGAAGGCGTCGTCGTAATCTTGCACATAGAGCAACACAGCCGTCGCCGATTGACGCAGGTTGCTGATACACTGGGTCGAGCGCGCGCGCTCACGCGCCTGCGCAAAAACGGGAAACAGAATCGCCGCCAGAATCGCGATAATCGCAATTACGACCAGCAGCTCAATCAGTGTGAATCCAGCAGAACGAGTTCGCATAGCGCACCTCCAGTAGAAGACTACCTTCACACGCCCTTAACAATTCCGTGATTTGAATCACAGAAAACGCCCCCATACCCTTTGGGTAAGTTTTATGCGGAGGTGCGATATGAACCTACCTGAACTCACCTACAGTCAGTATTGGCTGGTGTTTAATGTGTTGTCGCTCACCGTAGCTGTGATGGGCGCATCGGGAATCTTTTTCCTGATGGCGCGCAGCTATGTCGCCCCGAAGTACCATATCGCGCTCTATCTCTCCGCGTTAGTCGTGTTCATCGCCTGCTACCACTATTTCCGCATCTTCGAGAGTTGGCGAGATGCGTACACCCTTACGCAGGCGGGCAGCTACGCTCCGTCGGGCAAGCCGTTCAACGACTTCTATCGGTATGCGGACTGGATTATCACCGTGCCGCTGCTGCTCACGGAGCTGATTTATGTGATGGCGCTGTCGCGCGCCAAGTCGAACAGCCTAATTACTCGGCTGGTGCTTGCGGCGGTGCTGATGTTGGCGTTGGGCTATCCCGGAGAGATTGAGCGTGAGAACATGACCATGCGCACCGTGTGGTTCGTGCTGAGCTGCATCCCGTTCGTCTACATCCTGTATGTCTTGTTTGGCGAGCTGAGTCGCGTGATTGCGGAGGCGAAGTTCGCCCCGCGCGTGAATCAGCTGCTTGGCACGACCCGAACCTTGCTCTTGATTTCGTGGCTGTTCTACCCGTTGGCTTACCTTGCGCCGATGGTCGGGATTGGCGGCGCTGCGGGCGAGGTCGCGTTGCAAGTCGGCTACAGCCTTGCCGACCTGACAGCAAAGCCGCTGTTCGGCGTGTTCCTGTACCTGATTGCCCGCGAGAAGACGCTCTCTGAAGAGCCTGCCTACGCGGCGCAAGCGACGACCAGTTAGTTTCTCCGAGCGACTGCCCCAGCGGGTGCGCGTCGCCTGCTGGGGCGCATGCTCCACCCAACAGCCCACCCGACTACAAACGCCGCGCCCCCCAAGAAACCATACGCCCGCACCAGCGTCGGCGTCATCGCGTCCCACGCGCGGTACTGCCACACCTCCGCGTACATCAACAGCAGCGCGTAGGCAACTGGGGGCACCAGCAGGGTGTAGAGGAGGGCAGTTAGCAGCGGTATGACTATTGCTGCCCTCACCCCCTGCCCCTCTCCCACGCTGTGGGAGAGGGGAGCCGAATTCCCCCTCTCCCGCACAGCGGGAGAGGGGGACACAGGGGGTGAGGGCTTCCAAGCGACCCACCTGAACGCCAGTATGAGCGGGCTCACCCCCACGGTCGCCACAATCGGCGCGGCGTTGAATGCGCCAAGGGCATACCAGCGGGCGAGGTCGCCCAGTGTCGGCGGGTAGCCCTGCACGCTCCAGAATATGCCCAGCCACAGGGGGAACACCAGCCAGAACAGCACGCCCGCGCCCACCGCACGCGCCAGCAGCCCCACAACGAACCAGACGACGCGCCCTGCACGCGCCCTACTCCCGCTTACCACGCTTGTGTTCCTCTTGCAGGCGGTAGAGTTCCATCAGCGCGGAGAACGGATCCAGCGGGTTGCGGGCGCGCTCCTCGTCCAGCTCGGCGATACGGGCATTGATGGCTTGCACGCGCCGATACGCCAAGTACCCCAGCAGCGCGATAATCGCCAAGCACACCAATACAAACGGCACATTCATGGCGTCGTGAGTCGGCTCAGCGCGGCATGGTGCGCGTGGCAGATGGCAATCGCGAGCGCGTCTGCAGCGTCGTCGGGCTTGGGAACCGATTCCAGCCCCAGCAAGCGCTGCACCATCGTCTGCACCTGCCTTTTGTCCGCGCCGCCGTAGCCCGTCACCGCCTGCTTGACCTGCAGCGGGGTGTATTCGCGCCATTCGATGCCCTGCTCCGCCGCCACAAGCAGCGCAATCCCCGCGGCGCGCGCCACTGCGATTGCTGTGCGCCGATTGGTCTGGAACAGCAGTTGCTCGGTCGCCAGCGCGTCGGGCTGGTAGGTCTCGCACAGCCCGCGCAAGCCGCGATAGAGCGCGAGCAGGCGCTCGTGGGCAGGTATCGTCTTGGGCGTCTCCAGCGCGCCGTAGGCGAGGGCACGGAAGCGGTTGCCCGACTTCTCCAGTATGCCGTAGCCCATCGTCGCAGTGCCCGGATCGACGCCCAATATAATCATGTGGGTATCGGCGCGACGACCGCAGCCGCCGCGCCCGCACTACATCGTCGCAGCATCTGCGCAGCTCGGAGTGGATGCCCGCGTAGTTCATCGCCTCTTCGGGAGTGATCAGCTGTTTCTGCACATAGCGGTACAGGCACTGGTTCATCGTGCGCATGCCCCAGTGTTCCCCTTCGCGAATCGCGTGGTAAATCTCGCCGATGTGCCCATCCTCAATCATCTTCTAGACAGTCGGGGTGTTAATCATAATCTCCACGGCGGCAGATTCGTCCCTGTCCGCCCGCGCGTGGCACCAGCTTCTGCGCCACAATCCCGCGCAGAGTGTTCGCCAACCGATGCAGGATGTGCTTCTTCTCGTCGGGCGGGAACATGTTCACGATACGGTCCATCGTCTCATACGCGCTGGGCGTGTGATCCGTGGAGAATACCAAGTGCCCCGTTTTGGCTGCCTGCATACAGGCGTGCATGGTCTCCACATCGCGCATCTCGCCGATGAGGATGATGTCGGGGCTTTCGCGCACCACTGAGCGCATCGCGTCGATGAACGACTCGGTATCGATGCCTACCTCGCGCTGGCTCACGATGCACTGCTTATCTTGGTGGACGAACTCGATGGGGTCTTCGATGGTCACGATGTGCCCGCGGCGCGTCTCGTTGATGAGGTCAATCATCGCCGCCAGCGTGGTGGACTTCCCCGACCCTGTGGGTCCCGTCACCAAGATCAGCCCCTGACGATACTGGGTCAGACCTGCCAACACGCGCGCGATCTCAGGCTCTTCGGACCAGAGTTCCTCCAGTTTCCAATGCTGCAGCGGGATCAGGCGGAACACGCCCGCCACCGTCTGCCGCTGCATATACACATTCGCGCGGATACGGCACACGCCCTCCACCGTGAACGCCAAGTCAATCGCCAGACGATGCTCGAACTTGGCGACCTGCTCGTGGCTCATGTGCGAGAAACACAAATCGCGTGACTGGCTGGGCTTAAGCGGCTCAAGGGCTTGCTCGAACGGGGTGATCTTCCCGTGCAGGCGCATCACGGGACGCGCGCCCGCCTTGATGAAAACATCCGATGCACGCAACTCATACGCGGTCTTAATCAGGTCATCTAAGGTGTAGTTCAGCATAAAGACGCCTCCTACTGGATTTCTGTCTCTGGTTGGACGGTAGTCGCCTCCGTTTGTCGCTGGAGAAGTTTCGAGGTCGCCCAGAAGATTCCTGCCCCGACCAGCAGCGCGGCAAGCAGGATCAGGCTAATCAGCCAGCCCAGCGGCGGACGGGCAGGCGGCGCAGGCGGGACTTCAGGCTGCGGCTGCGGTTGGGGACGCTTGAGCGGGATCTCCAGCACGGCGGGGTCAGGTGTGTAGATGTTCAGCACGGTGCGCCACACGGTTGGCTGGGCGTCTGTCCACATCTGCAGGTGCGGCGTGCCGTACCGGAAGTAGCCCGCATACGCTGTCTTGTGCGGCAACAGCACATAGACATGCACCACAGGCAGGTCAGCGAAAGTGCGCGCCAACGGCGTGAGGTTCACTGTGCCCTCCTTGAGGTTCACCAGCCCGCCTGATACGAAGCTGGCAACGGTAAACCGCTCGTGGGGCTTAGCGTTCGCCGCGAGGCTATCGTCGCCAATCTCGATGGCGGCGACAGCGCGCTTGCTCCACTGTTCGAAACGGGCGATGCGCTCACGCACCGTCTTGTGAGGCACACGCTTGCCGAAAGTCCACGACATCGGCTGCGCCTCATCGGACTGCACCTGAATCACGACCACCACATCGGGCGAGCGCGTCCAATCAGGCGCGCCTGTGCCCTGCGCCAGCAACACGCTTACGCTGAGCCACCCAAGCCAAACAAGCACCCGCCGCAACACGACACCGCATTATACCCCACTCCCAACGACGCGCGGTCGGGTACTATAGAAGGGGGACACACGATGGGCGAATGGGTCGAGATTGCACGCTGGGTCGCGCTGGGATTGGTGGGAACCGCCACCGTGATTTTCGCGCCGTTGTGGTTCATCGGGCTTGTGCAGACCCTACTGGAGCATCGGCGCGCGATGCGACAGCTCGGCGCAGACAACGATACGCTCGCAGAGCAGTTGCAAGCCCTACGCAACGAGATGGAAGCGCTACGCCGCACCACGACGGAGCATCAGCTGAGCCTGCAAGCGAATTTGGAGAACTTGCAGGAGCGCGTGCGTGCGCTGGAGACCAACCAAGAAAGCCAAGCCGCCCTACGGTTACCGTAAGCCAAAGTTCTCTCTGCTCCAGCGCACAACAGGTGTTTAGGGTATGCCACACCAATCGTCGCCTGTGTGTCCATCAGGCAGAATCACGCCTGATAAATCTCCGCGCAC
>AFSR01001588.1_pt1 | contig 32631 bp, 27 predicted proteins | sample 296848 | NCBI WGS metagenome assembly AFSR01 (sample SAMN02954305, study PRJNA68063) | hot springs metagenome | biome: terrestrial; feature: Mushroom and Octopus hot springs; material: microbial mat core samples; isolation source: Yellowstone National Park Mushroom and Octopus hot springs ...
TCAAACTTGGCTCAGCCGGCGCGCTCATCTACGAGCGCGCAAGCGAGCGCTTCTGGCTTGTGCCGGCCGTGCCGGTAAAAGTCGTGGACGTGACCGGCGCCGGCGATGCGTTTGCGGTGGATTCATCGCCGGCTTGGCCAGCCATGGTGACCTCGTGCGCGCCGCGATCAACGGCGCCGTCTCCGCATCGTTCGCCGTCGAGGGCTACGGCCCGCATGCGCTCTTGTCCGCGCATGCCGAAGCGGCCCAGCGCCGCGCGACAATGCTGAGCAAACAGATCGCAATCGTGTAGATATTTGCTATTCGCTTTTGTGTGTTTATGCTACGATGTGCGCTATGGCCGCCCAACCCTTCGCGCAAAATTCAGAGGAAAGTCAGGTCACGGCCCAACCGCGCGCCATCCTTCCCATCCTGGCTGCCATGTTCACAGCCAAGCTAAGCCTGTGGCTGGCGTTGATCGCCTGGTCACGCACCCAGGTCAATCACAGCGTGCCACTGACGGCCGCGTTGCGCGGCGAACTGATGCGATTCCGCGGTCGGCGCGCCGGCAACCTCGCCTATTACGCCGCCGGCCCGGCTCACGACGGTCGTCCACCGCTCCTCCTGCTGCACTCGATCAACGCCTCGGGATCGGCGTTTGAGATGAAACCGTTGTTCGAGCACTACGCCCAAGCGCGGCGCGTGATCGCGCTCGATCTGCCGGGGTTTGGGTTCTCGGACCGCAGCGACCGACTGTATCGGCCGGCGTTGTTTCGCGACGCCATCCTGGACTTGATCGAGCAAGAGCTGGCCGGCGCGCGCGTGGACGCCGTAGCGCTCTCGTTGAGCAGCGAGTTTTTGGCGCTGGCTGCGCAATGCAAGCCGGCTTACTTCCGCTCGCTGAGCTTCCTCTCGCCCACCGGCTTTAGCCGACGGAGCCAGCGCATACGAGCCAACCGCCCGCTCTGGTGGTTGCTGCGCTTGCCGCCCTGGCGGCGCGCCATCTACGACGTGCTCACATCGCGGCCCAGCCTGCGCTTCTTCCTGCAATCCAACCAACGCACGCGGCTGAAGCAGGGGCTGGTGGACTACGCCTACGCCACCAGCCATCAGCCAGGAGCGGAGTATGCCCCGCTGGCCTTTATTAGCTTCTTACTCTTCACGCCCAATATCTTCGCGGTGTACCGCAGCCTGCCCCACCCCTGCCTAGCCATCTTCGGCGAAGATGCGTTCTCGCCCTATGACCTGGCCGACGCACTGCGCGATAAGCCCAACTGGCGCGTGCGCTTCCTGAAGGATGCGGGCGCGCTGGTGCACTGGGATGCGCCGCGCGCGGTGATCACAGCCCTAGACGAGCAGCTCAATTAGCCGACTAGGGCCGTGGACGCCATCTGAGACTGATTGGCGAGCGGCGCATACATCTCTTGGATGTATTGCTTGAGCATGCGGCGCGTGCTGAAGCGCGGGGCGATGGTGGCGATGGATGTCTTAATGCGCTGCACCCAGCCACGCGGGATGTAATCCTCGTCCACATCGTAGTAGAGCGGGATGATCTGCTCTTCCAGCGTGCGGAACAGCGACTCACAATCCTCGCGGTCTTGTTGTTCAGGGTCAGCGTAGTCCTTATCCTCGCCGATCGCCCAACCGTTCTTGCCGTTGTATGCCTCGCGCCACCAGCCGTCCATGACGCTGAAGTTAATGGCGCCGTTAAGCGCGGCCTTCATCCCGCTGGTGCCGCTGGCCTCGTAAGGTCGGCGCGGGGTATTCAACCAGACATCCACGCCTTGCACGAGGTGGCGCGCAACGTTCATGTCGTAATCCTCGATGAACACCATGCGGCCGGCGGTGCTGGCGTTCTTCACCACGCGATATAGCTCCTGGAGCAGGCGCTTGCCTGGTTCATCATTCGGGTGTGCCTTGCCGGCGAAGATGATTTGTATCGGGCGGGCCGGATCGTTGAGCAGCCTCAGCAGGCGCGGCACATCGCGCAAGATCAGCGTAGCGCGCTTATAGGTTGCGAAACGGCGCGCAAAGCCGATCGTGAGCGCGTTGGGGTCTATCAGCACGCCGCTGGCGATGGTCTGAACGGGGTGCTGGCTGTGGGTGACCCACTTGGCGCGGGCGCGTTCGCGCATGAACTGCGCGAGCTTGCGCTTGAGGTGCTTGCGCACTGCCCACAGCTCATCGTCGGGAATCTCGTAGATGAGCTGCCAGGATGATTCCTCGTCTAGGTGCTCGTACCACCCTGGGCCGAGGTATTCGTCGAAGAGCCGGCGCATCCTGCGGGCCAGCCAGGTCGCGGTGTGCACGCCATTGGTGATGTGCGAGATGGGCACAGGTTGATTCGGATATAACCACTGCCACATCGCGCGCGCCACCCGGCCATGGAGTTCGCTCACGCCGTTCGCCTTGCCCGACATATACAGCGCCAGCGGCGTCATGCCGAAGAAGTCTTCCTCCGCGCCGAGGGCCATAAATGCCTCGCGGGTCAGGCCCAGCTCATGCCAGAAGCCGCTCAGTTGCTGTTCGATCTGCCACCGCGGGAAGCGATCGTTGCCGGCGGGCACCGGCGTGTGGGTGGTGAAGACCGTGGTCTGGCGCACATGCTCTCGCGCCTGGTCAAAGCTCATGCCTTGCTTCACCAACTCTCGAACGCGCTCGAGCGTGCTGAAGGCCGAATGGCCTTCGTTCATGTGCCACACAGCCGGGTTGATCCCAAGCGCGCGCAGAAGGCGCACCCCGCCGACTCCAAGCACAATCTCCTGGTTAATGCGCGTCTCCGGATCGGGACTGTATAAGCGCTGGGTGAGCACACGATCCTTGGGCAGATTCTCCGGCACATCTGTATCTAGCAGATACAAGGGCACACGTCCCACCTGGGCTTTCCATGCGTGGAGGTGCACATGCCGCCCCGGCAGCTCAATGGTGAGCACCAGCGGGGCGCCGGCAGCATCGGTCACCTGGATGATCGGCAGTTCATTGAAGTTGAGATGCTCGTAGTCGGCCTCTTGCCAACCATCTTCGGTAATGCGCTGGCGGAAGTAGCCGTTCAGATATAAGAAGCCGACGCCGACCATCGGCAGCCCGATGTCGCTGGCTTCCTTCAAGTGATCAGCCGCCAGCACGCCCAAGCCACCGGCATACATCGGCAGCGCCTCCGTCAAGCCAAACTCAAAGGAGAAATACGCCACGATTGGCCGGACATCCGGCGCGTGACCGTTCCATCCCAGGAGGCCATGAGTCGGGCTGGGATCGTTGCGCATGTAGGCGTCGAAATCGGCGACGACGCGGTCGTAGCTGTCCAACAAGCGGCGATCGGCGAGCACCTCGCTCAGACGCTTGAGGGGGAGCTGGCGCAGCAAGCGCACCGGATTGTGGTTTACCGACTCCCATAGCACCGGACTGAGCCGCATGAAGAGATGCTGCGCTTCCGGCGACCACGTCCACCATAGGTTGTATGCAATCTCGCCCAACCGCCTCAACCGGTGAGGCAGCGAGTTGCATAGCGACTCGATAACAACTTCAGACACAAAAAAACCTCCGTAATAAGTCCTTTGTCTCGCCAACCGCCCGCCGACCGCGCCCTTCGCGGGACGAGGTCGGTACACGACCGATTGGCGTTTGTTTGTAAACCAGTTAACCACACAGGATTATAGCCCTCATCTGGGAAAGCGCGAATGGGTGAGATGCGCCACCAGAAAGCGAAATGCAAGGGAGCAACGCAGAGGCAAGCGAACGGGGCAGCGCTCGCCGGAGATGAGGGTGATTGAACATTTTTCGCCTCCGGCGGTCTACAGTTTAAATCACAGCACAGCGGCATGTTCACCGCGCGGCGCACATCATGGGGCGGTCAATCCTGGACGTCATCCCACACAAACGAGAGTGAGGCAACGGCAGCACCGCTGCCCACGAGGTTCTCCTGCTAGCCACGAACGCAACCGTCGCAAATGCACTTGCCGAGGCAAGAGTATAATCCCGAAACATTCACTTAGGGCAGGCGGAGGCGACCACAAGCATGGTGGAGATGCTAATCGAGAGCATACGGGTGAGCTTGATGACCAACAGCCAGGTGATCATCCTTAGGGAAATGGAAGGCAAACGCCGGCTGCCGATCTTCGTGGGCAAGCCAGAAGGAGACGCGATCACCCTTCACCTGAACGGCATCACTGCGCCCAGGCCGCTCACGCACGACCTGGCTGCCAGCATCCTCAAGAGCTTGGAAGCGGACGTGAATCACGTCGTCATCAACGACCTGCGCAAGCAGCACTTCTACGCCATCATCGTCCTGCAGCCATCAGGCGACGAAGAGGCTGAGATCACGCTGGATGCGCGCCCAAGCGACGCCATCGCGATCGCCGTTCGCGTAGGATGTCCGATCTTCGTCGCGGAGCACGTGCTAGAAGAGGCCGGCGTTGAACCGGTTGAACTGGGCAGCACGCCGAGCAAAGAAGACCTCGGCGCCTTCAGCGACTTCATCAGCTCGCTCGACCTCAGCGACTTGGACAAGGACAAATAACCCCAAGCTCTGATGTAAGCTCTTGTAGAGGGACAGTTCTCGATGATAGAAGTAAAAGTGGATTCCGTGCGTGTGAACCTGGTCGGCACACATCGCGTCGTCATCTTGAAAGAGCTTCACTCGGAGCGCTACCTGCCGATCTGGATCGGTCAAGCAGAGGCCGAGTCGATTACCCTTCAACTGACCAACACCAAAGTGCCCCGCCCGCTTACGCACGACCTGATCGTGGATGCCATCCGCGCGCTCGGTGCTACGGTGAGGTACGTGCTGGTCAATGACTTGCGCGACGAGACGTTTTATGCGCGCATCGTGCTGCGCACGCGCGACGGCAAAGACCTGAGCATTGACTCCCGCCCCAGCGATGCTATCGCCATCGCAGTGCGGGTAGGTTGTTCGATTTACGTGGACGACGACGTGATGGCGCAACACGGCCACGAGCCTGAAGAGGAGAGCACAGAAGAACAGCAGGAAGAGGACCTGGGCGCCTTCAAAGACTTTCTGAGCACGCTTGACCTGGACGACCTGGACAAGAAATAGGCGCAGCCCACACCCAGCGCCCTCGCGGCTTCGCGCATGGATATCGTCGTCGCAATCCACGCAGCCTGCTTACTCCTGCTTTGCGCCTATGCCGTCCATCAGGGCGTACTGTTGGTCGTCTATCTGCTGAGAGGCCGTTCAGCGAGCAGCCAATCCTCCCGGCCGACGGCTGAACTGCCGGCGGTGACGATTCAAATCCCGCTGTTCAATGAACGCTACGTCGCCGCGCGGGTCATCGCCGCAGCCGCAGCGCAAGACTATCCCAAAGACAAACTACAGATTCAAATACTCGACGACTCGACCGACGACACGACGGAGATCGCCAGACGCGCAGCGGCGCAGGCGCGCTCATCCGGTCTGTCGGTGGACGTGCTACACCGCAACGAGCGCCGGGGCTACAAAGCCGGCGCGCTCGCCGCGGGGCTGACCCACGCCAAGGGCGAGCTGATCGCCATCTTCGACGCCGACTTCTCGCCGCCGCCGGACTTTTTGCGCCGAGTCATCTACGAACGGAATCCCTTTGCCGATCCACAGGTGGGGTTTGTTCAGGCGCGCTGGGACTACCTCAACCGTGACCTCAATCCGATCACCCGCGCCCAGGCCATGATCTTGGATGTGCACTTCCTCATCGAGCAGGTGGCGCGCAGCCTCTGTGGTTTACCCATCAACTTCAACGGCTCGGCGGGCATCTGGCGGCGGCAGTGCATCCTGGACGCCGGCGGCTGGCAAGCCGACACGCTGACCGAAGACCTCGACCTGAGCTATCGGGCAGCCCTGCGCGGCTGGCGCGGCCTGTATTTGGTTGATCAAGGCGCACCCAGTGAGCTGCCCGCCGACATCCTGGCCTATAAGCAGCAGCAGGCCCGCTGGGCGCGCGGCACGATCCAGACCTTGCGCAAGCTGCTGCCTGAATTATTAAGCTCCTCGTTGAAGTTTCACCAAAAGCTCGCGGCGCTGGTGCATCTGAGCGGCTACGTCATTCACCCGCTCATCCTGATCTTGAGCATCACCACCCCGCTGCTGGTGCTAGACGCGGTCGCCCTGCGCGGCAATCTGGTCAACATGCCGGTATGGGTCAACGCGATCAGCGGGCTGACCCTGGTGCCGATCGCCTCGATGCTGGTTGCGCACCTGGCGCGCCGCCGACCGCTGATCCACTTTTTGCGCGACCTGCCGGCCGCGCTGCTGCTGGGGATAGGCGTGTCGCTCTCAAACACGCTGGCGATGCTGCGCGGGCTATTGCACGAGCAGGTCGGGGAGTTCGCGCGCACCCCAAAAGATCACCAAAGCATGTTCACCTATGCGCTGCGACCGGACTGGACGATGTGGCTGGAGCTGGGGCTGGCGATATATGCCGGCGTCATCATCCTCTTGATGCTGCGCTTCGGTCATTGGCCGCTGGGTATGCCGCTGTTCCTCTATGTTTTAGGGTTTGGGGGGGTGTGGCTGAGCCAGGCGTTGAGCGCTTCCCGCCACAGTTAGCTGTAGGGCATTTGCCAGCTTTTAGCAAATGTGCTAAATGTTCCTTCACCGTGAGCAGGCCCTGATTGCCTGCGACCAGTCCAAGAGGAGAAACGGCATATGAAGAAGACGTATAAGCTCACCCGAAGGCAACTGCTTCGCTTGTCGGCGCTGGCCGGCACCGGCGCCGTCATCGCGGCCTGCGCGCCGGCTGCGCCCAGTGGCCCATCCGCGCCCGAAGCCCCTGCCGAGCAGCAGCCGCAGCAACCACAGCCCACCCCGGCTCCCACGGTCAAGCCTGTGCCGCGCGACCAGACCATCATCATGGGCTGGACGGTCAGCGACTTCGACAACACCGGCTTGACCAACCCCTTCGCAGCGGGGCACAACCACCAAAACTTCAACTCCGCGCTGTGGGATCCGCTTTACTACTGGGCGGCCTTCTCCGACACGGTCTATCCCTGGCTGGCCGCCAGCGAGCCGGAGTACAACGCCGACTTTACCGAGGTGACGATCAAGCTGCGCGACGGCATTGAGTGGAGCGACGGCACGCCGATCACGTCCAAGGACGTGGTCTTCACCGTCAACACGTGGCGCGACAACGAGAAGCTGGACTATCACAGCCGCGTCGCGCCTTACGTCAAAGAGGCGGTGGCGGTTGACGACAAGACGGTGAAGATCATCTTCAAGCAACCCTCGCCGCGCTTCGTGTTCGACGTGCTGACGGTCCACTTCGACACTGGCCGGCCGATTGTCCCTGCCCACGTCCTGGAGAAGGTAGATGACGTCACTGCCTTCCGCGGCGGATTGGACATGCCCCAATCCGGCCCCTATAAGGTGGTGTCCTGGACCAGCAACCAGAAGATCTTCGACCTGCGCGAGGACTGGTGGGCGATCAAGACCGGCTTCCAGCCTGTGCCCGAGGTGAAGCGCGTGATCATGCAGCGCATCGGCGACGACGTCGGCGTGGTGGCCCAGCGGATCGTGAACAATGAGATGGACACCGCGGTGGACTTCCGCACCGACACGATCAAGAGCATCCTGCGGCAGAACCCCAAGGTGACCACCCACACCGGCAATAAGGAGCCGTATGGTTACCTGGACTGGTGGCCGAACTCGCTGTGGATGAACCACGAGCTTGAATGGTTCAGCGACGTGCGGGTGCGCCGCGCGATCAATCGCGCGATTGACCGCGACAAGATTGACGAGGTGGTGTACGACGGCGCCAAGGTCAGCACCATCTTCCCCTTCCCGCTCTATCCCGCGCTCCAGAAGTTCGCCGATTCGCCGGCGGTGAAGGCCGTGATCGAGAAGTACCAGCCCAGGAAGTTCGACCTGGAAGAATCGGCCAGGCTGATGGAAGAGGCCGGCTATAAGAAGAACGCCGACGGCCTGTGGGAGAAGGACGGCAAGACGGTGCCCTGCCAGATCAGCGGCTTCCCGCAGATCCACGGCGACATCGTGCCGGTGCTCTCGGAGATGCTGCGCCAGGCCGGCTTCGACACGGGCGAAGGCCCAGACTTCGGACCTGAGGCCTACAACAACATGGCCGAAGGGCGGCCCGGCCTGTATATGTTCGGCCACGGCGCAAGCTTGCGCGACCCGTTCGCCGTCTTCGAGCTGTTCAACACCAAACCCACCGGTAACGTCGCCGGCAGCAACAACTTCTCGCGCTACAACAATCCGGAATTTGAGAAGCTGGTGCTGGAGATGGCCAAGTATCCTTCCGGCGACCCGCGCTTCGACGACCTGGCGGTAAAGGCCCTGGAGATTTACTATCGAGACATGATCGACGTGCCGATCATCCAGTGGCTGCACCGCATCGCTTACAACCAGACCTACTGGGTGAACTGGCCGACCGAGACCAACGTGGGCGAGGGCTACAACGGCGCGTTCTGGCACTGGACTGGGCCGCGCGTGATCGCCGCGCTCAAGAAGGCCGGCTAAGCCAAGCCTCGCTCTCAATCAACGCGCAGCGCAGCACGGCATATGCTGCGCTGCGCGTTTACCCTTCTGATTTTTCTCAGCGCACTGCACAAGAGTTTTGATATGCTTAGACATCCAGCCAGATGAAAATCGGATATCTGATTAGGCGGTTGCTCTTCCTATTCGCTGTGGTTTGGGTGGCCGCCACCCTCGTCTTCTTCATCCCGCGCCTCTCGACGCGCAATCCGATCCGCGAGCGCTTCGCCGAGATCGCCCGCAGCACCGGCTTCGCGCCGAAGGACCTGGAGCAGATCATCGCAGCCTACGAAGTGAAGTTCGGCCTGAACAAACCGCTGCTTGAACAATACGTCGAATACATGGGAGGCGTGTTGCGCGGGGACCTGGGGCCATCGCTCACCCGCTTTCCGGTCACGGTGCTCGACTTGATCCTGACGGCGTTGCCCTGGACGATCGGCCTGCTCGTGGTCACAACACTAATCGCGTTTGCCCTGGGCAACTTGCTCGGCGCGTTGGCCTCCTGGCCGCGCAGTCCTGCGTTCATCAAAGGCCTGATGGCCCCGCTGATGATGCTCCAGGCCATCCCGGCGTACCTGCTCGGACTGTTGTTGATCTTCTTCATCGCCTTCCGGCTGCGGCTACTGCCGATGGGCGGCGCATACTCGCAGGGCGTCCTCCCTTCGTTCACCCTGGAGTTCATCCTTGACGCGGCGCGCCATCAGATTTTGCCGGCCATCTCGCTGATCCTCGCGTCGGTCGGCTTCTGGGCCTTGGGCATGCGCGGGATGGGCATCACTATTCAAGGCGAGGACTACGTCACCTTCGCCGAGCACAAGGGGCTGAACCCGTTCACGATCTTCACGCGCTACTACATGCGCAACGCGCTGCTCCCGCAAATTACCGGCTTGGCGTTGGCCTTCGGCAACATCATCGTCTCCGGTGTGTTGGTGGAGCAGCTCTATGGCCTTCCAGGTCTGGGCGGCGTGCTCGGCGATGCGATCCTGAAAAATGACTACTTCGTCATCTACGGTATCACGCTCTTCGTGATACTCGCGATAGCCATCCTGATGTTCCTGATGGACCTGATATATCCTTTGCTTGATCCGCGCATACGTTATGAATCGTGATGACTCAGATTACCATTGCCTCACCCCAAGCTCAGACGCGATCTGAGCGGTATCAGCACCCTTCGCGGTTGACGCTGACGCTGCGCTATTTGCGGCGGAACAAAAGCCTGGTGATCGGCTTGGCGATCGCGCTCGCTTTGGCGCTGTTCAGCATCGTCGGCTCGCTCACCATAGACACAGAGAAGCTGGCCTATCCGCTGGCCGTGAAGCCCAAGCAACCGCCCAGCCCGGAGTATCCGCTGGGCACGGACTTCTTCGGCCGCGACCTGCTGGCAGTGATGGTGCGCGGCGTGTGGCAGACGGCGGTGATCGGCCTGATCGCCGGCGCGATCGGCACGGGCGTGGGCGTGGTGCTGGGCTTTCTTTCCGCTTATTACGGCGGCGCAGTGGACACGCTGATCCGCGGGATCACCGAAGTGCTGCTGCCCATACCAGCCTTCCTCATCCTGGTCGTCATCGCCGGTTCGATCGATCGCAAATCGGTGACCATCTACACCATGGCGTTGATCGTGTCGCTGCTGGCGTGGATGGGCCCCACACGCATCATGCGCGCTCAGGTGCTCTCGCTCAAAGAGCGCCTGTTCGTCAACGTCGCCAAGCTTTCCGGGATGGGCAACCTGGAGATCGTCTTCAAGGAGATCCTGCCGAACATGCTGCCGTTCATCCTGGCCAGCTTCGTCAGCGGCGTGTTCGCCGGCATCTTCTCTTCGTTTGGCCTCTCGGTGCTCGGCCTCGGCCCGCTGCGCGAGCCGCTGATCGGCAACACAATCTGGTTTGCGCAGCAGCAGGCGGCGTTCTTCAACGGCTGGTGGTGGTGGCCGCTGTGGCCCACCTTGGCGCTGATCTTGATCTTCGTCTCACTCACCCTGATCAACATCGGGCTGGACGAGCTGGCCAACCCGCGCGTGCGGAGGACGGAATGACCTCGACGAAGCCCGTTCTGCGCGTGATTGACCTGCAGGTCAGCTACTACACCGAGGCTGGCCGCGCGCTGGCCCTTGACCGCGCCAGCCTGGAGCTTTATCCGGGCGAGAAGCTGGGCATGGTGGGCGAATCGGGCTGTGGCAAGTCCACCATGGCGCTGGCGATGATGCGCATGATCAAGCCCCCTGGCCGCATCGAGGGCGGCCAAGTCTTCATTGACGATATTGACTTGATGACGCTGCCCGAACCCAAGATGCGCAAGGCGCGCCTGAGCTTAATCAGCTACATCCCCCAGGGCGCGATGAACTCGCTCAACCCAGTGCTGCGCATCGAGGCGCAGATGCGCGACGCGATCAAAGAACACCTGCCGACCATGCGCGACGCCGAGGTGCAGGCCCGCATCTACGAAGCGCTGGAATCGGTGGAGCTGCGGCGCGAGGTGGCGCGAATGTACCCACACGAGCTGAGCGGCGGGATGAAACAGCGCGTCTGCATCGCAATCGGCATCCTGCTCGGCCCAAAGGTGATCATCGCCGACGAACCCACCAGCGCGCTGGATGTGGTGACCCAGCGTCAAGTGATGGAGACGCTCGACCGCGTTCAGAAACAACTCGGCGCGGCGATGATCCTGATCGGCCACGACATGGGGCTGATGGCGCAGTTCGTGGACAAAGTCGCGGTGATGTATGCCGGCAAGTTCACCGAGATCAGCCCGGTGCGCGACATCTTCACCAACCCGCTGCATCCCTACGCCCGCGCTTTGATCGAGAGCCTGCCAACGCTGAACAACAAAGGGGTCTTCAAGGGCATTCCCGGCCTGGCCCCCTCGCTCATCAATCGGCCGCCAGGCTGCACCTTTCATCCCCGCTGCTCCAGAAGCAATGGAGATCTGCAAATCTGTGCCGCCTGCCTTGATTCATCGTTGGGATGGCCGGCAGGTGGCGTGTTATCTATACGACCACGATGGCCGGCGCGCCGACGAACCGGCAGCCGTCTCGGCGAGATAAGACGATGCGCTCACCATGACCCCCCTGCTTGAATTCCGCAACGTCACGAAGATCTATAGCAAAGGGCTGCTCTCGCGGGCGACGACGGTGGCGCTGGACGACGTGTCACTGCGGATCGAGGACGACCAGCCCACGATCATGACCGTGGCCGGCGAGAGCGGCAGCGGCAAGACCACGCTGGCCATGCTGCTGCTTGGGTTCATCTCGCCCACCCATGGGCAGATCCTCTACAAAGGCAAAGACATCGCCAAGTTGCAGGGCGAGGAGCGGCTTGCCTTCCGCCGCGAGGTGCAGGCTGTCTTCCAGGATCCGTTCGCCGTCTTTAACCCCTTCTATACGGTTGACCATCTGCTGAGCGTGCCGATCGAGAAGTTCAAGCTGGCCCGCAGCAAGCGCGAAGCGCGCGACAAGATGGAAGAAGCGCTCAACGCCGTTGGCCTGCGGCCAGAGGATGTGCTGGGGCGCTTCCCGCATCAGCTCTCCGGCGGCCAACGCCAGCGCATCAATGTGGCGCGAGCGCTGTTGCTCAAGCCGCGCCTGTTGGTGGCCGATGAGCCGGTCTCGATGGTGGATGCCTCGCTGCGCGCGACGATCCTGGAGAGCCTGCGCAGGATGAACCGCGAATACGGTGTCTCCATCATCTACATCACCCACGACCTGACGACGGCCTACCATGTGGCCAACTCGATCATCGTGCTGTATCGCGGCTCGGTGATGGAGGCCGGCGACATTGACCGCGTGATCCGTGACCCCCAGCACCCCTACACCAAGCTGCTGATTGACTCGATCCCCTGGCCGGACGTCAACCGCAGGTGGGGACAAACCGAGATCAAAGCGCGCGAGCAGGATCACGGCAGCGTCGAGACCGGTTGCAAGTTCGCCTCGCGCTGCCCATTCGTCATGGAGGCGTGCCGCAAGGCGCCGCCGCCGCTCTATCAGGTGGCCGCGCAACAGGCTGCCGCGTGTTACCTGTATGAGAAACAACCGGTTTTGGCGCGCGAGCAGCTCAGCCAGGTGTTGCCCGTTTAGGCTTCACCAATTCTGGACGCTGCCGTCGCTGCGGTAGAGCTTAGGCGGTTCCCAGAAGCGAAACGGGCGATTGGCGTACTCCCGCTCGTTGAACTCCACCCCTAGCCCTGGGCCGCTCGGCACCAGGTAGCGCGGGCCGTCGCGCTGGAGTTGCACAGGGAAGATATCCGTCTCGTAAAACCCCAGGTCCTCGGTCGGCGATTGGCGCACCTCCATGGCGAAGAAGTTCGGCACAGCGGCGGCCAGGTGCACAGTCGCCGCCGTGCATATTGGGCCGAGCGGATTGTGGGGCATCAGGTCAATGTAGTGGGCCTCGCACCAGCCAGCCACCTTCATCGCCTCGGTCAAGCCGCCGATATTACAAACGTCCAGGCGCATGTAGTTGGTAAGCCCGCGCTCGATGTAGGGCAGCGCCTGCCACTTGCTGCTGAACTCCTCGCCAACGGCGAAGGGCACGTCGGTCATGCGGCGCAGTTGTTCGTAGGCGGCAGGGGTTTCATCTCGAATTGGCTCCTCCAGGAAGTCAAGCGTCCCCCTGGGCATGCGCTGACAGAACGACGCCGCCTCGGCCACGCTCAGGCGATGATGGTAGTCAAGGCCGAGGATCGGTCGCGGGCCCAGCGCAGCGCGCACCTGGGCGCATTGCTCGGCGGTGACCCCGATGGAGCGCCATGGATCCCAGACGTGCTTGCCGGCCTGGGCGTAGTCCGTATAGGCCGGCAACAGGCGGATCACCTCCCAGCCCTGATCGAGCAGCAAGCGACAACCCGCGATCACTTGCTCTGCGTCGGCGGCATCCAGCGTGGCGAAGCAGGGCACGGCGTCGCGCTGCCGGCCTCCCAGCAACTCATAGACGGGCACCCCCAGGGCTTTGCCCTTGATGTCGTAGAGCGCGATGTCAATCGCGCTCTGCGCAGCGGTCAACACCCGCCCGCCCTCAAAGTACTGCGAGCGGTAGAGCAATTGCCAGATGAACCCGATGCGCATCGGATCCTGGCCGATCAGCAATTCGCGGTAATGCCGGATCGCGCCCTCCACGGCCAGCTCGCGCCCGCTCAGGCCGGCCTCGCCCCAACCGTGGATCCCCTCGTCCGTCTCCACTTTCACGACGAGCTGGTTGCGGTTGCCGACCCAGACCGGATAGACCTTGATGTCGGTGATCTTCATGGTGGGTAGATTAACCAGCGAGAGCGAGATGTCAATCCGTGCCAGAGGTGCGTGCGTGATTTGGAGCGTTATGCTTGGTGTGACCGGTGTGATCGCACAGGGTCGCCAGCACCCTGCCTCCCCTTTGTCATCCTGAGTCGGGCAGGCGTTCAGATGAACACGCTCCGCACTGAATCGGGGACAATACAGCGCACCATGCGCAAGATAGGGCTACAGCTTTACACCGTCCGCGAGACGCTCAAACGGGACTTCGCCAGCACCCTGCGCGCGATCGCCGACATCGGCTACCGCGGGGTGGAGTTCGCCGGCGAGATGGGCGGGTATGGCCCGCGCGAGCTGCGCCGGCTGCTGGACGATCTGGGGCTACACCCAATCGGCGGTCACGTGGGCATAAACGACCTCGAGCGGGGCCTCGAGCGCGTCCTCGAATACTATGCTGCGCTCGGCGCGCGCTACGTCGGCGTGGCCTGGCTGCCCCCGGCATACCGAAACGCCGAAGGCTGGCTGCGCGCCGGCAGGCTGATGGAAGCAGCTGCGCAGACGGCGCGCCGCTATGGCCTGACCTTTCATTACCACAACCACGACTTCGAGTTCGCGCGCCTCCAAAATGGCCAGTATGGTCTCGACCAGCTCTTCAACAATACTGACCCCGAACTGGTCAAGGCAGAACTTGATGTCTATTGGGTGAAGAAAGGCGGCGAGGACCCAGTGACCTACATCAGGAAACTGGCCGGTCGCATCCCGCTGATCCACTTGAAAGACATGACGGCTGACGCGGCGCAGACCTTTGCATGCGTCGGCGATGGGATATTGGACTTCCCGGCGATCTTCGCCGCCGCTGATGCAAGCGGTGTGGACTGGTATATCGTCGAGCAGGACGTTTGTCCGCGCGGCGAGCTGGAGAGCGCGCGCCGCAGCTACGAGAACATGGCAGCGCACGGCTGGCTGGGATAAACGAGGTAGGCGAAGGCAGTGCCTTCGCCTACCCAGAATCCTCGATTTACTGGGCGAGGCGTTTGAGGATTTCTACGCAGAGGACGGTGCCGGGGTCGAGGCGGTTGACGGTGCGCTCCCCCACCCAACTGGCGCGCCCGACATTGCTGCGCAGCGCCACAGCAGCATCGCGCCCCTGCTCGGCGGCGCGGATCATCGCCTGAGCAGCTTCGGGCAACGCGGCGCCGGCAGCGATGGCCGAAGCGAACGCCTCAGCCGCTGGATGCAGCGCGTCCACAATGGTTTTGTCGCCCGGCTTGGCCTTGCCGCGCTCCTGGATGCCCTGATCGGCAGCGGTCAGCATGCGGGCCAGCAGCGCCGCGTCGAGCATCGTCGCGCCCTTGGCTTCCTTGCCCATGCGCATGAGCGCGGTGGCCAGCAGCGTGCCCATTGTGCTGGGCGCGGCGCGGTTGAAGGCCATGCCGGCGTTGGCCAGGTATTTGCCGATGTCGTCGCCGTCATTCAGCGGGGTGGCGCGGACGAATTCCAGCAACGCCTCGCCACCCTTGCTCATGCTCAAGCCGAGGTCGCCATCGCCCACCGCCGCGTCAAGCTCGTTCAGCGTGTCCTTGAGCGCGATGAGCTGCTGTCCCACGCGCTGGAGCGCCTCGGCAACTTGCGAAGGGGTGATCATGGCTCTACCCACGAAGCAGCGCTAGACCTGGGTGAAGAATGGCGTATGCGCAGGATGGTCGAGCAACGCAGCCAGCTCGTCATCCAGCTTGAAGACGGTGAGCGAGCAGCCGGCCATCTCCATGCTGGTGGCATATTCGCCGACGTAGGCGCGATGGATGCGCACGCCGTCTGCGGTCAGCAAGTCGTGCACTTTGCGATACACGATGTATAGCTCCTCGGGCGGCGTCGCACCCAGGCCGTTCACCATCACGGCGGCGCGGTCGCCGGCGCCCAGCACCAGTTCGCCGCGGATGGCAGACAACATGCGGGTGGCGATCTCATCTGCCGTCTTCAGCGGCTCGCGGCTGACGCCCGGCTCGCCGTGGATGCCCATGCCCATTTCCATCTCCTCCTCGCCCAGGGTGAAGGTGGGCTTGCCGACCTGGGGGACGATGCACGGGGTGAGCGCGACGCCCATCGTGCGCAGGTTGACCAGCGCTTTGCGGGCGACCGCTTCAACCTCGTCCAGCGACCCACCTTGATCGGCTTTTGCGCCGGCGCACTTGAAGGCGAACACCATGCCGGCCACGCCGCGGCGCTTCTCCGGATCGGGATTGGAGACCACGTCATCCTTGACCAGCACGGTGCGCACCTCGATGTCTTCCATCCCGGCCATCTCGGCAGCCATGTCAAAGTTCATCACATCGCCGCCGTAGTTGCCGTAGATGTAGAGCACGCCCTTGCCGCCATGGATGCGGCGGGTGACCTCCAACATCTGCTCGGCGCTGGGCGACTGAAAGACATCGCCGACCGCGCAGCCGTCCAGCATCCCTTTGCCGACGTAGCCGAGGAAGACGGGCAGATGTCCGGAGCCGCCGCCGGTGGCCAACGCCACCTTGCCCATCACCGGCGCATCGGCGCGCACGATGCAGTGCACGTCGTTGCCGGCGTAGGTGAGTTGATCAGGATGCGCCTTGAGCAAGCCATCCAGCATCTCCGAGACGAAATTCTTAGGGTCGTTCAGTATCTTCTTCATATCTCTCCCTCTTTTTGCTGTCTAAACATGATGAGAAGGTATTGGACGTCAGTTCGGATTTACGCGAGTCTGAGCAAGTGATCCTGTCCGCCCATACCAGGTGCAGGCATACCACGTACGAGTTGGCACTACTTTCGATAATTTTATAGGAACTAATTGACGCAAAAGCTATAGTCTATGCAAATATCTCCGCACTTTTGTGCTTTGGCGTGAGCGACCTAAGTGCCGATTGGCAGAAGGCGCAGATAAATCCGAACTCACGTTATTGGGGTTCACGCTCTCACTTGGACGCCGGCCTGTAATTCCAGCGCCTTAATGAGGGCCGAGGCGTTCTCCTCGCCCCAGCCATGATTCACCGCAGCCTTGATAGTTTCCCGAATGGCCGCCGATGCGGGGATCGGCACGTTCAATTGCTCTGCGAAGTGCGCGATCAGGTTGGCATCCTTCAGCATGAGCTTGAGCGCAAAGTAGGTCTCGAAGTTGCGCGCGATCAGCGCCCCGCCTACGCCCTCGAAGATCGGCGACTTGAAATCGGTCACGCGCAGGACATCCAGCACGTCGGACGGGTGTAGCCCGGCTTTGGTCGCCAGGACCATCGCCTCGCCCAAGGCGTGCAATTGCGAGGCCACGATCAGGTTGCCCACCAGCTTCATCGCGGCGCCCTTCCCATGTTCACCCATGTAGTGTATGCTCGCGCTGAGCGCTTGAAGGATGGGGCGAACGCGCTCAAGGACTTCGCGTTCACCCCCGACGACGATCCACAGCCCGGCCTGGGCTGCTTCATTCTTGCTGCCGAAGACCGGCGCATCCAGGAAGTCAACGCCTTTGGCTTGATACGCCGCTGCCTCGCGCAGGCTCAGCGCTGGTGATTGGGTCGTCATGTTGACCGCGACTTGGCCGGCCCGCACGCCCTCGAGGACGCCAGATGGGCCGAAGACCACTTGCTCGACCGCAGCATCATCGGCCAGGCAGTAGAGGATGACGTCTGCGGCCTGGGCCGCTTCCTTCGGCGTCTTGGCACCCTGGGCGACAAAGGGGAGGCATCTCTCAGGGCTGCGATTCCACACCGTCGTTGGATAGCCGGCTTTGAGCAGGTTAGCGACCATGCCCTGACCCATGATCCCCAACCCAAGGAAGGCGATGCTGTGCATTGTTTCTACGTTTCTCCTGATCAGACAAAGGCTAGTTGCGTTCGCTCGAGGAGGCAAGCGCGGCTTGATGGCGGGCCATCTCGTGCATCAAGGGCTGCAGGCGCGGATAGGTGGCGATGTACTGCTCAACATAGAACTGATATTGCTCGTGGCGCTTAGGATCCGGCTCGATGCAATCGGCGATGCGCGACATCTGGCCGGCGGCAGTGACGATGTCCGGGTAAAGCCCCGCTGCGACGGTGGCCAGGATGGCCGAACCGAGGGCCGGCGCGTCGGGCGTCTGGCTGAGGTAGATCGGCACGCCGCTCACGTCGGCGTGGATCTGCATCCATAGCCGGCTGCGGGTGGGGCCGCCAGCCGCGACGATCTCCTTGACCGTGTAGCCGCTGCTGCGAAAGACGCGGAAGATGTGTTCAGAGCCGTAGGCGATGCCCTCTAGGATGGCTCGGAAGAGATGGCCGGTGGTGTGCTTGAGCGAAAGACCCCAGAACACGCCACGGGCCAATGAATCCACGTAGGGTGTGCGATTGCCCTGGAAGTAGTCCAGGACGATCAGCCCTTCTGATCCCAGCGGCACAGCAGCCGCCAGTTCATTCAAAACCGTGTACGTGTCCACGCCACGTTGTTGGGCAATGGCGGCCTCGGCAGCGCAGAAGCGCTCCTTGAACCACTTGACGACCGATCCAGTAGAGACTTGGCCGCCCTCGACGGTGTATTGGCCCGGCAATACGGCATCCGTATAAGCGCCGAAGATGCCGCGCGTGTGGAAGGGCTGGTCGGTTTGGCCGAGCATCAGATGAGAAGAGCCGGTGATGAACGCCAGCTTGCCAGGCGAAACGACGTTCAGGCCGAGCATCGCCACGAACGCATCGGCGCCGCCCTCGGCAACCGGGATGCCCGCTCGCAAGCCTAATTCGGCGGCCACCTCTGGCCGCAGCTCGCCGGCCACCTGGCCCATATCCAGAATGCGTTGAGGAAATCTCTCGATCAGGTCACCCAAGCCAATGGCCTGATAGAAGGAAGGCGACCAGCCACCTTCGCGGCGGTCGTAATACCAGCGGATGCTGACGTTGTTGATACTACCCGTCCACTGGCCGGTCAGGCGATACGTGAGCCAGTCAATAAACTCGCCGATGTGCGCCGCGCGCTGATACACGTCGGGTTCGTTCTCCTTGACCCAAAGCGCCTTGCACGGCATCCACTCCGCCGAGACGTTGCCAAAGCCGTTGTAGCGCAGCATGGGATGGCCGCTGTTGGCGATGCGCTGCGCTTGCTCGGCTGCGCGCACGTCCATCCAGATGATCGCAGGCCGCAAGGGCTGGAAGTGCTCGTCCATGAAGACGACGGTGCAACTGGTGCAGTCGGCGCCGATGGCGACGATCTGGGACGGGTCAACGCCACTTTCACCAATGGCGCGGCGCTGGTTGCGACAAACGCGCGCCACCACTCATCAGGCTTTTGCTCGGCCCAGCCGGGCTGGGGGTGATACGTTGGATATGGCTCGGCTGCCCGACCGAGCGGCGTGCCATCAGGCGCAAAGATGACGACCCGCACGCTCTCCGTGCCAAAGTCAACACCCATTACGTAGGTCGAAGCTTGCGTCATTGCGTTCACTCACTGCTAGGATTTTGAGCCGTTGATTCACTGTCTTCGCGCGATCTGCGCCGTGGGGCGAGCCGGCGTTGTTCGCTGTAGGAGTTGGCAACCATGATGATCAACAGGAGCGCGCCCCAAGCAAACTCCTTGAAGAATTGGCCGCCGCTGATGGTGAAGAGCAACATGTTCATGCCGGTGGAGATAAACTGAAGCGCCAGGATGGCCAGCACGATGCCGGCGATGCGCCCCGACCCACCGTTGGGGTTGACGCCGGCCAACACGGCGACCACGATCGCCTGCAGGACGTAGGACGGCGCAAAGTCCCACTTGGCCGAGTTGTTTCGCCCCAAAAAGATGATGGCGACAACGGCGGACAGTAGCCCGCTCAGCATATACGTCATCAGCAGCACCTGCCGGACGTTGATGCCGGAGAAACGCGCCGCCTTCACGTTGCTCCCTATCATGTAGAGCTTCAAGCCGAAGGGCGTCCGGTTCAGGATCACGGCGAAGATCGCCACGACGACGACGAAGATCACGAGCGGGATCGGGATAACCCCAAGCACGTTCGAGGTGCCGATGAAGGTCAGGCGATTCTCGGCGAAGACCGCATTCCCGCGCGTCATGGCAACCGTCAGGCCGGTATATAGCGTCATTGTGCCCAGCGTGGCCAGGATCGGCGTGAGGTTCACGTAGGCCACCAACAGGCCGTTGAACAAGCCGGCCAGCGCACCGGTGACGAATGCGACGGCGATCGCTATCGCCAGCCCGACGATCACTTGACCCTCCGGCGCGTCAGCGGGGATGAGCGCGCGGATGACCATCGCGGCCAGCACGCCGGCAAGGTTGGCCGTGCTCACCACCGAGAGGTCAATCCCGCCGGTCAGCATTGTGATCATGATGGCGATGGCCAGGATGCCGATCTCCGGGAACTGGCTGCCCATGGAGAGGAAGTTCTCCACCGTCGGGAAGACATTCGGCCTCAGCAGGCTCATCACCACGAAGATGGCAACACAGGCGATCAGCAGGCGCAGCAGGTTGCCATCAACGACGAACTGGATTCTGGGGGCAGGCTTATAGCTGACTTCTGGGGCGCTCATGCTCGCTGCTCCACTGGCACTGGTTCAATTTCCACGTTTGCGCGCCGGCTGCTGCGCAGGGTGCGAATCGTGGGCACGGCAGTGCCGATAATGATAATCGCGCCGATCACCACCCGCTGCCAGGTAGACGGGATGCCCATCAAGATCAGGCTGTTGCTGAGGACGGTCACCAGCATCACGCCCAGCAACGTGCCGATGACGCTGCCGCGCCCGCCGGCGATCGAGGCGCCGCCGAGCACGGTCGCCGCGATGACGTCCAGCTCCTGGCCGACGATGTCCTGCGCGTTGGCCTGGCGGTTCAGGCCGCCGTAGATCATGCCGGCCAGGCCCGCCAACAAGCCGACGAAGACGTAGATGAAGACCTGCGTGCGCGGAATGTCGAAGCCGGCGCGCTCAGCGGCCTCGCGCGAGCCGCCCATCGCGTAGATGCTGCGCCCCAACATGGTGTAACGAAGGATGAACTGGGCCAGGATGGCCACCGCCACGAGGAACAGCACCGCCGAGTGCAGCCCGACCGTAATACCGCGCTCATCGGTGACTGTAAACAGAAAGGCATTCGAATACGCAGCCATGCCGGGCGGCAGGTCCCGGATGATCTTGCTGCCGATCACAAAGAGCAAAAAGCCGCGGAAGAGGCTTTGTGTGCCCAGGGTGACGATCAGCGTCGGCAGGCGAAAGCGGGCAATGAAGAAAGCGTTGATCAAGCCCAGCATCCCCCCGATCGCCGCGGACATCAGGAAGAAGGCGAACATCCCGCCCTCGAAGCCGATGTTCTTCATGATGACGGTGGTCGTATACATCGAGAACACGGCAATCGCGGTGAAGGACACGTCTATGCCGCCCGATATCAACACGATCAGGACGCCGATGGCGAAGATGCCGGTCACCGTGGCGCTGCGCGCAAGGTCGAACCAGTTGCCCGGCGTCCAAAAGATGGGGTTGATGAACCCGATCAACAGGCACAATCCCAACAGCGTGATGCCTACCAGGGTATCTTGGCGAGCGAAGAGCTTTTTAAGCATGGCAACGAGTGACTAATGCGCAGAGGTCATCGCGGTTGCCTCGGTGAGGCGAGCCGTCAGCTCCGCCTCGGTGATCTCCGGGCGGTTGAAGACGTCAGCAAGGCGGCCTCGGCGCATCAAGAGGATGCGATTACACAGGTGCAAAAGCTCAGGAATGTCGTCGGAGATCACCAGGATGCCGAAGCCTTGACGCGCTAAGTCCTTGATGATCTCGTGCAGCTCCATCTTGGAGCCGACGTCCACCCCAACCGTTGGCCCGTTCAGTATCAAGATGCGCGGCTTGCTGGCCAGCCATTTGGCCAACACCACGCGCTGCTGGTTGCCGCCGGACAAACTCTTCACCGGCAACTCGGGGTTTGCTGTTTTTATAGATAACTGATCAACCCAATAGCGAACCTGCTGGTGGAATCGCTCGGTCGAGAGAATGCCCCCGCCCTGGGTAAGGGTATCCACAACGCGGACGACGATGTTGCGACCGATAGACTGGTCGAGGAACAATCCCTCTGTGAGGCGATCCTCAGGGACGTAGCCGATGCCATGACGGATGGCGCTCTGGACATCGTGAATATGCACCTGCCGGCCTTCTATGAGAATCTCGCCCGAATCTACCGGCAGCATACCGAATAAAGCCAGGGCCAGCTCGGTGCGGCCGCTCCCCAGCAAGCCGGTGATGCCCAAGATTTCACCCCGACCCAGCGCGAAAGAGATATCTTCAAAGTTACCGCGCGAGCTAAGGCGGCGCACCTCTAACAGCGGCTGCGCGTCGGTAGGCTGATAGTCGTAGTCGGCCTCCTCGATCTGCCGGCCGGTCATGTAGTAGGTGAGCTTGGTGCGGTCCAGCGAAGCCACGTCGGTATCCACCACCACCCTGCCGTTGCGGATGATCATGACCTTGTCGGCGATCTCCAGCACCTCATTCAGCTTATGGCTGACGAAGAGCACGGCCACCCCTTCCTGCTGGATATTGCGGATGACGCGGAAGAGGGCGCGGATCTCCTTCTCGGTCAGGGCGGTGGTGGCCTCGTCCATGATGACCAAGCGCGCGTTCTGGACGAGGGCGCGGCAAATCGCCACAAGCTGTTTGTCGGCCACCGAGATGGACTCGACCTCGGCATCCAAAGGCAATTGCACGCCGATTTTGTCCAAAGCTGCCCGCGCGATCTGATGCACATGGCCCCAGCGCACCATCTTCACGTTGCGCGATAGCTCGTAGTTCAGCGCAATGTTCTCGGCAACGGTCAGGTTGGGGAACAAAGAGAAGTCCTGATAGATGACCTGGATACCCTCGCGGATGGCATCCATCGGCTGGAGGCGGTCGAAGCGCTTGTTGTTAATAATGATCTCGCCTTGATCAGGCGTCACCACGCCGGCGATGATTTTGATGAGCGTGGATTTGCCCGATCCGTTCTCGCCCACCAGGCAGTGGGCTTCGCCGGGCTTAACGACCAAGCTGACGTCGTCCAGGGCCTGGACGCCGGCAAAGGACTTGCTGATATGCCTCAGCGTCAGAAAAGCGTCCACAACATTCAAGATGCGGAGGGCGAGCAGACAACTGCTCGCCCTTCTGCATGAGAAGACGGCTCAACCGAATTAGAAGTTGTATTGGTCGAGGTTGGCCTTCGTCACGTCCACCCAAGCCGAGCCGTAGAGGACGTTGCCGCGCGCGATCAGCTTTCTATAGCCTTCAAGGCCCAGGTCCATGCCATCGCCGATCGGCTCGCCCTTGATGTGCATCATGGCCAGCTTATTCATGGCGATGCCCGCCAGCTTGGGATCCCAGAAGCTGATCATCTGCACCGCACCGCTGGCGATGAACTTGCCGGTGATGGAGGGAAGGCTGGTGCCGGCCACCACGATCTTGCCCACCAGGCCGGCCTCCTCGATTGCCTGGCCGACGCCGGCTGCATCGGTTGAGGCACTCGTCTGGACAGCGCGCAGGTTGGGATAGGCCTTGATCAGCTCCTTCATCTTCTGATAGGCGATCTGGGAGTCGTCCTTGGTCTCCTGCTTGTCGGCCACCAGCTTCATGTTGGGGTACTTCTCTTTCTGCCGCGCGATGCCGCCGTCCACCCATTCATTGTGCGTCTTAGAGCCTAGGCTGCCGACGAAGACCGCATATTCGCCCTCGCCGCCGATCTGCTCGGCGATGAAGTCCATCAGGTGTGCGCCGTAGGCCGTGTTGTCAAAAGCCTCGATGTCCCAGTGCATGCTCTTCTGGTTCGAGGCCTCGTGGGTGATCACAGTGATGCCAGCGTCCATGGCCTTCTTGAGCACCGGGTCAAGCACATCGGGGTCCATCGGCACCACGCACAGCGCGGACACTTTCTGCGCGATCAGGTTCTCGATGATGGGGATCTGCAAAGCGGCATCGGCTTTCTCAGGGCCGGTCAAGAACGCGGTGACGCCGTTCTGCTGGCCCCACTCCTTGACGCCTTCTTCCATGCGGTTGAACCAGTTGATGCCGGCGATCTTGACCACAGTGGCGTAGGTGCCCTTGGCTTTGTCTTCCGCGCTGGTCGGCTGCGTGCCAGCGGAAGGCTGTGTGCCGGTTTGCGGCGGTGGGGCCGCGCAGGCAGCGATCACGGTACCCAAACCCAACAATCCTGCGCCGCGCAGAACCTGCCGGCGGCTCAGACGACGATTCGCTAATCTCTTCTCGGACATTTCGGTTACTCCTCAAATCCAGTTGGAAATCTGAACGGATAAGTTGAGACACAAACTCGGCGGTCGGTCAAAATCTTCAGACACGTCGCGCAGACACTATTCCGATAGGCTCACCTCCGCTTGCGTATTGGCCTTCGAGGCTCTAGGAAGTTCATCGAGAGAAGATAATACTCTCTGAACGAGGGATAGACAAGCAGGCAAGAAGGCGTGTTAACAAATGTGCAGGCCCGACGTTGCGCACAGCGAGACGGGGGCGCCACCGCTGGGGATAAACGCCCGCGCTAAGCAAGGATGCGCGGCGCGGCGCTAGCTCCCCGGCACACGCCGAAGGTCAACCAGCCACTCATGCAGATTGCGAAACCGATCGCTGGGGTGAACGATGGGGGCAACCTGCACATTGCGCACGCGCGAGGAGATGACGTAGTCATAGACCGGATAGTAGAGCATGAGGGCGGGCAACTCCTCGGCGAACTTCTCCTGGAAGCGGCGATAGAGTTCCAGACGCCTTGCGCGATCGGTCGTCTGGCGCGCCTGCTCCAGCCACTCGCTCGCTTCGGCGTCGTCCCAGCCGGCGTAGTTCTGACCGTTGATGGCCTGGCTGCGATGCCAGAGGGGAAAGGGGTCAGGATCGCCATCGAGGAGCGTCTCAACCAGCGCTACCTGAAACTGGTGCGTGGCCAGGAAGTTGGCCACCATGTTCCGCACCGGGACCACCGTCACCTGAACGCCCAGTTCACGCCACTGCTCGGCCACCGCCTCGGCGACGCGCGGCGCAACGCCCCCCTCCGGGGTGAGCAAGGTAAAGGCGATGGGCTCACCTTCCTTCTGCCAGACCTCCACGTTCGCAGGCGCCACCGTAGCGATCTCGTAGCCGGCCTCGCGCAACAGTTGCTTAGCTTGTTCCAGGTCGCGGCGATACGAGCGCACGCCCGGATGGTAAGCCCACGTGCCGGGGATGAACGGCGTGTTTGCCAGAACGGCTCTTCCACGGAGCACCTCGCGGATGATCGCCTCTCGGTCTAGCGCCAGCATCAGCGCGCGACGCACGGGCAGTTCGGTCAGCGAGAGCGCGCCGCTATCGCGGCGTAAATTGAACATCACGGCGACGAAGCGCGCGCTCGGCATGCTGTAGAGGATGGCATTGGCAAACGCCTCTTCCGCAATTGGTTCAGGCGCGGCAAAGCTGGCCATGCCATCTATATCGCCGTTCTCAAACGCCCTCAGCACGCTCTGCCAGCTCGGGTAGTAACGCAGCACCAACCTGCGCAGTTGAGGCCGTGGACCGCTGTGGGTGGATGAAGGCTCTAGCGCGATAGACGATATGCGCGCGCCGGTCGTGCTCAAGTCAGCAACGCGCCAGGGGCCGTTCCCTATCGGCTGACGATTGAAAGCGACCTCTTCCAAAGCATTCGCCAGTGTGTTCGACAGGACATGTGCAGGCAGCAACCCTACTGTTGTGTAGTCCAAGAACGGCGCAAAGGGCTGTGGCAGCCCAAACTGCACCGTTCTATCGTCTAGCTTGACCAGCTCAATGCGCTGCCAGAGTTCGCTGTAATCCCGACGGCCCGGGAAAGCCGGGTCCCTCATGAGGCCCACCGTGAAGATCACGTCATCTGCGGTGACGGGGTAGCCGTCCTCCCAGCGTTCATTCGGGCGAAGCCTAAAGGTATAAGTAATGCCATCGCCTGAGATGGTCCAGCTCTCGGCCAGATCGGGCACCACTTCGCCGGCTTCGTTCAGCCTGGTCAAACCGCGAAAGACCAGGGCACACACATCGCGCTCAGCCTCGTTCAGCGGGCAAAGCAGCGGATTGATTTTCTCCGGAGCGCCGACGACGCCTTCAAAGTACGTCCCTCCTTCGCCGGTGACTAAGACGGCGCTGCGAGAGACAATGAATTGATAACCGAGAAAAGCCAGACCTGCGACGCCGAGGACGATAAAGAACAGGGTGAGCCGTATCGTCCGCATGTCCTGATGCACGCTGCGCGCGGTTGGCGCACGGCTAGCGGCTGGCGGAGAAGAAGATCACATTGACGATAGCGAGCACGAAGAAGGCAATGGCGATGAAGATCGTGATGTTAAAGAGGACGCGGTCAAACCCGCGCCGGGTCTGATAGATGCCCTGCGCACCGCCGAACACGCCGCCCAGCTCTTCGCCTTTGGACTGGAGGAGCATGACCGCGATGAGCGCGACGCCAAGCAAAATTTGGGCGATACCGAGAAAAATGTTCATAGCCGGCGCGCATTATAGGCCAGCCTGCGCCAGAGGTGCGTTCGCGGCGCGGGGCAATGCCCCCTTCTTATTCCCCCGCACGCGGGGGAAGGTTTCCACTAGAGCGCCGCGCTTCTGGGTTATTGGTGAACGCATCCTGCGCCAGAGGTGCGTTCGCGGCGCGGGGCAGAATCCCGGATGGGCGGCGGCAGCGCCGTCCACCCACCACTTACGGCGGTCATCCCTTGCCAGGCGCGCCAACCCCGTGCGTCACAGGCGCGCAGTATGATGCTTAAGGTGAACCGCTTTGCACGATTGATGCTGGCTGCCGCCGGCGCGGCGCTGGCTTGGTGGTTGACGTGGCCGGAGCTGGCCCAACGCCGCGCCTCACGATTCTTGCACCAGCCTGGCCATCACGAGCGTCGCGGCGTTGCCCTGATCACCGGCGCATCATCGGGGATCGGCGCAGCGTTCGCCCGCCGGCTGGCCCAGTATGGTTATGACCTGGTGTTGGTGGCGCGGCGACGGGCGCGGCTGGAAGCGCTGGCGGGCGAGCTCCACCACGTCACCAGCCAGGTGGTGGTCGCCGACCTGTCCGTCCCAGCCGACATCGCGCACGTCGCCGGCATCGCCGCGGATGTAAGCGAGCGCGGGCAACTTGACCTGCTGATCAACAACGCCGGCTTCGGCACGGTCGGCCGCTATGCGGACCTGCCCTTGGAGGGGCAGATGGACATGCTGAACGTTCATATCGTGGCCGCCCTACAGTTAATCAAAGCGGCTTTGCCCGGCATGTTGCGCCGCGGGCGCGGGGGTATCATTAACGTCGCCTCGATCGCCGGCTGGTACCCGCTGCCGGGCAACGCCACCTACAGCGCCAGCAAGCGTTTTCTCGTGAACTTCTCCGAGTCGCTCCAGGCAGAGCTAGACGGCAGCGGCGTGTATGTCCAAGCCCTGTGCCCGGGGTTCACCTACTCAGAGTTTCACGACACAGAGGCATATCGCGCCGGTGGGTTTCGGCGCGAGCGGCTGCCGCGCTTTGTCTGGCAAACGGCTGAGGCAGTCGCAGAAGCTTCGCTGAACGCGCTGGGTCGCCAGGTCGTGTGCGTGCCGGGGATGCACAACCGCGCGCTCGTCCTCGCCCAAGCCCTTGTGCCGCGCGCGGTGTTGCGCTGGGCCTGGCAATGGATGAAGATTAGGGAGAGGCCTTGATGCCCTCTTCCCGCCGCAGCATCGGGAAGAGCAGCACCTCGCGGATCGAGTCGCGGTTGGTGAACATCATGACCAGCCGGTCAATCCCCAAGCCGAATCCGCCTGTTGCCGGCATGCCATACATCAGCGCGCGCACGTAATCCTCGTCCACCGGATTGGCCTCCTCGGCGTCGGCGTTGATCGCTTCGTCCAGGAAGCGCTGGCGCTGATCGAGCGGATCGTTCAGCTCGCTGAAGGCATTGCCCAGCTCGACACCGCCGACGAACAGTTCAAACCGCTCGACCAGGTTGGGGCTGCCGGGGACGCTTTTGGCGAACGGCGAGATGTCGCGCGGATATTCGTAGAGGAAGGTCGGCTGGACCAAGGTCTTCTCAACATGGTCACCGATCAGGCCGTCCACGATCTTGCCCCAGGGTTTGCCGTGGACCACCTCAGGGGGCATCAGCCTGCGCCGCAGCACTTCATCGGCCAGCGAGCGCCGGTCGGGGAACTGAAGGTAGTCTATGCCGGTTCGCTCCAAAAGCGCGTCGCGCAACTTGACGCGCTGAAAGGGCTGTAGCCAGTTGATCAGGTGGCCGCGAAACTGGGTCACACCGTTCGCCTCCGCCGGCAGCACGCGACGCGCGACATGCTGGAGCATTTCCTCCACCAGGTCCATGACCGCATACATGTCCATGTAAGCGGCATAGAACTCCAGTTGGGTGAACTCCGGGTTGTGCTTAAAGCTCACCCCCTCGTTGCGAAAGTCGCGCCCTATTTCATAGACCCGCTCCAGGTTGCCGACGATCAGCCGCTTGAGATACAGCTCAAAGGAGATGCGCAGGTAGAGATTCTGGTCGAGCTGATTATGGTAGGTGATGAAAGGGCGAGCAGCCGCCCCCCCGTAGATCGGTTGGAGGATGGGCGTCTCCACTTCGAGGAAGCCCTTGTCGTCCAAAAAGGCGCGGATGGCCTTGACGATCGCGGCGCGCATGATGAAGATCTGGCGCACTTCCGGATTGACGGCCAGGTCCACGTAGCGCTGGCGATAGCGCAGCTCAGGATCGCTGAAGGCGCTATGGCGCACCAGCCGGCCATCCGGCAGCTTCTCCTCCTTGGCCAAGGGCAGCGGGCTGAGCGACTTGGCCAAAAGCCCCCAGTCGGTCACCCGCAAGGAGGGTTCACCGGTCTTCGTCACAAACGGCACGCCCTTGACCTCGATGAAATCGCCCAGGTCTAACTCTTTGAAGAGGGCGAAGGCATCGGCGTCCAGCGAATCTTCCCCCACCCGTCCATACACCTGAACCCTGCCGCTGGCGTCCTCGATGCCCAGGAAGGCCGCCTTGCCCATCACGCGCCGTGCGACCACGCGGCCCATGACGGCAACCTCCGCTGCGTCGGCGGTTTCCCCATGCTGCGCAGCCTCCCGCGCGCGCCGAACCGCATCAACAGCCATCACCCGCTGGTGAACAAATCGGCAGCGGGGGGGGTAGGGATCGATGCCCAGTGCGCGCAGCCGGTCCAGCTTGTTCAAGCGCTCGCGCTCGACTTCGGAGAGTTCCATGTCAGTTTAGACGGCCAACGGGAAGGGACGAGCGAGGGAAACCGCCTGACAAAAGGACAAGGGAGGGGATCGCGAGTGAGCCGTGCGCCGTCGCAGGCCGGTGGTCAGGATTTTCCGTCTCGGTGACTGCGCGTTGGCTTGTGCTGCGCGCGCTTCTGCCATCGCCGTCTGGGCGCGCTTGAGGCGCTGCGCGCGCTGAAACGCGGCAGCAAACGGGCTTAGCTCTTCATCGGAAGGCCCTGAAGAGAGTGCGTAATCCTTGGGATTGAAGCCTTCTAGGGTGAGGTCCAACTGACGCTTATTTGGTTCGACTTTCAACACGCGCACCTTGACCTCTTCGCCGACGGTGACGAAGGTGTGCATATCGGCATGGCTGACGCCCAGCGATGAGAGGCGCACGACGCCGTCGCGCTCGGCGCCGATATCCACGTAGGCAGCGTTGCGCTCGACGCGGGTGACCTTGCCGGTATATACGATCGCCTTTCTTGATCTTCTCCCAGGGCAGGGCCGGCGGCTCGATCATCGTCAGGCTGATCCGCCGCTTGCTCTCGTCCACCTCGACCACCCACACCGTGTCAATCTGCTCGCCGACCTTCGGCCGCACGCCTTTCGGCATCAGATTGAAGGGAATCAGCCCGTGCTTTGGCCCATCAAAATCCACGAAGACGCCGAAGCTCTCCACAGAGACCACGCGCACGTTGTGTAGCTTGGTGCCGATCGGCAGGCTATCCCAGTAATACGCCGGTGGCTTGTGCATCGTTAGGTCTATCCGTTTGCGTTCAGGCTGAACGCGGTGAATGTAGACGGTGACTTCGTCGCCTACGCGGAACAGGTCAGCAACGCGGAGGATGGGCTTATCGCTCACGATCTGCGAGATGTGCAAGAATCCATCCACGCCCACGCCGATGTCCACGAAGACACCGCCTAACTCCACGCGCGTCACCTTGCCTGTAAAACCCATCCGCGGCCTGAGCGCGTGCAAGCCGTGTGGGGCAGCCTGTTCGGCGTGGCTGGCGCCGTTCACGCTGGTTGTGCCATTGACAGTTGGAATCTGAATCTCTTCAACCACCGACAGTTCCTCTCGTATCAATGAGATTTTGGAGATGTGAGTTTGTGCTGGTCAGCAGAGAGCTGCCCTGCAAACGGTATATATTTTAGCTTAACTTGAGCAGGGGTGTGCGTTCACGGGCAGGGGCAACGATGCTGCTCACCCAAAAGCGCTGCGGAGTGACACAGGCGGCCGTGTCATTCTGAGTGCCGGCGAAGCAGAGGCGGTTTGCGAACCGCCCCTGCGCGCGGCCGACTGAAGCGCTGCGGGGGCGCGGAGGCGAGGCATTTGGTGGCTGCGCAGAGGGCGTAGCACCGCTACGCCCCTACGGTATGGTCGGGCAGGATTTTAGATGCTTCGCTGTGCTCAGCATGACAGCCCCCTTTCTTTCCCCCGCACGCGGGGGAATCAGAAGGGGGCTTCCCCCGCACGCGGGGGAATCAGAAGGGGGCTTCCCCGACGGGGGGAATCAGAAGGGGACGCTGCGGGGGTGCGGAGGCGGGGCAGTTGGTAGCTTCGCAAGGTTCTATGCAGTGCATATCCCCATTCAAACGGCGCATTCCCGCGCACCTCCTTGCACATGCGATTTAGGTGAAAATACCTAACGCGCTTTGAGTATTTTTACTCTAGTCAAACCCGCAAGGTCTGTATACGATGAATATACGCCCTCAGGGGGGATCTTCCTGCCGGCGGGGGTATGCATCGCCGGCAGGAAGATGGGCATCAACGCCAGCGCTTCACCACGTGCTCGTCCCATTTGCCCGCTTCGGCCAGGATAAGCTCGAAGCCCAGCTGGCGTACCCAAAAGCTGCGGATGGGCACGACCAGCGCAGGATCGGTGAACTTCATGCGCTTGACGATGTCCCCACGCCAGCCGCGCCTGAGCAGCCAACGCTCGAAGGCGCGGAAGACCGCCGCGTCCAAGCCAGCGGCGCGCAGCGCCTCGCTCGTCCGAAAGACGGTGATCTCCAAGGCGCGCCTGGCTGAGGCATCCGGCTTGAGCTGGTGCATGGAGAGAATCACCTGCGCCGGCCCTTCAAAGCCCACCAGACGGCCCAAGTCAGCCTGGCCGTCAGTGATCGCAATCGTCCACGGCGAGATCGCCGCTGCGCTCCCGCCGAAGTGCGACTCGTCAAAGTTGATCGCGGCCTCTATGCCTCGGCCGTCCTGGAAGAACACCTCCCGCGCCATCAGCGTGATCCGTTGGCCAGTGTAATCGGCCAGACTTCTGGGTTCACCGGCGTGAGCGGTGCCTGGCCGGTGAGCGCGTTGACCAGGTTGCGGGCGGCCAGCGTGGCCATGTCCGTCCGCGTCCGCAGCGTGGCGCTGCCGATGTGCGGCGTGCCGACGAAGTTGGTTAGGCTGAGCAGCGGGTTATCCCTGGGCGTCGGCTCGACGGCGAATACGTCCGACGCAGCGGCCCAGGGCCGGCCGCGCTTGAGCGCTTCCACCAGGTCTTCTTCTTTCACCACCGCCCCGCGCGAAATGTTGACGAACACCGCCGTGTCCTTCATCAGGGCGAAGGCGCGCGCGTCGAACAAGCCGCGCGTCTCGGCGGTCAGCGGCGTCGCGGCCACCACGTAGTCGCTCTCGCGCAGCAGGTCGTCGAACGCGCGATACTCGGCCAGCAGCGCAGCCTCGAGCTGGGGGGTGCGCCTGCGGTTGTGATACAGGACGCGCATGTTGAACCCGCGCGCCCGCCGCGCAATCGCCGCGCCGATCCGCCCTGCGCCGACGATCCCGATCGTCGCGCCGAACACGTCCTGGCCGAGCATGTAGAACGGGTGCCAGGCGCCCCACGCGCCGGCCTCGATGGCTTTGTGTCCCTCTACGACCCGCCGCGCCGCGGCCATCAGCAAGGCCCAAGCCAGGTCAGCGGTCGCCTCGGTCAGCACGTCGGGGGTGTTGGTGACCAAGACGCCGCGCGCGGTGAGGGCCGGCACGTCAATGTTGTCGTAGCCCACCCCCATGTTGGCGACGGCGCGGACGCGCGGCGCGGCAGCCAGGAACTCGGCGTCTATCCGCTCCGTGGGCATCACCAGCACGCCGTCGGCTTCGGCAGCGGCGCGCAGGAAGTGATCGCGCGGCGCTGGCATCAGGTCGTCCCATAGCGCGTAGTCGCAGGCGGACGCGATGATCTCAAGCGCCGCCTGGGGGATGCGGCGCGAGATGAAGGCGCGGGGCTTGGTCATGGCAAGGCGTAGTGTAACGCGCTTCGCCTCACACGCCCAGCTTGACCTTCGGCGCTGCCTGGGCCGGCGTGGGCAGCGCGGCGTATGCCCAAAGCCCGACGAGCGAGAGCACCAGCAACGGGGCGTGCATCACGCCCAGCCAGATTCTGTTCGGATCGGCCCAGTGATTGAGATTGAAGAGGCCATACAACAACCCGTTGAAGGCCGTCACCAACAACGCGAAGCGGTTGATGTGTGGGTGGGCCAGGATGAGCAAGAAGAGAAACACCGGCGTCAGGAAGCAATAGGCCAGGCCGTAGTCAGCCGAGGACAGCAGCAGCGCCGGATCGAAGTTCGGCATGAAGCGCTCACCTGCGCTGCGCATCGGCGACCAGAACGTGAGCAGCGCCAGCGGCAGCAACGCCCAGCGCCAGCGCGGCGCAGCGCGCAAGTCCAACCGCAGCTCGCCGCGCCATGCTACCCCTAGCCAAATCAGCCCAAGCAACACATCGGCCACCAGCGCGCCGGTGTGGATGGCGAAGCCGTACGTGGGGGTCTGGGCGTGCGTTTGCACAGCGGC
>AFSR01001912.1_pt1 | contig 32540 bp, 26 predicted proteins | sample 296848 | NCBI WGS metagenome assembly AFSR01 (sample SAMN02954305, study PRJNA68063) | hot springs metagenome | biome: terrestrial; feature: Mushroom and Octopus hot springs; material: microbial mat core samples; isolation source: Yellowstone National Park Mushroom and Octopus hot springs ...
CGAGTAGCCGCTGCTCTTCGGCAAGGCGTCGTTGCTCTTCCGCGACGCGCTGTTGCACTTCGAACCACTCGGTCTTGTGGGGTACAGGCGTCCCGTCAGGGTAGATGAACGCAGCCAGCGGAATCGGCGGTGGTCAAAAACACTGGGATAGACGCCTACCCACACGCCCAGCACATCGCTCCACATCCAGCCACGCTCGTTGCGCGCTTTGGGCACATAGACCCCATCCACCAGCTCGAACCCCTCAAACTCCCGACGGTACGCATGGTACCAGAAATACTCCTGCGTGCGGAAGATGTTCTGGTAAATCTCCTTCTTGGTCGTGCGGTCTTGCGCTGCGGTTGTCTTGGACAGCAACTCGATAATCAGGTCAGGATACTTGTAGCCTTCCATCCAGCCGACCCACTTTTCGCGCTGTCTTGAGGGATCAACGCCCGTGATGATGAAAAAGTCGGGTCCGCGATATGCGGTGGGCACATCGTCCACGACCGCTTCGGCTTGGTCAAGGCTGTAGTAGATGAAGTTGTTGCCGCCGACAACATAGTCTGTGCGTCCGTGCCACAGCACCTGCGTCATCTCGACCAGCAAGCGCATCTGCTGATAGTGCCAGAAGAATTCCATCGGAATCCCATCCTCGGCGGGGAGTAGTTCGGTCAGGCGTTCGATTTCGGCGTAGACGGCGGGGTCGCCCGTGCGCTCGTAGAGGGGCAGCAGCACGCGCAACTCGGCAATTGCGCGTTTCATCTCGGCGCGCTCCTCCTCCGTCCAGATACTGCGCAGTGGCGGTCGCTGCAGAATCATCCCGCCTGAATTATACCCCTGCACAACGGCGCGTGTAGGCGATAAAGTCGTCCAGTACCTCTTCGGCGCGCCCCGATTCGATGGCGCGTTGCGCCAGCAGGACGCCGTCGCGGATGTCGTCCACGCGCCCTGCGACCCACAGCGCAACGCCCGCGCTGGGCAAAATCGCCTGCATGCGCCGTTCATCGTCGCCCGTGATGGCGGCGCGCAGGATCTGCGCGTTTTCCTGCGGGGTGTCGCCTGCGGTAAGCGCGTCTGCGGGCGCAGGCTTCAGCCCCAAATCCTGCGGCGTGAACTCAAAAGTCTCCACCGCGCCGTCGGGCGTGAGGTGCGCGGCGACCGTCATGCCAATCGGCGACACCTCGTCCAGCCCGTCCATCCCATGCACGACCAAAGCGCGTTCCGTGCCCAGTTGCGCCAGCGCCTCGGCGATGAGCGTCAGCCACTCCCAGCTGAACACGCCCAGCAGCTGCTTGCGGGCGTTGGCGGGGTTGGTCAGCGGTCCCAGCAGGTTGAACACTGTGCGCACGCCGAGTTCGCGGCGCACAGGGGCGACATGGCGCATCGCGGGATGGTGCAGCGGCGCGAACATAAACCCGACGCCGACCTGCTCGATGCCCTGCGCGATCTGTTCAGGCGTCAGGTTCAGGTTCACGCCCAACGCTTCCAGCACATCCGCGCTGCCGCATTTACTGCTGACGGCGCGGTTGCCGTGCTTGGCGACAGGTACACCCGCCGCCGCAACCACAAACGCCGTCGCCGTCGAGAGGTTCCAAGTCTTCAGCGTGTCGCCGCCCGTGCCGCAGGTGTCCAGCAGGTCAGGGTTATCGATAGGAACCTTCACCGAGTGGGCGCGCATGGCGCGTGCGAAGCCGACCAGCTCCTGCAGCGTCTCGCCGCGCGTGCGCATCGTCATCAGCACGCCCGCGATTTGCACAGGCGTCAGCGCGCCCTGCATCATGGCGTCCATCAGCGCCTCCGCCTGCGCCGCGTCTAAGTCGTCTCCTTCCAGCACACGCCGTAGTAGGCTGGCGAGTTCCATGCGGTAAATATACCCGTTTTCGTGGAAGTGTCGATGCCCCCCGCAAATTCACCGAAATTTCCCCGAATTTGCCTCCAAGCGGCAGGAATCGGGGCGCAAATTGGTGTATAATTAGGGTGCGTTGAAGCGTTTCAAGCCAACGCGGAAGGAGGTTCAAGCGATGAAGCGTACACTGTTCGCTTTGGGCATTCTGGTGGGCGCGCTGACGATAGCGACTGCCCCCGCGCAGATTGTGTATTCGTTCGAACCCGAAGACCTGCACGGCTTTGCGGGCAGCGCGGGCGACGGCTGGCAAGTCTTCCGCGCAACGACGGGCGTGACGCACGGCGACTACTCGATGGGCGTTCTCTGGCCGACGGGCAGCGGCGGCTTCCGCTGGCTGTTTGGCAACGGCGTGCGCGACGAACTGCTACCGTACCTGCAAATCAGCAAGAAGCTGCTGCTGGACGCCACAGCCGATGCGACTGTGCCATGGTCGAATATGATCGTTTCGCTGAATGGCGGCTATCCTACTGGCGACCCTCGCTCCTATGGGTGGAACCAGTTGAATTATTCGACCGGTCTCCCGCGTGTGGCAGGCACGCGCACCGTGCTGCTCGATCTCGAGTCGCTGCCGCTGCCTGACCCCGACATCGAGTGGTTCCAGATTAACTTCGGGATGAACGCGGGCGGCTCGCACCAACTCTACCTTGACAACCTGCGCCTGTACCGCACGGCGTGCGAAATGATGGCGATGGACTTCGAGACGCGGAGAGCTGCACGGCTTCGCGCCTGACGCAAACAACTTGGCGTCACCGTCTCGTGGAACAACGGCAAGATGCGCATCGCCTCAACGGGCGGGTTCCACTGGATCTTCAACGGAACCGTGCCGGGGCTGCTGGACATGTTGCAGCGCGGCGACCTCGTGGTGATGGATGTCACGGTCGTCTCCCCGCCGCCTGCGGGCTGGGGCAACATGATTATTGCCGTCAACACCGGTCCCGCAGGACAATCGGGCAACTGGAGCCAGACAAGCTACACCGCCGAAATCGCAGCGGGCAACAACACCTTCACGCGCACTATCGCCATCGACTACCGCGACATCACCTACCACCCGACGCCCGACTACTGCCTGCTCAATCTCGGCATCAACTCGGGCGGTCCGTGGACGATTGAGGTGGACAACATTCGCATCTACCGCAAGGCGGTGGAGGGCGATGTGAACTGCGACGGCTGCGTGGACGACGCCGACCTGCTGAGCGTGCTGTTCGAGTTCGGCAGCACGGACATCACCCCCGCCGATGTGAACGGCGACCGCGTGGTGGACGACGCCGACCTGCTGACCGTGCTGTTCAACTTCGGTACAGGCTGCTAATCTCTCTCCTCACCTCCCAGCCCCCTCCCCCCGCGATTGGGGGGAGGGGTTCTGGCAGGAATCCCGCGCACGGGGGCGAACCCAATCCCCCGATATGTGGATTCGTGCGTTCCTTCTGGCGAGTTTGTGCGGTAGTCTGCTTTGCAGCAGCGTTTCTCAAGCGACGATACGGTTTGCGCGGTTCCCTGCCCCATCGCCCGACGGCAAGCAGGTCGCCTTCTCGTGGCAGGGCGACTTGTGGCTTGCGCCGATTGCAGGCGGCGTGGCGCAGCGACTGACGGTACATCCCGCGTATGACTTCGCGCCGATTTGGTCGCCCGACGGCAAAAAGATTGCCTTCACCTCCGACCGACACGGCAACGACGATGTGTTCGTGCTGAACTTGGACACGGGCGCGGTGCAGCGGCTGACCTACTTTTCGGGGCGCGACCGCGCGTGGGGCTGGAAGCCCGACAGCCGCGCCGTGCTGTTCGAGTCGCGGCGCGAGAGCGAGCCATACGGGGCGGACTTCAGCGCGTATGTCGTCCCGCTGGACGGGGGCACACCCTACCGCCTACACAAGGCGTCGGGGTCGCCGTTCGCCCTCTCGCCCGACGGCAGGCGCGTGGCGTTCGTGCGACGCGACAGCGCGTGGTGGCGCAAGGGCTACAAAGGCAGCGCGCAGGGCGACCTGTGGCTGCTGGAGCGTGCGACCAACCGCTATGTGCGCCTAACCGACACCGACACGCCCGACACCTTCCCGATGTGGGGCGCGGACGGGCGCACCCTCTACCTCGTTTCCGAGCGCGACGGCACGGCGAACCTCTACGCGATGGACATCCAGACGCGGCGCATGCGCCAACTCACCCGCTTCAAAGACGACGGCGTGCGCTTCCCGCAAATCAGCGCGAACGGCGCAGTGATCACCTTCGAGCAGGGCATGGAGGTGTATCGGCTGGACACGGCAACAGGCGCGATGCAGGTCATCTCGCTGCAGGTTCCCGCGCAAGACGCCCGCGCCGCCGAGACCGTGCGCCGCGCCTTCAGCGCGAATGTAGACGACTACGCAATTGCGCCCGACGGCAAGGAGTTCGTGTTCGCTGTGCGCGGGGAGCTGTTCGCCGCGCGCTTCCCCGACGGCGGTCCCTCGCGCAACCTGACCGAGACGGTGGAGCCAGAGAGCGACCCGCAACTCTCGCCCGACGGCAAGACGCTTTACTTCGCGGCGGAGCGGGACGGCGCGGTGCAAATCTACCGCCTCACATCGGGCGACGCGGACGAGCCGCGCCTGCGTCGCGCACGCACGCTCACGATCGAGCCACTCACAAACGCGCCGCAAGGCGCGAGCCAGCCGCGCCTCTCGCCCGACGGCAAACTGCTGGCGTACCAGCGCGGGCTGGGCGAACTGGTCGTGCGCCATCTGGAGACCCAGCAGGAGCGTACCCTCACCGAATCGTGGAATCTGGGCACTATCGCATGGTCGCCCGACAGCCGCTGGATCGCGTTTGACCGCTACGACGAGAACTATAACGCGGATGTGTTTATCGTGCGCGTGCCAGAGTTCCAGACGCCCACGCCCGACGCCGAGCCGAAAGAGCCGAAGCCAGAGCCAGCGGGCGCGGGCGACGCGGTGGAAGACGCGCCCGACCTCTACAACCTCTCGCGCCACCCGCGCAACGACTTCGCGCCGAGTTGGTCGGCAGATGGACGCGCGCTGGTGTTCCTCTCGGAGCGCGAGACCGATGTGCTGAACATCTGCCATGTGTGGCTGCGCCGCGAGGATTATGAGCGCACCCGCGCCGACCGCGAAGAGGAAGAGGACGACAAGCACGACGCGCCCAAAAAAGCCGACGAGAAAAAAGACCCCCTGCGCGTCGAGATTGACCTCGACGACATTCACCTGCGCGTGCGATTGGTGACGCGCTACGCAGCGGGCGTGCAGGAGGCGGTCGTCGCGCCAGACGGCGAGCAAATCGCCTACCGCAGCGCGTATCAGGGGCAGCCCGACCTGTATGTCATCAAATGGGACGGCAGCGACGAACGACGCCTCACCACAGGCGGCGCATCCCCCGAAAACCTGCGCTGGAGCAAGGACGGCAAGACCGTCTACTACCTCAGTCGGGGACGCCTGCAACGAATTGCCGCGTCGGGCGGCAGCCCGCAGACCACGCGCACCGACGCCGAAATCGTGATCAACCTTCCCCGCGAGCGCGAGTACCTCTACGACGCCGCATGGCGCACCCTCAACGAGACCTTCTACGACCCGAACTTCCACGGGGTGAACTGGGCAGCGATGCGCGAGAAGTACCGACCCTACCTGCCCTACGCGCAGACCGACCGCGACTTCACGGCGGTGGTGCTGATGATGCTGGGCGAGTTGCGTTCCTCGCACCTGAGTTTCTCGCTGGCGCGGGGCGAAAGCACGGACGCGCCGTCTAACACGGGGATGCTGGGCGTGATTTTCAGCGACGCACGCGACGGCGACGGGCTGCTGATTGAGCGCGTGCTGCCCGACACGCCCGCCGCGCGGCGCGAGGTGAACCTCAAGCGGGCGAGCGCATCCTCGCCGTCGACGGCAAGCCCCTCACCCGCGCGACGAACCTCTACCAACTGCTGGACAACACGGTTGGCAAGCGGATTGAACTCAAGGTGCGCGGCGCGGACGGCAACGAGCGTATGGTCTACCTGCGCCCCATCTCGGTCGCCGAGTTCAATAGCGCCGTCTATCGCGACTGAGGTGGAGCGCAATCGGCGGTATGTGGAGGAGCGCACGGGCGGGCGCGTGGGGTATGTGCATATCCAAGCGATGGGCGAGGCGAGCCTGCGCGAGTTCGAACGCGACCTGTACGCCGTCGCCTACGGCAAAGACGCGCTGATCATCGATGTGCGCTTCAACAGCGGGGGGCGCACCGCCGACTACCTGCTGACGATGCTACATCCTGTGCGACACGCCTACACCGTCGGGCGCAACGGCGCACGCGGCTACCCGCGAGACCGCCTGCCCGTGATTGGCTGGCATCAGCCGATTGCCGTGCTGTGCAACGAGCGCAGTTTCAGCAACGCCGAAATCTTCGCGCACGCCATCAAAACCCTCAAGCGCGGCGCGCTGGTGGGTATACCAACCGCAGGCGGGGTGATTAGCACGGGGCAACGCCGCCTAATGGACGGCAGCACCGTCAGTACCCCAGGACGCGGCTGGTACACCCTCGACAAGGGCGTCAACCTGGAAGGCAACGGCGCTGTGCCCGACCACCTCGTGGACTTCACGCCCGACGACGAGGCTGCCGCACGCGACCCGCAACTGGACAAAGCCATCGAGGTCATCCGACGGCGGTAGCCTACCGCAGGCGCGCCTCCAGGACCTTGCGCCACCGCTGCACGAGCGGGTCGTCGGCGGGCAGCATACTCAGCGTCTCCTGCGCGTCGGCGTAGCAGCCGAGTTGGTAGAACATGGCGACGCAAGTGCGCGGGGCGTTCTGGCGGTTCGCGCGTGCCCAGCGCAGGCGCGCCTGTTCGTCGGGCGTGAGCGTGCGGAACTCGTAGACGCCTGTTAGCCCCTCGCCCGCGACCTCGCTCGCTGCCAGCGCCTCGATGGTCAGGCGGTAGCGCACGCCTGCCTGCAGGGTTGTGTTCGGCGCGAGGCGCGCCTGCGTCCCTTCCACGACAAGCGCGACAGGCTCGTCCGTATCGACGCGTTGCAGTCGGGCGCGATAGCGCGCGGCGTCGGGGATGGCTTGCCAGCGGAATGTGGGCGTGAGGCTCTCCAGCGCGCGGTTGGCGGGGTTTGGCGCAAGCAGTTGCACGGCGCGTTGGGCGGGCACGCTGTCGCTACGGGTCTGCGGGTCAGGCGGGTTGGCAAACAGCGCGGCTGCCGACGATGCCCATTCTGGCAGGCGCGTCGCTCCCTCGTACCAGACGCCGTCCTGCTGACGGAGCGCAAGCGTCTCAGGCGCAGTCGGCAGGAACAGCGCACGCCCGATAAACACCAGCGCCAGCACCGCTGCCGCCGCTGCGAGCGGCGCGACCCAGTCGGGGCAGCGCAACGCGCGGACGGCGCGCCTCACGCACTACCGCTTCCGCCCGCAGGAGTTGCTTGTAGGTCTCCCGACACACGGGACATACGGTAATGTGGTCAATATACTCGTCGTAGCGGGCGCAGCGCTGTCCGCGCTCCACCAGTTCCAAGATCTGCGCCGCGCTTAGGTGCTTCTCGTCCGTCGCGTCGCTTGAGTGCATCATCACCGCCAGATTCGCTCTCATGGCTCTTGCTCCTTGTGTTGCTCACTCGATTCGTAGGTACTTTGCCAGTTTCAGCGCGGCGCGGCGCAGGTCGCCCTGATTGGGCGTTGCGTCGTTCAGGGCGCGTCGTTCGGCGTCGCTGAGCGGTTCGCCGTCGCGCGTCAGCCGTTCGATCGCGCGTTGCACAGCGTCGTCGCCGCCGAGCCAGTCGCGCCGATGTTGCACCAAGTACGCCAGCACCTTCGCGCGCCCGCGCATCAGATGGCTGCGCACGGTCGCCGCGTTCATGCCCAGCATCTGCGCGATGTCCTCCAGTCGCTCGTGCTGGGCGTGCAGCCACAGCACGCGCCGCTCCGCGTCCGAGCAGACCTGCTGCACAATCGCGTACAACTGCGCCTGCGTCTGCTCATCGGCAATCCGTTCCAGAAGACTCGCCTCGAACGACTCCTGTTGCAGGTCAAGAACGCCGTCGGGGTTTTCCAGTTGCGTGAAGGGCGTCTCGGCGTGGCGGTAGGCGCGGCTGTAGTAGGTGACGAGGCAGTTCGCGGCGATGCGGTAGAGCCAGTGTTCGTAGGGCGCGTTCAGTTCCGTGTTGGGCAGGTAGTTCGCGACGCGCAGCAGCGTCTCTTGCACCAAATCTTCGGCGTCGTCGGGAGTGCGGGCGCGCGAGCGAAAGTAGCGCTGCAGTCGTGTTCGGCTTTCGTTCAGCAACGCCTCCAGCGCGTCGTGGTCGCCGCGAGCCGCCTCGCAAGCCAGCCGATTCAGCGCATCGCTACGGTCATCCTGCAACGCAACGCTCCCGATAGATTTATTGTACCCCTGAAGGTGCAACGCTTTCGATAACAAGCGAGTCTTCGCGTTCGGAACCCTTTGGAACGGAGGACGACCATGCAGAACCGATGGCTGATTTTGGGCTTGAGTGTTCTTGTCTCGGCGATGTTATGGGTTGCGGGGCGCGCCCAAGCAGTGATTACCTATCAGGGCTACCTGCGCATGGGCGGCGCGCCTGCCAACGGAAACTTCGATTTCATTTTCACCCTGTATGACGCGCCTATGGCTGGCAATCAGGTTGGCGCTCAAGTGAGAATCAACAATAAGCTCGTCAGGAACGGGCTGTATACTGTGGAACTGGACTTCGGTCCTCAGAATGTTATCTGGAATGCCCTGCCCGCACGCAATCGTTGGCTGGAGATTCAGGTGCGCCCAGCGGGTGGCGGGAACTTCATGACGCTTGCCCCGCGCGTGCGTATCCATGCTGCGCCCTATGCGTGGGCGGCGTTCCCTGTAGGACCCGCCGGTGGAGACTTGGCTGGCAACTACCCCAATCCGTTAGTGGTCGGTTTTCGAGGGCTGCCCTTAGCGCAATTCGACCGTGTTAACAATCCCCCAAAGGTAGGCGACTTTTTGTTTTGGGATGGTAGCTTCTGGAAGACCTGCAGGCGGCGCTGCGGGCAGGACTGTGAACGGCGCCCTCTTGTTCTGGAACGCTGGCATACTCTGTGGCAGCCGATGGGTGTCCCGCCTGCGGTCGGCAATGTGCCTGTTTGGAACGGCAACGCTTGGGTGCCTGGTGTGATTCCCCCTGGCGGCCCCGCAGGTGGAGACCTGTTTGGTAACTACCCGAATCCCATGGTCGCAGGGCTGCGTGGGCGACCTGTCTCGCCGAATATTCCGCAAACGGGGCAAGTGTTGAAGTGGGATGGCTTGATGTGGACGCCTGCGAACGACCTAACCGACGGCAACTTCACGCTGCCGTTCACAGGCGGCGCAGCCGTGCAAAACGGCGCGACCTTTTCCATCGCCAACCCTGCCCCGACGGGTCAAGCGGTTGCGATTTCGGGCGCGTCTGCCAGCACGAGCGGCACGGGCATCCTCGGCGAGGCGACCGCCACGACAGGCGAGGCGTATGGCGTGATTGGACGCAGCGCGAGCCAGAGCGGACGCGGCGTGTTCGGCGAGGCGACCGCCACGACAGGCGAGGCGTATGGCGTGATTGGACGCAGCGCGAGCCAGAGCGGACGCGGCGTGTTCGGCGAGGCGACGGCATCGTCGGGCAACACCTACGGGATGTACGGGCGCGCCAGCAGCAGTAGCGGTATCGGCGTGTTCGGCGAGGCGACGGCGACTTCAGGCAGCACGCGCGGAGTGGTGGGGCGCAGTAGCAGCACCAGCGGCGTCGGCGTGCTTGGCGAAGCGACGGCGACTTCGGGCAGCGTCTACGGTGTGCAGGGGCGCAGTAGCAGCACCAGCGGCGTCGGCGTGTTCGGCGAGGCGACGGCGACTTCGGGCAGCGTCTACGGTGTGCAGGGGCGCAGTAGCAGCACCAGCGGCGTCGGCGTGTTCGGCGAGGCGACGGCGACTTCGGGCAGCGTCTACGGTGTGCAGGGGCGCAGTAGCAGCACCAGCGGCGTCGGCGTGTTCGGCGAGGCGACCGCCACGACGGGCAGCACGCGCGGTATACTGGGGCGCAGTAGCAGCACCAGCGGCGTCGGCGTGTTCGGCGAGGCGACCGCCACGACGGGCAACACCTATGGTGGTCTGTTCCAGAACCCCTCCAGCAGTGGCACAGGCGTGTACGGCTACGCGCAGGCGACCACAGGCACGAACTTCGGCGTGGTTGGGCGTTCCGAAAGCCCTTCGGGGCGCGGCGTGGTCGGCGTCGCCGAAGCCTCCACAGGCACAAACTACGGCGTGCTGGGACGCACCAACAGCAGCGCGAACGGCTGGGGCGTGTATGCCAACGGACGCTTGGGCGCGTCGGGCACCAAGGCGTTCCAGATTGACCACCCGCTGCGCCCAGAGACCCACTTCCTGAACCACTTCTGCATCGAGGCGCCAGAACCCTACAACCTCTATCGCGGCACAGTAACGCTCGATGCCCAACGGCGAAGCATGGGTGCAACTGCCCGACTACTTCGAGGCGATTAACCGCGACGCCTCGTACCACCTGACGCCCATCGGCGCGGCGATGCCCAACTTGCATGTGGCAGTGGAGATTCAGGGCAACCGCTTCAAAATCGCGGGCGGCGCGCCCTTCAAAAAGGTCTCGTGGGAAGTGAAAGCCGTTCGCAACGACCCGTGGGTGCAACAGTACGGCTATCAGACCGAGCAGGAGAAGCCGAAGGAGTATCAGGGCTTGTACCTGCACCCTGAGCTGTACGGGCAGCCCAAAGAGCGCGGCATCTTCTACACGCCTACCCAAGAGCCTGCCTACCAACTGCCTGCCGAACCCTGAAAGCGAGCACCCGCCTGCCCCGCGCGGGGCGGGCGGTACCCGCATCATCATCGGAGGTGAACCATGCGAAAACTTATCGCAACTCTGGGAATGTTGATTGGGCTTGGTCTTGCGGGCGCGTATGCCCAGCAAGGCGGGATGTTTGACCTTACTTGGTGGACGATCGACTCAGGCGGCGTGACCTTCGCCACAGGCGGCATGTTCGAGATGGGCGGCACCGTCGGACAGCACGACGCGCACGAGGAACTCTACTACATCGGCGCGAACTTCCTCAACGGCGGCTTTTGGTTCGAGCCGTGCTGGACCTCCAACGGCGATGTGGACGGCGACGGCTGTGTGGACGACGCAGACCTTCTATTCGTGCTGTTTAACTTCGGGAATATGGGACAACACCTTGCCGATGTCAACTGCGACGAGACGGTGGACGATGCTGACCTGCTGATTGTGCTGTTTAACTTCGGCGCGGGCTGTTAGCCAACCCCATGCCTCCGCGGCGGAATCACCCGCGCCGAGCCCTATACCAATCGCGAGGACAAGTTTGAAAAACAAGGGGATTGAAGACCCCCTCCTTAAGGTTCCCCCTGCGAGCAGGGGGAACCGAACCCTTGCGCGGTTCCCCTCGTGAAGTGGGGGGGACCGAACCCTTGCGCGGTTCCCCTCGCGAAGCGGGGGGAACCTGTAGGAGGGGGGGCAATTGTAAACTCCGCCCGTGCGATTGGTATTACATGCTATAATCCACCTATGCAGGCGAATTTACCCGACGGCTGGACGCAGGCGGAGTACGAGTGGCTGACGGCGCTTGGACAAGCGCGCGACCCTGCGCCGCTCTGGTCTCAACATCGCGACTGGCAGCGCGCGGCGTGGGTGCAGGCGAAGTTAGACGCGCTGCAGGGGCTGACCCCAGACGCGATGCAACGCCTGATCCCTGCCGTGCAGGGCTTGATACGCCTTGCCGACCGCTTGGGCGCGCTGGAGTTGCGTTGCTACGCGCGTGAACGCCTGCTGGACTTCGCGCTTGCGCTGTACGACCTGCGAACTGTGTCGCCTGTGATGCGCGAGTTGGCAGCGCTTTTACCGCGCGCGTCGTCCGTGCGTCAGGTTGGCGGCTGGCGCACGCTGGCGGGGCTGTATCGCATACAGGGCGAGTTGGCGCAGGCGCAGCAAGCCGCACAACGCGCACACACCGCCGCGCAGCAGCTGGGCGACCCGACGCTCATCGGGCAGTGCGAGTATACTCTGGCGATCCTTGCCCACACTTCAGGCGACTTAGACGCCGCGCTGCGCTGGGTGCAGCGCGCCCGCGCCAACGCGCAACGCGCGAACCAGCCGCGCGGCGTCGCCGAGTGCTACACCTTCGAAGGGGTCGTGCGCCGCGCGCGCGGCGAGTACGACCAAGCCCTCGTCGCCTACCGCGCAGGCATTCAAGCGAGCGAGCAAGCCGAGTATCCGCTCGGCGTCGCCCGCTGCATCGCCAACACAGGGCTGGTCTACTGGACGATGGGGCTGTACGAGGACGCGCGGCTGCATTACCGCGAGGCGATGACGCGCTTCCAGCAACTCGGCGCAGACTGGGATGTGGCGACCTGCACGCTGAACACGGCAATTCTGCTCCAAAACGAAGGCGACCACGAGGGCGCGCTGGAACTGTACGCGCAGGCACAGCGACGCTACGAGGCGCTGGGCGACGCAGAAGGCGTCGCCTACTGCCTGCTCAACCGCGCGGCGGTCTACGACGACATGCGCCAGCACGCCCGCGCGGCGCAGACGGCGCATCAGGCGGCGACGCTGTTTGATCGCTTGCAAATCCCGCTGCAGGCGGTGCAGGCGCGGCAAGTGAAGGCAATTGCGCTGCTGCGTTCAGACCAGCCCCGCGACGCGCTCACCACGCTCAACGCCGCTCAACGCCTTATGGAGAGTCTCCCAAACCCGATATTGGCAGTGCATCAGGCGTACCTAACAGGCGAGGCGCACGGCAGGTTAGGCGAGTTCCGCGCCGCCCAACGGCAGTTCGAGGCGTGCCTGCGCGCGATTCGCGAGACGCCCGCCCTGCGCGACGCGCCTCCTGAAGAGTTGGGCGCGTACCTCAGTCAGTTCCGCGAGATTGTGGCGTCGATTGCGGGCTACTACGGGCGCGCGGGCGACTGGCGCGCGGCGTTCGACGCCTGTCAGAAGGGCAAGGGCAACGCGCTGCGCTTGGCATGGAACGCGCCGCTGAGCCTGCCCGAACTCACCCGCGCGGAACGCCAACGCTTGGACGCCTTGCGCCAACGCTATGAGACCGCGCTAACCCGCCAAGACCGCGCCCGCACGCCCACCGAAATCCGCCAGCGCCGCCGTGAGACCGAACGCGCCCTGCTGGCATGGCGCAGCTACCAACGCACGCTCGCCGCGCGCTACCCGCGCCTGAACTGGCGGCAGCCCGAACCGCTGCGCCCCGAACAACTGCCGTTAGACGAGCAGACCCTGCTAATAGAATACGCCGTCGCGCCTGATTGGTTAACGATTGTCTGGGCGCGGCGACAGGGCGGGCGCACGCGACTCGGCGGGCATGTCGTGCGCGTGCCGCTGGAGACGCTCCGCGCGGAGATTCAAGCCCTGCTGCAAGCCATCGAATCGGAGGCGTCGCTGCCCACCGTGCAGGCGCGCGCGCAAACGCTCTACGACAGGCTCCTGCGCCCGCTGGAGATGCAGTTGCAGGGCATACGGCGCGTGATGGTGTGCCCCGACGGCGACTTGCACAGCGCGCCGTGGGCGGTGTTGTGCGACTCGCGCGGGCGGTATCTGCTGGAGCGCGTGGCAATTGCGAGTTGCCCGTCGGCGTCGGCGTGGGCGTCGGCGGAGCGGTTGGGGCGTGGGGCGCGTCGCCCCCAACGGATGCTCGTGGCTGCCGTGTCCGAGTTTCGCGGGGCAGGCGGCGACACCCGCGCGCGGCTCAGCCCCCTGCCTGGCGCGCTGCGCGAGGCGAACGCCATCCAGCGCGTCTGGGGCAGCCCGGTGCAGGCGCTGCGCAATCAGCAAGCCTCCCGCGCCGCGCTAACCCGCGCGATGGGGCAAGCCGATGTGCTGCACCTGGCGACGCACGCGACGCCGAACCTGCGGATGCCCATGCTCAGCGCAATCGCGCTCTGGGGCGAGTCGGAGCCGCAGTGGCTCTATGCGCACGAGGTGCTGCAACAGCGGCTGCGGGCGCGGCTGGCGACGCTCTCGGCGTGCCAGACGGCGGTTGGGGCGAACACCGCCGACGGCGCGATGGGGCTGCACTGGGCGTTCCTCGCAGCGGGCTGCCCGACCGTGCTGGCGACGCTGTGGCGACTGCCTGACGCCGTCGCCCCCGTGTGGAGCGAGCAGTTCTATACGCGCTACCGAGCGGGCGAGCCCGCGCTAATCGCGATGCGCGCGGCGTGCCTCGCCGTGCGCCGCACCCCACAGTTCCAGCACCCGCGCTACTGGGGCGCGTGGCAGTGCTTCGGGGCAACTTCGTGAATTGAAACCAACCCCACGCATAAAAACAGAGGAACCACCCTTCGGATGGTTCCTCCACCGCAATCAGACACTTGGCGAACAAGTTTACGCGGCTCTACGACGCCTAAACAGCAGACCCAGCAGACCTGCCGAGAGCGCCGTCAGGCTGAACGGCTCAGGCACAACACTATAGCCCAAGTCTGGACTGAAGTTACTGGGGATTTGACTGTAATCGATTTCCATATCGCCGTCCAAAGGATCCATCAAGAGTGTCAGCCGCCCTTGGATGACCCATCTCCAGCCAGGGCCTAAGGTCAATTGCGGCGTCAGAATACCGACCCAACCGTTCGCCGAATACACGGCTCCGGGAACCACATTCTGATTGAACACGCCGCCGAGTGTGAGCGCGCCAGGCGCAGGACCGTTGAAGATGTTATTGTAAAACCATGCCAGCCCATCTGGTCGAGGTCCCAAGCCGTCTGTCGCCATGATGACGCCCAGATCGAACACGGACTGCAGCTGGTTGAGCTCGTTATAGATCTCGATCTCGAACACTGCGCCCATCGCGCCGTAGCCCCAGCCTTTTCGAGCAACCACCCGAAACGGGAACACCATGCCCACGCGACCTGTCCACCCCAGCGGTCCGACAACGCCAGAGATGTCGCCGCCCGAGATGTTATACGAACCGCCTTGAAAGGTCGCAGGTGTACGGTCGCCGACAATATAGTTCGACCACACCAGCCCTGCGGCGTTGCCTGTGGAGAAGCCGCTTATCGTGGTGCGGGCGCCGCCGAAAGTAGGGAACAGCGGATTCGTTGTCGTAATCCAATCTGCGACAGGTCCAACCACAAACGGAGTGGCGAAGTTGCCTAACGGTATATTGCCCGTCACGATTGGGTAGCCCGAGCCAGGCGAGCGCATAAATCCGTCGCCAGGAATGTTGAAAATCGGGTTCGCAGAGGCTCCTGCCCAGCTGTAGATGCCATGTTGGGTGTAGACGGTACCTGTTGGCGCACTTAACTGCGCATGTGCGCTACCTGCGACAATTAAACTAAGCCCAGCGCAGGCAAAAGCGCGCCTGCGCAACCATACTACCAAGCTCTCGTTTCTCATCATGGTCTCCTCCGGAAGCGGGTGTATGCTGCTGCAGCCGCTTCCGAATCGTCAAGACTCGTGCGCCGCGCAAAATGTTGCAACTTCAGGGAGTAATTTTACCGAATTTGCCCTGATGCGCTTGAGCGGTTATACCCTTCGCGCTGACTGTTGACATTACTCCCCCAAGCCCATAAACTCGTCCACCGCGCGGAAGACATTGTTATAGTAGCCCCATGTGAAACTGATGAGCGCAATCCCCGTAGCGATAATGCTGATGAGCGTCATCAGGCGCAAAAACGCGCGGGGCAGTTGGCGCAGGTTCTCGTCGGCGCGCTGGGTGTACCACGCGGCGAGCGTCTGCAAAATGCTGGGCAATTCGCCCGTTTGCACCCCCGTGCGCGCCAGCATCACCTCTTCAATCGGGAACAGCCCCGACCGCTCCAGCGCGTGGTCGATGTGCGCCGCGCCTTCCGCGCGCCCCAGCTCCACCGACAAGAGCGCGTCCGCCAGCGCGCGGTTCGGCACAGCCGCCGCCGCCAGCGCGTGCGCCGTCGCAGGAGCAACCCCTGCCTGCGTGAGCCGACCGAGATGGAACAGGTACTGCTCCAGCGACTGGGCGCGAATCCAGTCGGCGTAGGTGAAAAAGCCGAGCGCGTTCAGGCGCAGCCGCGCGCCGACTCGCTCCAGCCCCGTCAGCAGGTAGCCCAACAGCATCAGCGCCATCAGTAGCAGCGTCGCGGGTAAGCCGTAGCGCAGGTACGCCTGCCACACGCTGCTCCCAATCGCCTGCAGCGCGTCCGCCGTCGTGTTGCCTGCAAAGTCGCGAAACGCCCAAGTCAGCCCAATCCCGAACGGCGCAATCAGCGGCAGCAGCAGCACCGCGTGCCATAAGCACCCCTGCGTCAATAGCGACCATTTGCGAACCGTGCGCCACTGCTCGTAGTAGGCAATCAGCCGATCGAGCATTTCGGGCAGATACCCCCCATGCTCGGCGGCGCGAAACGCCCCCACCAGAAACGCAGGAAACAAGTCAGGGAACTTCGCCAGCGCGTCGGAGATGCTCATGCCCTGCGCCGTATCGCGAGCGATGCTCTCGCTTGCGCGGCGCAAGCCCGTATGCGTCGTGCGCTGGCTCAGGCTCTGGAACGCATTCGCGGGCGACATCCCCGCCTTGAGCATCGAGCGCAGTTGGATGAGCCACAACGCCATCGGGTGCGGCGCGACGCGCGAGTGTTCCCAGTGTGCTGATTGTGCCCCCCTCCTTAAGGTTCCCCCCACGGAGTGGGGGGAACCGATGGGAGGTGAGGTTCCCCCCAAGCTTTGGGGAGAACCGATGGGAGGTGAGGTTCCCCCCAAGCTTTGGGGAGAACCGGGTGGAGATGAAGTTCTCCCTACTCCGTGAGCGGAGCCGAGCGGGGTCTGATTGCTCCCAACGGCGTGCGAGGAACCAAGTGGGGTTTGGCTTGGTTCCCCCTGCTTGTAGGGGGAACCTGCAGGAGGGGGGTGTTGAAAACTGGAACCCTGCGCGGGTGTGGTGGCTTGGAGGTAGGTTGGCGTTAGCCCTTGCTGGCGGAGCAACTGCTGCGCGTGACGCACATCAGTCGCCTGAATCTCCCCCGCGACTCTTCGTCCCCCTGCGTCAACGGCTTGATACCGAAAGGTCAGCATCGTAGACCCGTACCTCTTGCTGTTGGATTCGCGGGTCGCGCAGCAACTCCTGCACGGGGGTTCCGTCGGGCAGGGTGTGGTCGGGCGTCATCTCGGCGAGCGGGATCAGCACGAACGCCCGCTCGCGCATGCGTGGGTGCGGAATGGTCAGTTCGGGCGTCTCCAGCGTCAGGTCGCCGTACAGGATGATGTCGATGTCCAGCGGGCGGGGCATCCAGTGCCCTTCGGTGAAGGTGCGCCCTTGCGCGGCTTCGACGGCTTTGACAGCGCGGAGCAAATCGTGCGGGCTGAGTTCGGTCTCTGCCCACACGCCCAGATTCAGGTACAGGCGCGGGTCGGGCGTCTCGCCGACGGGCACGGTCTCGTACACGCGCGACACCTGACGCGGAAACACCCCATACAGCGGCAGCCGACGCACCCCCTCGCGCAGGTTCCGCAAGCGGTCGCCCAGATTGGAACCGAGACTGAGATACACCTGCACCGCCATAGGCGCGGGAGAGTATACCCGTCTGCACGCGCACAAGCGGGTATACTCCCCTACGGGATTCCTATGGCGCCCACAGCAACGCATGGAATCAGCTGGGACGAATATCTCCAGTTGCCGCTCACCCATTATGAGATCCTTGACGGTGAGGTGAACGCTTTGCCAACGCCGCTGTTTATGCACCAAAAAATCGTTTCGGAACTGATGATTCGTCTGGGCGTGCAGATTCATCGCGACGCGAAGGGGTATCTGGTGCCTGCGCCGTATGATGTCGTGATCCGCCGTGCGCCGCTGCGTACCCGTCAGCCCGACCTGCTGTTTATCAGCCGCGAACGCGCCGACCAAATCCCCGACCTGCAGAACCAGCCGCGTATCGAGATTGCGCCCGAACTCGTCATCGAAGTGCTGTCGCCTTCCGACACTGCCTCCGAGTGGCTGGAGAAACTGCGCGACTATCACCACATCGGCGTGCACGAGGTGTGGGCGGTAGACCCGCAATCGGCGTCGGTGGAGGTGCTCCGCTGGTCGGAGGCGGGCTGGCAATCGCTGGGGGTGTTCATGGGCGACCAGCCGATTCGCTCCGAAGTGTTGGGCGAGACGGCGGTCGCGCCCGAAATGCTGTTCGGGTGAGGTATCCTTGCGCTATGCGTGTGCAACCGATCGAGTGGCGCGACGGCGTCGTGGCGATATTAGACCAGACGCAGTTGCCGCAGCGGGTAGTGGTTCACGAGTACGACAACTGGCAGGGTGTGGCGGAGGCGATTCGCGGGATGCAGGTGCGTGGCGCGCCTGCGATTGGCATTGCTGCGGCGTATGGGCTTGCGCTCGCCGCGCGCGCGATCGACGCCCCGACGATGGAGGCGTTCCGCGCCGAGTTTGGGGCGGTGTGCCGCGCGTTCGCCCAAACGCGCCCGACCGCCGTGAACCTGTTCGGCGCGATTGAACGCCTGCAGGCGGTGGTCGCCCAGTGCCCGACGCCCGACGCAGCGCGGGCGCGCCTGCTTGAGGAAGCGCACGCCATCCGCGCGGAAGACCACGCCGCCGACCGCGCGATGAGCGAGTATGGCGCAGCGCTGCTGCCCCACAACGCCCGCGTGCTGACCATCTGCAACACGGGCGCACTCGCAACAGGCGGCATCGGCACTGCACTGGGCATTATCCGCATCGCGCACCAGCAGGGCAAACTTGCCCATGTGTACGCCTGCGAGACGCGCCCCCGCCTGCAGGGACTGAAACTCACCGCGTGGGAACTGCAGCAGGAAGGCATCCCGTTCGAGGTGATTGCCGACAGCGCAGCAGGCGCGCTCATGGCGCAAGGCAAGGTGGACGCCGTAATCGCAGGCGCAGACCGCATCGCCGCCAACGGCGACACCGCAAACAAAATCGGCACCTACACGCTGGCGGTGCTGGCGCACTATCACGGGGTTCCGTTCTACATCGCCGCGCCCGTCTCTACGATTGACCCGCGCACGCCCGACGGCGCGTCCATCCCGATTGAGTACCGCGACCCTGCGGAGATTACGCACATCGACGGGCTGCAGATTGCCCCCACAGGCGCGCCCGCGCTCAACCCTGCCTTCGATGTGACCCCTGCTGCGCTGATTCACGCCATCATCACGGAGCAGGGGGTGTACCGCCCGCCGTATGACTTCGCTGCGCGCTTGCGTGCGTCAGGTGCATAGTCTGACAGGTAAAATTGCGCCATGCCGCTGCAGGTGGTGTGGTTCAAGCGCGACTTGCGCACGGTTGACCACGCGCCGTTGTACGAAGCCAGCCAGCGCGGGCAGGTCGCGCCGCTGTATATCTTCGAGCCTGAGTTGTGGCGTCAGCCCGACGCTTCGAATCGGCAGTGGCGGTTCGCCCGCGAATGCCTGCAGGAGTTAGACCGCGCACTAAGACGGCTGGCAGGGCGACCCCGCGGGCTAATTCTGCGCACGGGCGACGCCGTCCGCGTGCTGGAGCAGATTCACCAGACGCACGGCATCGCTGCGCTGTGGGCGCACCAGGAGGTGGGCAACGACTGGACATTCCAGCGCGACCGCGCGGTGCGTCGCTGGGCGCGCGAGCGCAGCGTGCCCTTCCACGAGATTCCGCAAGACGGCGTCATTCGCGGGCTGCAATCGCGCGAGGGCTGGCGCGACCACTGGGACGCCGAGATGCGCCGCCCGCTTGTGCCTGAGCCGCCCGCGCTGCAGGTTGCACCGTTGCCGTCGAAGCCGCTGCCCGAATCGGTCGGCGACGATGCGTGCCCGCTGGCGCAGCGCGGCGGGCGCAGTCGCGGGCTGGCGCTGCTGCGCTCGTTCCTGAGCCACCGTGTACGCGGCTATGCGCGGGGGCTGTCGTCGCCACTGACCGCGCCAAGCGCGTGCTCGCGCCTGTCGCCCTACCTGACCTACGGCGCACTGTCGCTGCGCGAGGTCGTGCAAGCCACCCGCCGCGCCATCGAACAAGCAGCGAGCGATCCGAAACAGGCAGGGCGATTACGCTCCCTGCAGGCGTTCGAAGCGCGCCTGTCGTGGCGCAGCCACTTCATCCAGCGGCTGGAGAGCCTGCCCAGCATCGAGTTCGAGCCGATGCACCCCGCGCTGGCGCACGAGCGCACGGCGGTAGACCCCGCGCTGTTCGAGGCGTGGGCGCAGGGACGCACGGGCTACCCATTTGTGGACGCCTGCATGCGCATGCTGCACGCGACGGGCTGGCTGAACTTCCGCATGCGGGCGATGCTGACCGCCTTCGCGTGCTATCACTTGTGGCAGCCGTGGCGCGCGGTGGGACTGCACCTTGCACGGCTGTTCGTGGACTACGAGCCGGGCATCCACTGGAGCCAAATCCAGATGCAGGCAGGCTGTACGGGCATCAGCGCGTTTCGCATCTACAATGTGGTCAAGCAGTCGCACGACCAAGACCCGACGGGCGCGTTCATTCGCCGTTGGGTTCCCGAACTGGCGCGTGTGCCCGCCGCGTGGATTCACGAGCCGTACCGCATGCCGCCTGAGTTGCAGCGGCAGTACGGATGTGTGATCGGCGTGGACTACCCTGCGCCGATTGTGGCGCACGAGTCGGCGGCGCGCGCCGCGCGGCAGAAACTCTTCGAGGCGTACCGCACGCCCGAGGCGAAAGCCATCAGCGAGCAGTTGCTGCAGCGGCACAGCACCCGTTCCCGCCGCGAGCCGCGCCCACAGCCGACTACTTCCCCTCAGCAGCCTGAGCTGCCGCTGTAGTATCTCCATAGGCAGGTATAATATGCCCGTGTGTTCCCTACCCAGAGTTCCACGGAGGGTTCTGTCAGGCGCGGCTGGCGATTGGATGGACTGCGCAGGCAGCCTGCTGGTGGTTTTGATTATCAGCACAGCAACCCCGATACCGCTTGCGCTATTCTATGAGCATCAAGAGCGTTCGCGGCGGTGTAGGCGTTGCGCCGCGCAGGAATCGTGGAGGTATAATCCAGCAGGAATGAGGCATACTCAGGGTGTCGTGGAGCGTCTCACGCGGTTTGTGCGTCGCGTGTTCAAGACGAGCCTTGAGGTCTTTTATGACGCACTAAGGTATAGCCCAAACGCTCAAGGGTATGTCGCTGGGTCTATCAGCGAACTTCTCCTCAAGCGCCACCTTGAGTCCCTCGGCTATGAGGTGCTCAGAATACGCGAAAAATGGGAAGGCAAAAAAGCTCACCACGGCGACTTTTACTTCAGGAAGGTTGCCACAGCGGGCGAGGCACAAGCAGCCTGGTTCGTTATAGAGGTAAAGGGCGTCAAGTCGAATTCTGAAAAGTGGCACAAACTCTACAATAGGCGAAACCTTGTTAGATTCTTGTTTGATCACTCAGAAAAACTGTTCTGGATCCGCGACGAACATAACAAAGAACAGAAGATCGAGGAATGGATTAGAGAGAATCTGCCCAAGTTTTTCGAAGAGTATAGTGAAGATTTGTATGAATATGAGGAAGTCAAGCAGTATAGTTTCCCGAAGCGGGAAACAGAAAAGAGTCGCGCAATCAAAAAACTTCAAGGACTGAGACGCGACGAGATAAACGCCCGAATCGAAGAGCGAATAGAGTACCTCACGAGTAGACTCCGAGTACTGGAGACTCACTTTGTGGCTTCGGCAGGTATCGGGGGCAGGGCTATCGCAACGCCGAAAAAGAGTGAGTTTCATGTTGTTGCTGTAGACATCTTTCTGAAGTATCATGAGCATAGGTTTTTATTCGCGAATCCTCTAAATCTCGAAGGCTCATCTGATCATCCAGAGCATCTCCAGCAAAACTATGTAGTTGGTTTTGTGACAGTGGACGAGAATGGAACGGAAGAGCTGCACTTGGCAGAGGAATGGGACATGGATTTCGACAGCGTGTATGAAACGCTTTCGCCGTCAAACGCGGTCTACGAAGCGGAGATGCAAATAGACACTCGCTACATGGAGGAGGAAGAGCATGCGTAGACGAACCTCCCTCGTGGTAAATTTCCCTTCGTCCCAGATGCCTCTTTGGGAAGTGGAGCACTTTCTGCCGCAGAGTCTGCCTGCTCTGAGTGATTTACAGCCTGCATATGACCTCCAATCCGTTTTGGAGGACTGTCACAACTATATCTATGCGAATGAAGGATTGCTCCGCGAAAAAGCATTTAGAGAGTTAGTAAAAGTGCTATCGATAAAGATTCTCGACGAGCGTCTGGCGCCGCGGCATGGGGTTCGCTTTGGGATTACGGCTGACGAGTATAAAGCCATCAGAGATGGACGCGCAAGCTTATTCCTCGAACGGCTGAATCGCCTCTACGAGGCGTTGCGGGAGACCTATGGCGATTTTTTCACCGACTCTGCGTTGGGTCTTTCGGCGATGACCTTGGCGTATATTGTTCAACGGCTCCAGTATATTAGCTTGGAGCGCACGCCCGCTGATGTCAAAGGGGAAGTGTTCCAGGCTTTTATCACCCGATATCAACGCGGCGATCGAGGAGAGTTTTTTACACCTTATCCTGTCGTGGAGTTGGCTGTTCAGATGATTGCTCCAGCATCGAACGAGAGAATCGTAGACCCAGCATGCGGCAGCGGCTCTTTTCTACTTCATGCAGCACGGTATGTGTCTAAGCAGAACGAACTCTCCATAAACGACTACATAGAGAGTTGCTTATTAGGCATAGAGTTTAACCCCGAAGTTGCATGGATTGCGCAGCTGCGCTTCGCTTTAGCAGGGGCGCAAGGGTGTCAGATACTCTGTGCAAACGCCCTCGAGCGCGGACTCGCAATGGAGTCGGAATTTGACATCGTGTTGGCAAACCCTCCTTTCGGTAGTCGAGGCAAGATTGATGATCCGTCCATCCTGTCGCGGTACGCTATGGGGCGACGGTGGGTTCGACAAACGACGAACGAGTGGCGGTGTACCAACGAACTGCTTTCAGGGCAGACTCCAGAAATCCTGTTTTTGGAGTTGTGTATTCGCCTCCTGCGCCCTGAAGGACGAATGGCTATTGTTATCCCCGACGGTATCCTACAGAACAGCACTACAGAGTACCTCCGTTACTGGCTGCGTACTCAGGCGCGCCTCTTGGCGGTTGTATCGCTTCCGCAAGTCACTTTCGTACCCTATGGGACAGGCATCAAGACTTCACTGCTACTCCTTCAGAAAAATCCAAGCTCAGTGCGTCGCATCTTTATGGCGATTCCCCAACGAATCGGCTACGATGTAAAAGGGCAACCTGTGTACAAGCGAGAGGGAGATTCGAGAAACCCTCGAATAGACACAGACCTCCCTGATGTGGCAGACTTGTACGAGCGCTTTCAAAGGGGCGACACCACATGGGTTAGCCCCACCGCATTCTGGATTGACGAGTCAAGCCTCAATCATCGCTTTGACGCGGAGCATTATCAACCGTATGACGCTTGTATGCTTCGCCAACTTAGCCAGTACCCCGTGCGCCCTTTAGGCGAGCTGGCAGACATACTCGATCGAGGCGATGATTTCAGAAAGGAAGATGCGGATATCGATTATATAGCGATCTCTGATGTTGCGCCCCAGCTGATGCTGGTGGTCTCTAAACAGCGCATGCACGCCTCTGAAGCGCCATCGCGTGCGCGATACCGAGTACGCGTAGGAGATATTATCACAGCCATCTCAGGCGCAAGTACAGGTACAAAAAACCATGCGACCGCTCTTATTACGGAAGATGAGGACGGGGCAATTTGTTCGAGTGGATTTGCCGTGCTTCGCAACTTCCGCGAAGTAGAGCCACTCTATTTGCTCGCGTTTATGCAAACGGAGTTCTTTCATCGGCAGGTGCGCCGCTTGTTGCGGGGGCACGCTATCCCTGCAATCGCTTTGGAAGACTTGGCGACTGTGCAAGTACCCGTACCTCCTCAAGAGGTTCAGCAGGCAATTGCTGCGAAGGTGGGAGAAACGGTACATCACCTCAAGCATGGGTTAGCGTGCCTCTACGACGCACAGAACGCTGTTGAACGCCTGCTACGATAAGCAAACAAGGTACAATACTCCCCCGATGCAGGCAAGCGTCACGGAACAGATTACCGCGCTTCGGCGCGGCGCGGACGACATCATCACCGAAGCGGAACTGGAAGCCAAACTCGCGCGGGGCGCGCCCCTGCGCGTCAAACTCGGCATCGACCCCACCGCGCCCGATGTGCATCTGGGCTGGGCGGTCGTGCTGCGTAAACTGCGCCAGTTCCAAGACTTCGGGCACACCGCCTGCCTGATTGTGGGCGACTTCACCGCGATGATCGGCGACCCCACAGGCAAGTCCAAAACCCGCCGCCAACTCAGCCGCGAGGAGGTCATGGGCTATGTGGAGCGCCTCAAGCCGCAACTGTTCCGCATCTTAGACCCCGACCGCACGCAGGTCTACTACAACGCCGACTGGCTGGGCAAGATGACCTTCGCGGAGGTGATTCAACTCGCCAGCCGCTACACCGTCGCCCGCATTCTCGAACGCGAGGACTTCGCCAACCGCCTCGCCAACAACCTGCCGCTGGGCATGCACGAAATCCTCTACCCACTCTGTCAGGGCTACGACTCGGTGGCGATTGAGGCGGATGTGGAACTGGGCGGCAGCGACCAGCGGTTCAACAACCTCGTCGGGCGCGACCTGCAGCGCGAGTACGGGCAGGAGCCACAAATCGTGTTCCTGATGCCCCTGCTGATTGGGCTGGACGGCAAGGAGAAGATGAGCCAGTCGCTGGGCAACTACATCGGCATCTGCGAGCCGCCCGACCAGATGTTCGGCAAGGTGATGAGCCTGCCCGACGAGTTGATGACGCACTACTTTGTGTTGTGTACCGATGTGCCGCTGGAAGAGGTCGAGGCGTTGGAGCGCGACTGGCGCGAAGGGCGGGTCAACCCGCGCGATGTGAAGCGCCGCTTGGCGCGGGAGATTGTCGCGCTGTACCACTCGCCCGACGCCGCCGCGCACGCCGACGAGGAGTTCCTGCGCATCTTCTCGCAGCGCCAAGCGCCCACCGACGCGCCCGAAGTGGCAATCCCACCGCACCTGATCCGCGAGGACGGCACGGTCATGCTGGCGGCGCTGATTGCGGGAATCGGCTACGCGCCGAGCAACTCGGAGGCGCGGCGGCTCATCCAAGGCGGCGGGGTGGAGTTGGACGGCGAGCGCGTCAGCGAGCCGACGGCGGTCTACCCTGCCGACGACCTGCGCGGGCGACTGCTGCGCGTGGGCAAGCACCGCTTCGCACGGCTGCGCTAAACTCTACCTCACGCACTCAGTGAGTACCCTATAGCCATGTTTACAGGGATTGTGGAAGCGACGGGCGTGGTGGAGGCGATGACGCCTCATCCTGACGGCGGGGCGCGGCTGACGATACGCGCCTTCCCGATGACGGTCGGCGAGAGCCTCGCGATTAACGGCGTGTGCCTGACCGTGCAGCACGCGGAAGGCGACCGCCTGCACTTCGACGCCGTGCCCGAAACGCTGCGCCGCACGAACTTGGGCGACCTCAAAGCGGGCGACCGCGTGAACTTGGAGCGACCACTCACGCCCGAAAGTCGGCTGGGCGGGCACTTCGTGCAAGGGCATGTGGACACCACCGCGCGTCTGGCGGAAGTGCGCCCCGAAGGCAACGCCCGCGTGCTGCGCTTCCAACTGGACGACCCCCGCTACATGCGCTACATCGTGCCCAAAGGCTCCATCGCAGTGGACGGCATCAGCCTCACGGTGGTCGATGTGGGCGACGACTGGTTCACTGTGTGGATTATCCCGCACACTTGGGACGCGACGAACCTACACGCGCGGCAGATTGGCGAGCGAGTGAACATCGAGACCGACATTTTGGCGCGGTATGTCGAGCGGTTGTTGACCCCTACCTAATACCAATCGCAAGTGCAGAGTTTACAATTGCCCCCCTCCTTAAGGTTCCCCCCGCTTCGCGAGGGGAACCGCGAGGGGGCTGAAGTTTCCCCGCTTCGCGAGGGGAACCGCGTGGGGCGCGTGGGGTTCGGTTCCCCCTGCTTGCAGGGGGAACCTTAAGGAGGGGGTTATCGGGCATACTCGTTTTTGTGAACTTTGGCTGCGCGATTGGTATAAGTTTCAGCTTGGGCGGAAGCTTCGCTTCTGCACTCCACAAGTCCCCTTGCGTCTGAGGCTTCACATCGCGTCGCGGCGCGGTACAATATAGCGCGTGATGAAGCCGTTGGAAGTGATCCCCGCGATTGACCTGCGCGGGGGGTACGCCGTGCGCTTGCTGCAAGGCGACTACGCGCAGGAGACCCGCTACCATGACGACCCCGTCGCGCTGGCGCAGCACTGGGCGCAGCGCGGCGCGCCCCGCCTGCACCTTGTAGACCTCGACGGCGCACGCGCGGGCTACCCCGTGCAACTGGAACTGATACGGCGCGTCATCCGCGCGGTGGACATCCCTGTGCAGGTGGGGGGCGGGGTGCGCTCGGAAGACGCCGTGCGCGCGCTGCTCCGGCAGGGGTAGACCGCGTGATTGTAGGCACGCTCGCTGTGGATCAGCCCGACGCCGCCGAAGCGATTTTCCGCAAGTACGGCGCGCAGGTCGCCCTTGCGCTCGATGTCAAGTCGGGGCGCGCGGCAACCGCAGGCTGGCAATCGGTGTCGGAGACGCCCTATCTGCAGTTCGCGCAGGAGATGGCACAGCGCGGCGCACAGCGCATCATCTTCACACAGGTCGAGCGCGACGGCACGCTGCAGGGCGTGGCGCTCGAGCCGCTGATTGACCTGCTGCGCGCGGTGTCTGTGCCCGTGATTGCGTCGGGCGGCGTGCGCGACGCGGGCGACCTCCGCACCCTGCACGCGCTGGCGCAGTCCACCCCGCTGGAGGGCGTCATCGTCGGCAAGGCGCTCTACGAGGGCGCGCTCGGCGACGACTGCTGGCAGACGCTCGCCTAAACCCGCTACAGCATCGCCTCCATGCGCTCGGCGTCCTTCAGCCGATCCTCCAGTCGCTCGCCGTGCGCCAACGCCAGCGGCAGCACCTCGTCCATGTGGCGCACCAGATGGAACTGCATCTGCTCGCGCACATGGTCGGGGATGTCGTCCAGGTCGGGTTCGTTCTCGGCGGGCAGGATGACCTCGTAGATGCCCGCGCGGTGTGCTGCGATGACCTTCTCTTTGACGCCGCCGACGGGCAGCACGCGCCCGCGCAGGGTGATCTCGCCCGTCATGGCGATGTCGCGCCGCACAGGACGCCCCATCAGCGCGGACGCCAGCGCGGTCGCCATCGTGATGCCCGCCGACGGACCATCCTTCGGAATCGCGCCTTCGGGCACATGGATGTGGATGTCGCGATTGCGGTAGAACTCGGGGTCGATGCCCAAATGGAGCGCGCGCGAGCGGATGTAGGTCATCGCCGCCTGCGCCGACTCCTTCATCACTTCGCCGAGATGCCCTGTCAGCAACAGCCGCCCCTCGTGCCCAGGCACGACGGCGACCTCGACAGCCATCACATCGCCGCCGAATTCGGTGTACGCCAGCCCCATCGCCACGCCCACCTCGTCTTTCTCCTCCTTGACGCCGAATCGGTAGCGCGGCTTGCCCAGAAACTCCGACGACCTTCGGCGCATCCACCACCACATGCACCTCGTCGCCCGCCGCGACCTGCTTGGCGACCTTGCGGCAGATAGTGGACAACTCGCGTTCGAGGTTGCGCACGCCTGCCTCGCGCGTGTATTCGCGGATGATGCGCAGTAGCGCGTCCTCGCCAATCTCCAGATGCTCAGGCGTCAGCCCGTGCCGCTCCAGCACGCGCGGAATCAGGTAATCGCGCGCGATGTGCAGTTTCTCGTCCTCCGTGTAGCCCGAGAACTGGATAATCTCCATGCGGTCGCGCAGCGGCGGCGGAATGGTCTCCAGTGTGTTCGCCGTCGTGATGAACATCACATCCGACAGGTCGAACGGAACCTCCAGATAGTGGTCGGAGAACTTGTCGTTTTGTTCGGGGTCTAACGCCTCCAGCAGGGCGGAAGTGGGGTCGCCGCGGAAGTCGTAGCCGAGTTTGTCGATTTCGTCCAGCATGAACACGGGGTTGCGCGTGCCCGCCTGTCGCAGCCCCTGAATGATGCGTCCGGGCATCGCGCCGATGTAGGTGCGTCGGTGTCCGCGAATCTCTGCCTCGTCGCGCACGCCGCCCAGCGAGACGCGGATGAACTTGCGTCCCAGCGCGCGGGCAATCGAGCGACCCAGCGAGGTCTTGCCCACGCCTGGCGGTCCCACAAAGCACAGAATCGGTCCCTTGAGCGAGCCTGCGAGTTTGCGCACCGCCAAAAACTCCAGCACGCGCTCCTTGACTTTCTTCAGCCCGTAGTGGTCTTCGTCCAGAATCTGCGCCGCTTCCGCGATGTCCACGCGGTCTTCGGTGCGCTCTTGCCACGGCAGCGAGAGCATCACATCGAGGTAGGTGCGGATGACCGACGCTTCGGGCGAGCCGAAGGGCATCTTTTCGAGGCGGTCTACCTCTTTGAGGGCGCGCTCGGCGATGTCTTCGGGCATGCCCGATTCGGCGATGCGCTTGCGGTACTCTTCCACTTCCGAGAAGCGGTCGTCGCGTTCGCCGAGTTCGCGCTGGATGATTTTGAGTTGCTCGCGCAGGTAGTATTCGCGTTGCGTGTCGCCAAGTTCCTGCTCCACGCGGTCGCGGATGCGCTGCTGGAGTTCGACGACCTCCAACTCGTGGCGCAGCAGGTGTACCAGCGTTTCGAGCCGCTCCTTGACAGGCACGGTCTCCAGCACTTTCTGTTTGTCGGTGAAGCGCAGGGGCGCGAAGTGCGCAATCGTGTCGGCAAGGCGTCCCGGCTCCTGCATGTACGAGATGGTGGCGACGACTTCGGGCGGGATGCTGCGCTCGTGCGAGGCGATTTCTTCGAACATTTCGACCGCCGAGCGCATCAACGCTTCGATGTCGGTGGTCAGTTTCGCCTCGCGCGTGGGGATTGGCTCCACCCGTGCCAGCAGGTACGGCTCATCCGATTCGAGCGCGGCGAGTCGCGCGCGTTGCACCCCACGAAACACGACGCGCATCGTGTTGTCGGGCGCGTGAATCGCCTGCAAAATCTCGGCGACGACCCCCACCTCAAACAGGTCTTCCAGCGTCGGCTCCTCAATCGTGACATCGCGCTGGGTGACCAGCAGCATCAGTTTGTTGTGCGTCTCCAGCGCGGCTTCGACGGCGCGGAGCGACTTCTCGCGCCCCACCAGCACAGGCGCGAGCGTGTTCGGGAAGTAGACATTATCGCGCACAGGCAGAATCGGTAGTGTGCGGGGGATGTCAACCCGTCGCTTGACCACACGCCGCCGCCGTCGGGCGGGCGTCTCCGCAGGTTCCGATACAGGTGAAGTTTTCTTTCTCGGCATAGCGTCTACCTCATGGATATACGCAAGTAGGGCGATTGCGTTCCAGAGATTCGCCGCGCCTGCGCCGATTCCTGCCGTTAGCAGGGAGCAGGAGCGCGTGCATGGGGGGCGAATCGAGACCGTATGCTCCGCTGCGCACACACGGCGGATGTGCATTTGGGCAGGGCGTTCGGCTATCTGGGCGAGGCGGCGTCGGCGCATCAAGAGCGTCTGCGGCGTGCGTTTCGGCGTGTGTTCAGTGAGGCGCAGGCGCACGGGTGCGCGCTCGTCCTGATTGCGGGCGACCTGTTCGACAGCCCCAGCGTCGGGCGCGAGTGGGTTGCCTTCGCGCTTGCGACCATCGCCGACGCGCGCCTGCCGACGGTGGTCATCCCCGGCAACCACGACCCTGCCGAGCGACACCCGTTCCGCGACGCTGCGCTGCCGAGCAACCTGCACTTCCTCGCGGAGACGGGACGCCTGCGCCTCAGCACGCTCGATGTGGAGATTGTCGCGTGCCCTGCAGGGGACGCCGCGCGCGGGGAAGCGGTGTTGCAGCGCGACCCGAACGGCGCGCCGCTGCAACTTGCGCTGATGCACGGCTCGATGCCCACCGCAGGCGCACAGGGCGCCATCCAGCCCGCGTGGATTGGCGCGAGCGGGCTGGACTATGTCGCGCTGGGCGACTGGCACTCGCCGCAAGAGTGGACGCAAGGTCAGACCGTGTGCTGGTACAGCGGCGCGCCTGAGATGATCCTGCCCCGCCAGCGACTGCCCGCCACGATGTGCCTTGTAGACCTGCAGCAGGGTCAGCCCGCGCGCGTGTCGCACCTGCCCACAGGCGAGGCGCGCTACCCCGACGGCGCGCCCGACGGCATACTGACCTGCGATGTCTCGCCCTACCGCGACGCGCAGGGCCTGCTGCACGACCTGCAGGCGACGCTGACGCCCGAAACGGTCGCGTCCATCCGCCTTGTCGGGCGCTGGGACGCCGACGAGCCGCTGGACGCCACGACGCTTGCCGAGTACCTGCAACCGCGCTGCCTCTGGCTGGAGGTACTGCCTGCCTACCAAACGGGCGAACTCACCCCACGCACGCCGTTCGAGAGACCTGCTGACGCAACTGGCGCAGGCGTATGAGTCGCGCGCCCCGCAAAACGCCGCCCTGTACCGCGAGGCGGCGCAACTGAGCCTGTATCTGCTGCGCGGAGGGCGACTGTGATGCGCTTTATCACGCTTGCGCTGGAGGGCTACGGGCGGTTCCGCGAGCGCACAGTGTTCGAGTTCGACGCGGGGCTGACCTGCATCGTCGGCGCGAACGAGTCGGGCAAAAGCACGGTGCTTGCCGCGCTGCTGGACGCCCTGTATACGCTGCCCACCTCCACAGCGCAATCCGTGCGCGAGCGCATCCACTGGGGACACCCGCACGGCTGGACACTGGAGTTGGACTTGACGCTGCGGGGCGAGCGCGTGCGCATCCGCAAGTTCCACCCCATCGACGAGCCGCGCCGCCGCGCCGAGTTCGTGCTGGAGCATAACGGCGAGACGCTGTCAGGCGAGGCGGCGCGCGGACGCTGGGAGCAGCTCTGGCGCGTGCCGCTGCCCGTGTATCGCGCAACCGCGTGCGTCGCCCAGCGCGCCGTCGCACGCCTCGAAAAAGGCGACCTCAAATCCCTGCAGCAGCAACTGCGCGAGAGCGCGGTGAACGCCGACCTGAACCGCATCCTGACCGCGCTGCAAAACGAGCGACGCCGCCTGCGCCAAGACATCGAACGCGCCCAGAATCGCCTGCGCGACACCGAGCAACGGCTGCACGCCGCCCGCCAAAGCCGAGCAGCAGCGACACACCCTGCGCGAACGCCTGCGCCAAGCCCAGCAGGAAGCGGACGCCCTGCGCGAGCAACTCGAACGGGACGAGCGCCTACTGGAGCGCTGGCGCGAGTGGCACGAACAGCGCACGACACTGGAACGCCTGCGCCGTGAGGCGGACGCCAACCAACGACACATTGAGCAGTTGGAGCAGATCGAGCGACGCCTGCAGGAGGTGGAGGCTGACCTGCAGCGCGACTTCGCCGCGTGGCATGCCCTGCCCGACGACCACAAGGCGCAGGTGGACGCCGCGTGGGTGCGCTATCAGGACGCCGTGCGCCGTTTGGGGACGCTGGAGCGCGAGGCGCAGGCGCAGCGGGGCGCGCAGCAGGCGTCGGTCGGGCGCGCGCGAGCGCGGGTCGGCTACGCCATCGTGGGACTTGCGCTGTGCGCGGCGAGCGTGCCGCTGTGGGGCGTCGCGCCCGCGCTGGGGGCAATCGCGCTGGGGCTGGGGCTGGTCGCCCTCGCCGTCGCGGGACTGTGGCGCACGCGACGCGACGCGAACCTGACACGCTCACGCCCGCGCTGGACGCCGCCCGCCGCGAGGCGCACAGCCACTGGGAGCAACTGACCGCGCTGCTGGCGCAGGCGGGCTTCACTGTCGAGGCGGCGTCCGCGAACGGCGCGCCCGACGCGCACGCCCACGAGACCCTGCAACGCCTCCAGCACGCGCTGCACCGCTACAGCGAACGCTGGAACGCCCTGCAGCAACGACTCGCCGAACAGAAACGGCTGCGCGACCAGCGCGACGCCCTCTACCACCTCGCACCCGACCCGAAAGCGCTGCGCGACCGCCTGCGCGAACTCGCCGTGCAGATGCTGGGACTGGAGGAACAGATTCGGCGCAACCCGCTCGCGCAAAGCGACCTGCCTGAGCGCGAACTGCTGTTGCTGGACGAGCGGGTGCAGCAGGAACGGCAGCGACTGGACGCCCTGCGCGAGGAGCAACTGCGCTGCGAGGGCGCGCTGCAGAATATGCCGACGCACGAGCCAACGGATGCGCTGGAACTGGAACGCACGCGCGCCCTGCAACGACTGGAACAACTGTTGCATCGCGCCCGCCTGCTGGAGACCGCCGAGCAACTGCTGCGCGAAACGAATACGCGCTACCTGAGCGACCTGCGCCCGCGCCTGAAACCGCGCATCGAGCAGCACCTGCCCGCGCTCACGCTGGGACGCTACACACAAGCCGACCTCGGCGACGACCTGAGCCTGCAGGTCTATCACCCTGAGCGCGAGGCGACGCTGCCCGTGCAAGAAGACGCCGCCGCATGGAGCGCGGGCGTGCTGGATCAGCTCTTTTTCGCATGCAGGCTGGGGCTGGCAGACGCGCTGGCGGACGACTTGCGCCTGCCGCTACTGCTGGATGACCCGTTTGTGTACGCAGACGAAGCGCGTTATCGCGCCGCGCTGGAGCTGTTGCTGCGCGTCGCCTGCGAAACGCAGGTCATCCTGTTCACCTGCCGCCCGCTGCCTGCTGCGGGCGCGTGGGGGAAGGTGAT
>AFSR01006963.1_pt1 | contig 32436 bp, 21 predicted proteins | sample 296848 | NCBI WGS metagenome assembly AFSR01 (sample SAMN02954305, study PRJNA68063) | hot springs metagenome | biome: terrestrial; feature: Mushroom and Octopus hot springs; material: microbial mat core samples; isolation source: Yellowstone National Park Mushroom and Octopus hot springs ...
AGCGGATGGTGTCATTGAAGCCGTTGTCGGCACTCAGCCCAATCACTTCGTGCTCGGCGTGCAGTGGCACCCTGAAATCAATGCCGACCACGATCCCTTTTCACAAGCCCTGTTCAAGCACTTCGTAGCCGAGGCAGCACGGCATCGCCAAGGCCTACCACTTGAGTAACACAGCCATCTGCACTTTCACCCAAGCCCCCTGATACGCCATGGCGATTGTTCACCCATTTCGCGCACTCCGCCCGCAGCCCCACCGCGTTGCAGACGTAGCCGCAGTTCCCTACGACGTTGTGAGTCGGGACGAGGCCCGCGCGCTTGTTGCCAACAACCCATACAGCCTACTGCACGTCACCCGGCCGGACGCAGACCTACCGGATGACCTCCCGCCGGAAGCTGAACTCCAGTACCAGACCGCTCGGGCTAATCTGGAGCGGCTCATCCGGGAGGCACCGCTACTTACTGACGATGAAGCCAGCTTCTTTGTCTATCGGCTCGTCATGGCAGGACGGGCGCAAACCGGCATCGTCGGCGTCTGTGCCGTGGATGACTATGACCGGGATGTTATCCGGAAGCATGAAAAGACGCGCCCAGACAAGGAAGACGACCGCACCCGGCATCTGTTGGCGCTGGGCGTCCACACAGAGCCGGTCTTTCTGGCCTACCGGGACGTACCGGCACTGGAGACCCTCATGGCACAGGCCTGTTCTGGCGCGCCGCTGTATGACTTCACAGCCGATGATGGCATTCGGCACACGGTATGGCGGATGCCGGATGCCGATCAGGTTCGCACGGCCTTTGCGACGGTCCCGACGCTCTATGTCGCCGACGGGCACCACCGTTCGGCTAGCGCCAGTCGGGCGCGCGCCGTATGGCGTACGCAGGACCCACATCCGTCGGCAGAAGCGCCCTACAACTTTTTTCTAGCGGTGCTTTTCCCGGCAGGCCAACTGCAGATATTGCCCTATAACCGCGTTGTCAGTGACCTCCACGGCTACGCGCCAACAGACTTCATCGCGGCTTTGCAAGCCAGATTTGAGCCACGTCCGGCCACGCCGATGCCCGCTGCAGAAGGTGATTTTTCCGTCTATTGTGCCGGCCGGTGGCACAGCTTCCGCTTCCGTCCAGCCGAAGACGGGAACATTCTGGCGCGGCTGGATGTCAGCCGCTTGCAAACACAGGTGCTAGAGCCGCTGCTGGGCATTAGCGATCCCCGTACGGACAGGCGGCTGGATTTTGTCGGCGGGGTTCGTGGCACGGTTGAACTCGAACGCCGGGTCAACACCGGACAGGCAGCAGCCGCCTTTTCTCTTTACCCAACTTCGCTGGAAGCACTTTTTGCCGTTGCTGACCGTGGAGAGGTTATGCCCCCGAAGTCCACCTGGTTTGAACCGAAGCTCCGCTCTGGCCTGTTGATGTATGCCGTCCAACCTATGAACTAGGTTTATGCCAGTGCCAAGAGGCAGACCGGAACAGCTCAAACGTCACCGCAGATGCAACACTCAGCAAGCCCCTCTGGCTTGGCCAAAATCTGTATTTCAGCAGCGCTTAGGTTCGGGCTTTTACTGCTAACGCAGTCGTTGCACATTTATGCTCATCTATCCACAACTTGCACCTGCCACGCCGGATGGTCAGTATCCACAAAGCGGCCGAGTTCCTGGGTGTTTCAGCGCAGCCCCTGCGACGCTTTGACGGCGTGAAGCAGGCCGTTGCAGAGGCACAGATATGTTGATGGCCCATCGGATGGCGCTTGATCCGAACAACCGGCAGGTCACTTGGCTGGCCCGCGCGGCTGGCACGGTGCGCTTTGCCTGGAACTGGGCGCTGGACCAGTGGCAAAAGCAGTATGCGGCGTGGAAGGCTGATAACCGTCAGCCCAAGCCCTCTGAGACGGCCCTACGCCGCTAACTCAACGCCGTAGGGGAAGCGAGCAGCGAGTAGCGAGTGGTCATTCGCTACTCGCTACTCGCCATTCACCACTTGCCAGTGAACCACTCGCCATTCGCCACTTGCTGCCGTGAGTTCCGGCGGCAACTGGAGTACAAGGCGGCACGGCGTGGCGGGCTAGTGGTAGTGGCTGACCACTTCTTTGCCAGCAGCCGGACGTGTTCGGCTTGCGGACACCAACCGGAGGTGTTGCCGCTAGCTGTACGCCGGTGGGCGTGTCCGGCTTGTGGCGCTTCGCACGACCGGGATGTGAATGCGGCGCGGAATCTGCTGGCGTATGGTCTTCGTACGGCGAGTTCCGCCGGAGGTCAGGCTTGTGGAGAGGAAGGCTTTGGCAGCAGCCATAAGGCTACCGTAGCCGCAAGGCTATTGTGAAACTGGCCTCAATGAAGTAGGAAGTCAGCTTTGTTCCTGGTTGAGCAGGAATGAGTAAGTCTGACAGAACGGTATCGTGATCGGCTCGAAGCGTATATGAAATGTCCGTGGTGTATGCAGGACATGGTTCCCGGCAGACTTTATGGGGACAACTACCCTTTGAAATGGATCTCCGAAGGCCGAAAGCTCCTGCTTGGCATTTGGGTCGTTGGCGGTGAAACCATTGGTCGGCGTCCTTTATTTGGCCGGCTTATGCAGTCGGGCACCGGTGCATGGTATGTAGGAAAATAGTCATTGACGAAAGCCATTCAGACTGACAGTTCCCTGTCCTGGGAATTTCGTCACTCGAGGTGGCTCTCCCCACAACCTGCAGAAGCATTCCCAACCACCCTGCCAACATGATCACTTCCCTACGTTGTAAGTAAGCACAATGCTTGTGCTGTCATCATCGTCTTCCGTACGGTCATCTTCTCGGCGGTCATCAGATTCAACCTTCATCACCATAACGGTCAAGTTTTCACCCGAAGGACGTTTGGCATTAATCGTTCGGTAGCTGCCGGTTGTTACGCGCGTTATGGAAAAACCAAGGCTACCCAGCTTGGTTTCATAGAAGCTGAATACCGTCTCGGGCCTATCTTTGGTCATCAATGTCAGCGAACCAGTTCCTTTGCTGCCGCTGCCTGATGTCACCTTGGCCGCGACTTTTGCGCCTGGATACACCGGCACCCAGTCGGGGAGGTTATCCTTGTCACCGCTACCAACCTCCGGCGGTGAGGAGGACGGCTGGCTACCAGCGGATGGCCCTGGACTGCTTGTTCCATCGCCGGACTTTGCTTTCTGCTCAAGCTCCTTGAGCGAAACCGTCGCCGTGGTGCCGGTCTTCTTGTCACGGAACGTCACCAGTTCCTTTTCCTCATCCACTGCCACCACTTCAATGTCGGGGTTGGTCAACTCGATGATCTTGGCTGCCGTGCGTATGGGGTTTTTGGAGACTTCGTCTACGGCACGGTAGCCAAGGTAGAGAGCCACGCCACCGACCACGAGGCTAAGCAAAGTGATCCCCCCGCAGCCGCCCAGCACCCATAGCCAGACATTGCGTTTTTTGGCCGGCGGCGGAGTCTCATAACCAACTGGTTGCATGGAATAACATCCTTTCGGCAATCGAAATGGGGAAGACCTGTCCGAAGCTAGCCCTGCAAAGGGGCACCTATCCCAGAGGCAGCCCAAAAGGCAAGAGGGACAACTCCACCGAACAGCCCGCCGTTTTTGCCTCAGGCCCCCTAGGCGTTGAGTGCGGCTTTGATGGCTTCGGAAAAGATTTCCACCGCGCAATCCACCTGCTCGGCATCAATGACAAGCGGCGGCGAAAACCGGATTGTGGAATCGCCTGCCCCCAGCACAACGAGGCCGCGGCGGAAACACTCCTGTTCGACGCGGTTGCGGAGCTCGGCGTCGGGGGTCATGGTGCGCCGGTCGGTGACAAACTCGACGCCAATCATCAACCCCAATCCACGGACATCGGCAATTCGGTCTGCATACTTGGCCTGCACCAGTCGCAGGCCGCCCAGCATGCGTTCTCCCATCTCGGCTGCGTTCTTGAGTAGGCCATTGTGGAGCAACTCAAAGGTCTTGAGCGAAGCCGCAATCGCCACGGGATTGCCGCCAAAGGTCGAAGCATGCGCGCCGACGTGCCAGTTCATCAAATCGGCCCGCGCCACGGTCGCGCTTAGCGGCAGCCCCGACGCAATCCCCTTGGCTGCGCACAACACGTCCGGGACGACGCCGAAGTGCTCGATGGCAAACATCTTGCCGGTGCGCCCCATGCCGGACTGGACTTCATCCACGATAAGGACAATGTTGTGCTCATCGCACAACCGGCGCAATTCCTGGTGAAATTTGGCCGGCGGAACAATATACCCGCCTTCGCCTTGCACCGCCTCAACTACAATGGCAGCAACCTCTTCTTTCGGGCAGGTGGTCTTAAACAGCCGTTCCTCGATGACCTTTACACATTCTACATGGCATGTGTCAGGTGTTTTGCCATAGGCACAGCGCAGACAGTTGGCATAGGGAATATGGGTGACATCAAGTGCTGCACGACCGAAGCCAAGCCGTTGGGCTGCGCGTGAGGACGTAAGCGACAAGGCGCCCATTGTCCGTCCGTGGAAGCTGTTGAAAAAAGCAATAAACTTGGAGCGCCGGGTGGCATACATTGCCACCTTGAGAGCACACTCGACGGCTTCTGCGCCAGAGTTGCCGAAGTGAACCCGCTTGGGGAAATCCCCCGGCGTTTCTGTTTGAAGCCGCTCGGCCATGGTTGCCAGTTGTGGGTAGTAGTAATCTGCCCCGGCAATGTGGACAAACTCTGCTGCTTGTTTGGCAATCGCAGCCACAATCTCCGGGTGGGCATGCCCTGTCGCCAACACGGCCACGCCGGCATTGAAGTCCAAAAATACATTCCCGTCCACGTCTTGGATCATAGCCCCCCATCCGCGCTCGATCACCAGCGGGTAGGGGCGCGTGTAACTTGGCGAAACGTAGCGGTGGTCCTTCTCAACAATAGCCCGTGCCTTCGGGCCGGGTAGCTCTGTGACAAGTTGCGGGAATTTGGTAAGCGTTGGAATTGCAGCCGACATAACAACCTCCTTTGGTAGTAAGGATTAGCAACGGTTAGTGTGCTTGAACCGCCGTGGGACGACCAAAAGGAGGCTAGTCAGCAAAAAGGTCTGCCCGTCGCCGCAACGGGAGGCAGGCCAAGGCAACCCGCAAACGAAGGGAAGGTGCATAGCGGCGAAAGATGCGCATGGCAGACCTTGAAGTAAAAGACTTTAGGAAGTAACTCAAAAGTTATTGACTTCGGGACAATTATGACGGACTCAACAGGATAAGTGCAACCTGCCAGTTAGCTAAACCGGGCACCTACCGACAAGCCTACTCAAAACAGGGTAGCGCTCTGGGGTGCTCCCTAGCGCCGCCGAAGTCGTCTGGTTGGCAAGTCCTATGCAGCTAAGGCATTGCCGTAGCTGCAGTTGCCTGCTGATCAGCGATCTCGACCCGCTTGCGTGCCGCAATAATTTCGCGTTCGAGGCGCTTGATCTTGACCAGGTGCTTCGGATTAAAGGCTAGTGAGGGATAGTAACAGTTGCTTTCATGTGTACAGAAGCAGCCGTCCTTGACGCGCGCGCGCCGCATCTGCATGGCTTCGGAGTACCACAGAGCTGAAAAATTCCAGTCATAATCCCGCAAGTTGCCGATGGGCGGTAAGTTTTCACAGCTCGACACCGTACCTTCGTCGTAGATAACACCGCCAGCCGTGCCGGCAAAGCAGCGGAGTTGAGCTTTTCTCTCCTCCTGTGTCTTGGCAATGAGCTCGTGCATGTAGATGTCCACGGCTGCTTTGAAGGCCCCGTTTGGTCCGGCATATACATTCTTGGCCCGACCGGTGCGTGAATCTTCAAGAATCATCTGCGAGAGCTGCCGATAACGCTCAAGGTCAATATCGAGCTCTTCGGGGCGGGCTGCCGGTGGACGAATGTAGTTGAAGTTGATTTTATCCGGCTGAAGGTCGCGCTTGAGAAACTCATACCACTCAAACAGCCGGTCTTGGTTCGATTTCATCACGCATGTGCATGTTTGTACATCGAGCTGTGCAAAGTTTTTCTTCAGCTTTTGAAGTTGCCGCGCTGTGTCAATGGCTCGCGCCCAACTGCCCGGCTTTTGGCGAATTTTGTCGTGATCAGACTCAAGCCCATCAATTCCTAGTGCCACGGTCACGTGCAGGTTTGGACACTCAGTTAGGATACGCTCAACATCCGGCAAAATACGCTTTTGGATTTGGCCATTTGACATCAAATAAATGGATTCGAGCCGATTATTCTCGTAAAACGCCCGGGCAATGTCCGGCAGGTCAACGCGAGTAAACGGCTCACCCCCGGCAATAACCAGCACAGAAAGATTGCCTCCCAGGGTTTCACTAATCCGGATGATGTTTTCCGTTTTCATCTGGTTTTTCTTGCGCTCTTTGTCATCCAGCTCTTCGGTGAAAAAGCAGTGGATACAGCGCATGTCGCAGACCGACGTCACCAGAATGTTGAGAAAAGCCGGGGCAAACGGCTTGCCCAGGACAAGGCGTCCATACCGCTTGAGCAGCTCCTTAGTCATTTGGTTGAGAAAAGACATTGCAACAGCATCTCCGGCAAAAAGTAAAATCAAAAGTCGTCGCAAGGCTCATCAAAGCCAGACGCTTGACCGTCCAAGGTACTTGTTTGACCGGCGAACAGCAAGAGCAGGCCGTGCCGTCTTGCCGAGGAGGTTTCAACAAACCCTGCCCGGCGGCAGCCCAGCTCAGAAGGTAATACAGATGACCGTAATCTCAGTTTCGGAAGGTGACTTGACAAATGCTTCGCCCGGCAGGGGTTGCAAGCGTTCACGTGCATAATCAAGCACGGCACGTGGCAGGTTGCCATCCAACCCATCTCCCACGGATGCCAGTAGGGCTTCGTAGCGGAGTGTAAGAGCCAGTGCATCAGGTGCTAGCCCGTGAACCTCACCTAGCCAGTCACTTATCAGCACTACTCTACTACCGCGTTCAAGATAAACCCGCTCCTCGGTAAATCGCAGGTCAGTACGACCGCCTAGGGGGGCGTTGAGTGCCCTTGTTAGGCTAGATAGCAAAGGCTTGTTCTCTGAATTCGGCCGGAGCACCACCGGGGCTACATAGCCAGCATTGCAGTAGGTAAACCCTCCGGCGCGGAAATCGGCAATGCCATACAAGAGCCGAACCTGTGAGCCAACGGCGCGCAAACGAGGAGACAAAAAGTCATTGAGACGCTCAACGACTCGTGCAGGGTACTCAGTGTAGTGCGTTGCCTTAGACTTGAGAGCAGTCAGCACGATGGCCACCAGCAGAGAAGCTTCCAGTTCCTGCCCACTCACTTCCCCGATGCCAATGCCAATCCGCTCGGGCCCTAATGGCAAGACAACAAACCACTCGCGGCCCTGTTCTGGTAGGTGGGCATACTCGGCAATGATCCGCTGCTGTGCGTCCTGAAAACCGGCAGGTGGCAGCAGATTACAGTGAATCAGCCACCGTACATCGCGGTCTTCGCGCCAGCGTTCAAGGCGGAGGCGATCGCGGATGTATCGCGGGGCCAGGTCAAACGCCTCCCGGCGCAAACGGCGTGGCGGCCGGCGAAACCCGATGAGTAACCCAAGCGGTAGGATAACGAGCATCCCTCCCAGCAGAAACACCGGTTCGAAACCATTTGGAAAACGCAGCCCCCACAGCAACGGAAACAAACCACCTACCAGAAGCTGACCAAACACAGCCGCCAGCCAGCCATAGTTCAGCAGCGTCCAGACCAACCCTGTAACCAGCAGGATGTAGCCCAAGGTTGTCGCCCAGTGGCCAATGACAAAGGGCAAACCAATCAAGCCCAATAGCACCCCAACGGCCAGGCCTGCAGAGCGATCCCGCAGCCGGTCGCGGGCAAAAGCCACCAGGGGCAATACCCAGATAGTGGTCAGCCATACATCGGCTAGGCATTCGCCGATGATTTTCCAACCCGGCCAATGCCCAATAGCCAGACTTCGCGACCAAGCAACGAACTCATGCCAGGGGAGAACAGGGTGCCCTGTCATCCACTGGACGCCGGTTTCCAGTGCCAGAACCCATAATGCCAGCGCGACACTTCCTGCGCCGAGCCGCAACATTTGTAAGGAGCTCAAACCTCCCCGGCGCGTCAGGTGGTATACATCACCCAACAACGGCTGCCGACGCTTCCAGTCATACGACTCCGCCACGGCTAGAGAAACCAACCCCATTCCCAGCGCCCCCAAGGATATGCCCGCAGCCGCTAGCAAAGTGATGAAAAATACAACCCACCGATAGCCGGTATCAGGCAAAACAATAAACCCCTCCTCAGAGATGGATGGACTTAGCCAAGCAAACGGTGCCACCATTACATTTCCCAAAAGCGTCGTGAACCAAAGCATCAGCAGCGCTGCCAGTCCTCCGCTTGTAACGAGCGTGGTGAGCGATCCCATCTCACGGCGGGCAATCCCACGCACAAACACAAAAAGCCACGGGAGCCAGAAGGCCAGTGTGAGAAACCCAATAACGAGAACGCTCCCTAAAATGTCACCTTCAGTGGATTGTGGCGCCTCTGCCGGCGTCACCCCCAGCGATTGAAGGCCCTGCCTGTCAAAGCTGATCTCCACAAAGGCCCACCGTGCGTGATCGGTTTTCCAACGCCGCAGGGTGTCGCGAACGAAACCCGGGAAGGGACTCTCCCGAATAGCCGGTGGAGCCTCAGCTACCGGTACTGGGGTAACTTTAGCTTCGGCAATGAGAAAGTTACGCCAGATCTCGGCTTGCTGGCGCACGACGGCATCGTCAAAAGCGGCTGTAACTTCAACCGCAGGATTGCGCCGATACACAGCAAAGTACCGAAAGTCGCCCTTGGCAGCTAGCGTCAAGCGGTACATGTGGCTCTGATCGGGGGCGAGAAAAGCAAATTCCCACTGCGCCGTGTCAATTGGATGCCATTGACACTGCCGGGCTACCTGGTATGCGGCAAGGGGCTTGTAAGAAAGGTCTACCGGACGTAAGCGGTCCAAAAGTTGCTCAGCACGAGCTAGTGCTTCCGCTTCTGCCAACCGCACCACGGGCGGAACGTAGGCCTGACCGCTGCATAAGGCAAACGCCACCGAAGCAAACAAAGTGACCCAGAGCGTCCACACCAACTTCTGGTCTTTCACCCTAGGCGAAGAGATCGAAGCCGAGCGGAAAAAGGCAGGAAGCAAAGCGGCCATGACGTGCTAGGCAGGTAATCCAGCTTGAACCAACCAGGCAGAGCTGACTCTACTCAACGCCGTCTGGGGTTTTCAAACCGGCTCTTCCACAAAACAGCCTTCCCTCACCGCCTCGCCAATCCTGCACCTGCGCCTGATGATGTCAGAATGCCTTGAAATACCAAGACGATGGTGCGACACTTGGTTGCTCTCACCGAGCAAACGCAAGGCCCGCATTCCAGGTCAAGTGTCATGAGTGGGTTAACCTCTCCTACCTCAAGAATCAACTATGTCAAGGAAGCTGCCAGTGAGCCCTACAATATTTGGACAATGGTGCTTTTTCTGTCAGCAGCAGCTTACACCCAGGATTGGACGCCATTGGTAGCCGGGGCCCTTCTAGAAGCAGCCTACCTCACTGTTGTCCCCGCGATGAACGCTTACCGGCGATTGGTTGAACGCCGGGCAGCGCGGCAGCGGCAGATGCTTCGGCGGCGGCAGCGGGAAGAGCTCATCCGCACCTTTGAACCACGCGACCGTGAAATGGTCGAGTACCTTCGCTTTCAGAAGAGCAAAATCTACGAAAACTACCTCAAGTTCACCAAGCTCGAAAAGCTGCCGGAGTCCATTCAGTGCCTGGATACAATGTGGGAGCAGTTTGTCGATCTGCTCGATGTGTACCGACGGCGCAAAACCCACCTGCGGTCGGTCAACCGAAATGCCATTCAGAACCAAATCATCCAGATTGAGCAGCAACTTGCGACGGCTGATGCCGCCACCCGTCCCCTGCTCAAACATAACCTGGATGTTCTCCACCGCCGGCTCAAGACCTTCGATGAAATCGAGCGTAGCGTGCGTCGGATCGAAGCCCAGCTTCAGGCTATCGAAAACCGGTTTAGTTTGATCAACGATCACATCATGACGATGACGGCTATGGACGGTGCGGCGGCAACCGATCTCGACTTTGATGAGCTTTTGGCAAACATCGAAATTACCAAGCAAATTCTGGAGGAATCTGCACCAGCTCTATCAGGTCTCAACCTCATTGAAAGCGCCAACTATCCGGAACCTTTCCAACCTTCCTCACGCGGGCGGCAGGAACAGTACGAGTAAACGGCAGCGGACAATGCCCGGCGTGTCTCCCAGTGTGCCTTGGGGAACGCTCACGGGCAACGGGTGTCAGAACCGATACGGTACAACCGCCAGGGAGTGTGGTCGTCGCCGGTGACGGGTTGAAGTTGGGGAAACTTCGTTTGCAAACGCTCGTGCGCCCGGCGGTTGCCCACGGCCAGCACAAAATCAAAGTAGTCCAGGTCACGCTCCGTCAGGCGTTCGGGTGACCATTCAAGGCCATCCGTCCAGCGCACCACGGCATCCGTTTCATAGCGCACAAAGCTCTGCGGAAACTTGGCAAAGGACAGGCTGTACGCGCCGCCGTGCAGCACCTGGGCATAGGCTGGCATCTGCATCAGCGGACGCCGCCGAAAGCCCGGAATTTTCTTGACGAAATCCAGCCCGACGACACGCGGTTGGGACGGAAGCGCCGCCAGCGCTTCGGGCAGACCGGGCAGGTAGTCGCGCTGAAACGCCTGCCAGACCAGCGCCGTCCAGCCGCAGAAGACGACACAGCCCGCCGTGGCGACAGCGCGCGGCCAACCCGGAACAGAACGGGCTTCGTTGCCGGGCGGTGGTACATCCAAAGCCGGTGCGCCGAGCAGCAGACAGGTTACGGCGGCAGGCATCCAGCGTTCGGCAAACTCAATGGTGTACTGATACTGGTAAGGGAGCAGCAATCCAGCGGTCAGACACAGTCCCCCGGCTAGCAGCCAGACCGGGTCGCTAGCGACCCGCAACCGACGTCCATGCCTGACCAGTCCGGCGACAAGCCACAGTCCCACGCCGGCCAGCGCCATCGGCTCCACATGGCCGCTCAGGCCGCCATAGACCGATTCCGGCAACCACGGGGTGAATAGCCGCCAGACTACCGGCGCGCGCCACACGGTTTTATGCTCCACAAGGGTCGTGGCATAGCTAATCCGGCTGTACATCAGTGCGGCCAGCACGGCGAGCGGTAGCAACCACAGTCCCTCGTGCAGTACCGCGCGCCAGGGGCGTCGTAATCCCCACGCCATCACACCAAACCACAGCAGTGCCATGGCAAACCACAGGGCATGGGTGGCATAGAGCAGCGCCGCCAAGCCCACGAGAAGCAATTGCCGGCGGCGCGTCCTGGGCGACTCCTGAGCCGTCACATGAACCCACAGCAGAAATAGGGGCCCACCGGTTATGAAGCTGACGAAACCCCAGTACAGCGCATGGTTGAAAAACAGGGTCGCAGCCAGAGCCGCCGCGGCTGCCGAGCGTTGCCGCCGGGCTGCCAGCCAGTGCACCAGAAACACCCAACCGAGCGCCTGCAACAGCAACATCGCCTGCCCAACGCGCACCGGCGGCAACACCTGCCATAACCCGCCCATGATCCAGTAAGTCAGACTGTAGGGCGTCCACCACTGAATGACGTAGCGCGCTCCGTCCGGGTGCGGTGTTCCGGCCAGGGTTTCAAACCACAACCGGACCTGGGCAACGTGCTGGGGTAGGTCAGTGACCGGGGGGAAAGGCGTCGTCCCCAGGGGAAGCACAACGGCCAGCGCACAAACCCCCGCCACGGCCCAGCGCGGCAGGGGCCACAGTGTACGAAAGCAGGCATGGGCAAATCTCATGGGCGTGCATATACTTGCGCCCAAAAACTGAATGCAAGTCAAACTCTCTGTCGTCTTCACGATTGCTTTTTGTGAAATCCTGTGCGCGTTGGCTGGCTGCCGGGCTGTTTTTGTTCATTGGGGCGGTTTATGTCCTGACGAGTCCCGGCCGGATTGACATCATTGACGGTCAGTGCCGCTTCGAAGTGGCGCGCAGTCTGGTGGAAGCCGGCCAACCGACCTTGCGCGACCCGATGCTCCAGTGGATTGGTGTTCGGGGAAAAGACCGGCGGCTCTACAGCCACTATGGTCTGGGTGCTTCGGCAATGGGCGTGCCGCTCGTAGCCCTCGGCAAAATCGGCGACGACTGGAAAGGCGAGCGCCAGCGTTTTCTGTTTTCCCTCACCTGCGCCGTTGTTGGCGCGGGATTGGCCGTAGTGCTGTTTTTCTTTCTGCTTGACCTTGGTGTTTCTCCCGGTCGCGCTGTGGTGTGGACACTGGTCAATGCCTTTGCCACATTGACGTTTATTGGCGCCACGACAACGTTTGACAACCTCCAGCAGGCATTTTTCGTCCTGTGCGCTGCCTGGTGCGCCTATCGCAGCGCCCGGCGGCAGTCAGTCGGCTATGCGATTGCCGGGGGCCTATGCGCCGGCTGGCTGGTCAACTTTGTCGAACACCTCGTGCTGCTGTGGCCTTTTCTGGCGCTGATGTGTTCGCGGGTGAACGTCACCCGGCCTTCCTGGTTTGGCGACATGCGTTCTTGGCTGACCCAACTCTGGATGGAATTCTGGAAGACGGACGCCGGGCGCGCTTCACTCCAACGCATGGCGGCCTTCAGTCTGGCCTGTGGCGTGGGGCTGGTGGTCTTCGGGGTCTATAACACGCTCCGTTTCGGGCATCCCCTTGCCACCGGCAAGTTTGACATTCCCGGACATCCTTCCTTCTGGGGCAATCCGCTCTACGGTGTGCCGGGACTGCTCATCAGTCCCGGCAAAGGTGTGTTGTGGTACAGCCCGCCGATCTTTCTGGCGTTCTTTGGCTATGCCGGGCTGCGGGCGCGCGCGCCCATGGTGGCGCGGATGACCCTGGCAGCCTCGGTCGTCCTTGTCGGCTTCATCGGGTGTATCTCGTTTTACGGCGGCGACTGGTGTTGGGGCCCGCGGTACCTGCTGCCCATTCTGCCGTTGTGGTCGCTGACCTTTGCCTTTTTGCCCTCACACAAGGTGATGGGTTGGGTGGCGGCGGTCATCGTCGCGGCCGGGCTGGGGGTGCAGGCCCTGGGGTTGAGCCTCGACCACCAGCGGTTCTTTCTGGAACGCTGCCTGCCACCGCATTTCTGGGCGACGGACCCGGGCTTTTACTTCCGGGAAAGCGCGCTGCTGGCGCGGCCGGCGGAACTGCTCGATCCGGTCAATCCGTCGGCCCGGGACAAAGCCTGCTGGTTTCGGCCGGGGCCGTACGACGACAGCAACACATATTGCATCTTTGGGCTATCGCCCGAATGGGCCGACGATGGCCCGCTGTGGGCGCTCAACTTCGAGGTGTTTTACGTCGGCCGCCCGTGGCCCATCTGGATGCCCCGCCAACCCCGCGAACGGCAACCGATTCCGCTGCGCCGGTGGTTGTTCGGCACCCTCACGGCTGGGGCCGTCGGCTGTGGACTGCTGGCCTATGGCTTACGCCTGACCTCCCTGCCCGGCACGGCTGGCTGCCTGATTGGTGTTTCTCCCCATTCGAATCAAGCGGCTACAGGCCCATAGGTCTTATTGCCTGGATGTAAGACACAGTGTAGTCTTCCATCCCTGACCGTTCTGGCCGTCCTGACACAGTAATGCCCTTCCCTGACGTACTCCGTACCGCATACGCTCGTTCTCTGAACGCCTATCTCAGCAACCAGCTTGACATGGCAGCAACGCTGGCAGCGCTGAAGCCACAACTTCCGCCCACACTTCTCCAAGACCGGATGCAGCTTGCCGGTCTTCACCACGAAGCCTTGGCTGCCCTGCTTGAAGCAGGAAACCTGTCTCCATCCACCCTGATGCGCGCCGGAGACCTGTTGGCGGCCCTGCAGGACGAACAGTTACAGGCACTTGAAGCCTCCCTGACAACCCGGACCTGGCACCGGCTTTTCGACCACTTTCCGCTGCCAGTCTGGTCGTTCGACCCTCAAAACCTGAAGATTGAGTACGGAAACGTTGCCGCACTGGAACTCTATGGCTATCCAGCCGATGAGTGGGTGGGGATGGATGTGCGGCAACTGGCCACGACAGATACGGCTGTTGCCTGGCAGGACTACCTTGTGCAGGCCCCCTGCCAGAAAGTGGCGATGGAAAGGTTCACCCAGCCGGTGGCCTGGCGGCATCAGACCAAAGCGGGTGTCCCCATCAGTGTGCACCTCTCCCTGGCCCGTCTGGAGCTGTGCGCCAGGGAAGTTTGTGTCGCCGTGGCCGAAGAAACCTTCGGCCGGCAACAGCGGGAAGAGCAGTTCCGGCGCATGCAGCGCCTGGAAGCCATCGGGCAACTGACCTCCGGCGTGGCCCACAACTTCAACAACATCCTGTCCGTCATCCAAGGCTATGCCGAAATGATAGGGGCGCGGTCCAGCCAGCTCGACGCCCGCCTTGCCAAACAGCGGTCGGCGATTTTGAAGGCAGCTAAGCGCGGCGCCGAACTTGTGCGGCAGCTTATGATTTTCAGCCGCAAAAGCGACACCGTTGCCCTCGTTCAGGACATCAATCCGGTTGTGGCGGAAACGGCCATTCTGGCCGAACGCATTCTGTCGGCGCGGGTCACATTCACCAAGCAGCTTCATCCAGAAGCCCTGTTTGTGTCCATAGATGCCGGCCAGCTCTCGCAGTGCCTGCTCAACCTCATCGTCAACGCGCGGGATGCCATGCCGGAGGGCGGAGTGTTGACCGTAAAGACGACCCACCATTTCCTCACGGAAGACCAACTTATTGCCTCCCCGGAACGCATCCGGGCCTGTGCGACACCGCCCACTCCCGGCGCTTACGCCGTCATTGAAGTTTCCGATACCGGCATTGGTATGAGCGCTGAAACGCGCCACCGGCTTTTTGAACCCTTTTTCACCACCAAACCAGCCGGTAAAGGCACGGGTCTCGGCCTGGCGGCCGTCTATGGCTGTGTGACCGAAGCCGGTGGCTTTATTGAAGTGGAGTCCAAACTGGGGCTGGGAACAACGTTTTATTTGTTTCTGCCCATTGCCGAAGCCGATCCGAGCCTGGTTCCCAGGGACCGTTCGTCCTGGCGTCCGACCGGCAACTATGTCGGGCTGACAGCATTAGTTGTCGAAGATGAGCCAGACCTGCTTGAACTTGTCTGTGAGTGGCTCACGGATGCCGGCTTCACGGTTCTCTCCGCCCAAACCGCCGAAGAGGCCCTCCACCACATCGTGGCGCAGAGCGGAAAGCCCATTCACCTGCTCGTCACGGATGACATCCTGCCAGAAGGCGGCGGACAACGTGTTCTCCAAGATGTAGCCAGAGAATACCCGAACTGCCGGTGCATCCTGATAAGCGGTTCTTTTGGCGCGCGCGAACGGACGACGGATTTGCCGCTGGACACGGTATTTCTGGCCAAGCCATTCAGCGAAAATGAACTCCTGCACGCTGTCAAGCAGGCCCTGACGGAAAAAAAGGCCGAATAATCGCGTGATCCTCATTGCTCCCAACGGTTTCAAAGGTACGCTCTCATCCGTGCAGGCAGCCCGGGCGATAGCCTTGGGTTTGCACCGCGCCCATCCGACACTGGAATCTACGAGCTTTCCCATGAGCGATGGCGGGCGTGGCTTTCTCGATGCCATCCGCCGCCTCTCCCCACACCTGCGGAAACACCAGACGAACGTGCATCCGCCGGTCGGAAGGCGTATTCCAGCCACGTTTCTTGTGGGCGAAGACGGGACAGCCTACGCCGAAATGGCGATGGCGTCGGGGCTTCACCTCGTGCCGGAAACAGCCCGCCGCCCAGCACACCTCTCCAGTCGTGGGACAGGCGAGTTACTCCGGTTCATCATGGCGCGCCCACATGTGCAAACCATTGTGCTTGGTCTGGGCGACACGGCCACCATGGACGGTGGCGCCGGGGTGTTGCAGGCGCTTGGCGTCAGGCTGCTTGACTGCCATGGCAACCCGGTGGCTCCCGGCAATACGGGACTCGGTCAGGTGGAACGTATCGAAGGGCCCGAACCGGACAGCCCGCTGGAAGCCTTCCGGGCGCGCGGCGGGCGTATCATCGTCGCCTGCGACGTACTGCATCCGCTGCTTGGCCCCAGCGGCGCGGTCTATACCTTCGCCGAGCAGAAGGGCGCGACGCCTGATGAACTGCCGCAGCTCGAAGCCAACATGCACCACTGGGCGGATGTCCTTGAAGCCACGACCGGCCGCCGCGTCCGCCACCTTCCCGGTACTGGCGCGGCCGGTGGTACGGCCTTTGCTCTGGTTGCCTGGCTCGGTGCCGAACAAACACTGGGGGCACGCTGGCTGACCGAACACCCGCGTTTCCAGGCCGAACTGACACGTGCAACGGCTCTGCTCACGGGGGAAGGACAGCTTGATGAACAGTCCCTCCAAGGCAAGTCCACGGGATTTCTGGCAGCACTGGGAGCACAGCGCAACCTGCCGGTGGTGGCTTTTGCCGGGCGCGTCCGGCTGACCGAAGCGCAGTGGCGTGCAGCCGGTTTTACAGCCGTTTATGAACTTCCGCCTCATCCACCTAGCCAGGCTGGACGCACACTGTCGGGCTGTGTCAGCAAAGCTCTAGCCAACATGGCGCTAGATCAGACTGGTTAGACTGTATGACCGGAAGCTTGGTCGCACACGGGTTTGACCTGCTGCTACTTCCCCTGCTGGGCCGCGCCCTACTCCGCCTTTGGGAAGGCTTTCACCTGCTCGCCTACGTGCGACGCTTCGTTGCCGCACGGACGCATCCTAAAGCCTACACGCCCTTTGTGACCCGTATTGCGCCGTGCAAGGGTGACGATGACGGACTGCGCCGCAATTTACCGCGTCTGGCTGCCCTCGACTTTCCCAACTACGAGGTCGTGTTTGTTGTCGAAAGCACCACCGACCCGGCCTATTCCCGCCTTGTCCGGTGGGTACAGCAATACCCGGAACGCCTGCGCCTCGTCGTTGCTGGGCTGGCTACCGACAGCGGACAGAAAGTTCACAACCTGCTGGCCGGTGTGGCGGCAGCCCGGCCAGACAGTGAAGTGCTAGCGTTTCTCGACTCCGACATCGAAATCTCACCTGACTGGTTGCGCGAACTGGTGGCGCCCCTTGGCGATGAGCGGGTTGGCGCGACCAGCGGCATGCGGTGGTACTCGCTCGACGACACGGACCTGCCCAGTCTGTGGCGCGCACACTGGAACACCGTCATCCTGACCAACCTCAAACCCGGTGGATCGAGCTTTGTCTGGGGCGGCTCGATGGCAATCCGCCGGGCAACCTTCGAGCAACTGCGTTTAGCCGAACGGTGGCGCGGCACGCTCAGCGATGACTACGTTGCCAGCGCTGCCCTGCGCGACCACCGGCAGCGGATGGTGTTCGTTCCTACTTGCCTTGCGGTTTCCTCCGATGGCCTTAGCTGGCGCGACCTGTGGGAGTTTACGACCCGGCAAATTCTTATCACCCGCGTCTATCACCCGGCAATGTGGCGCGTTGCCCTGCTCTGGTACAGCTTCTTTACGCTCGTCGTTCTCGGCATCGGGCTGGAAGGGCTGCGGGATGCCTGGGCCGGGGTGCTTTCGACAGCTCATGTGGGGCTGGCTGGGCTGTGGCTGCTCGGCGGGCTGGATGATGCTCTGTCCTTGCTAGCCGTCCGGCAGGTACTCGGCGCACAACATATCGGCGACTGGCAGCGACGCATCATCTTTTGCTGTCTCCATATCCCAACCGCTATGTTGTATGCTGCTAACACGGTCGTGTCGCTGTTCCGCCGGGTCATTGTCTGGCGCGGGATTGCCTACCGGCTCGTTTCGGCGCAGCACACCGAAATTCTCTGGCGCACGCCACCGTCCGTCCCCACAGACTGCACATAGGGCTTGGCCCCCGGTCAATGGGATGGTGCTACTTGTCGAAGGTGATGATTACTACCTTGAAAACGGCCGCTACGTCTTTACAGCGCGGTATCTCCTAGCTCGTGGGCGCTGCTGTGGTTCGGGTTGTCGCCACTGCCCCTACCGTGACCAGCCGGCGTCCCAGCAGCCACAGCCGGACCTTTCCATGCCTGCCCACGGTCAGCCGGCCTATGCGGTGAACTGGGTGTCGCGCCACGGTTCAAAGTAGACCTTCAGTTTGTTGCGCTGGTATTTGCCCGTGGAAGTCACAGGGATTTCCGTGCCAAACACGACGACTTTGGGCGACTTGTGGAAGGGCAATCGCTCTCGCGCTGCTCGCAGGATAGTTTCGGCGTCAAGCTGAACACCCTCTTCTAAAACGACGTATGCCCCGACTTCCTCGCCATACCAGCGGTTTTCAAAGCCAACGGCCAGCCCGCATTTCACACCGGGAATGTGGGAAAGCACGGCGTCAATCTCAAAGGGCGACAGGTTCACTCCGCCCCGGATGATGAGTTCTTTGATACGTCCGGTGATGAAGAAAAAGGCCCGTCCTTGGGCATCGAGTTCGTAGAACCCTTCGTCACCCGTCCGAAACCAACCGTGGGCAAAGGCGTCGGCGTTAGCCTCCGGGCGCTTGAAATACCCGACCATGACGGTCGGCCCGCACACGACGATTTCCCCCCGAACGCCCGGCGGCAGGGGCTGCCCGTTGGCGTCGTGAATCGCCACGTTACAGACCGGCAAGGCTACGCCGATCGAAGGAAAGCCCAGCGACTGCATCCAGTGCCGGTGCTCATCAGGCGACAGGTCAAGTGGCAGCATCGTCGAGTAGCACGTTGTTTCACTTAGGCCGTAGCCGTGAAGCACCCGAATGCCAAACGTGTCCTCAAACTGGCGCGCTAGTTCAACAGTTAGTGGCCCGGCGCCACAGATGACGTGCGAGAGAAATGATTTGGCTTCCGGTAGGAACTGCTGGCGACGCTCAAGCAAAAAGGCAAGCAGCGTTGGAACAACGCTCACAATGCGTACCTGATCTGCCACAATGCGCGGCCAGAAGGTCGCCGGCGAAAACCTGTGATTGAGGACAGCCCGCGCACCGGCAACCAGCGGCGTCACTAGCGTAACCACAATGCCGTTGACATGGTGGATGGGCAGGACGCACATCAACCCGTCCTGCCGGGTGACGCCGTTCCAGTCGCGCAGGGACTGGGCGTCAAGCAGCAGGTTGGCCTGCGTGAGCACAACACCTTTCGGCGCACCGGTCGTACCTGAAGTGTAGACAATCAGGGCCTCGCGCTCCGGAGTGCAATCCGGCTCTATGTCGCCGACTTCGGCAAAGCCGACCCGCCACCGTCCACCCTGAAGTTCAAGAACATTTCGCACTGCTGGAATTTGACGCGCCAGCTCGTGGGCTTCGGCTAGGTAGTCATCGAGCGCAAGCAGCAACCGGGCTTCGGCATGCTCGACAATAAAGCGGCGGCGCTCGGCATCTTCGGTCATGTTGACCGGTGCAGCACATGCGCCAAGCGTCCAAATGGCAAGATACGCTATGGCAGTTTCGCCATCATTGTGGGCAAGGGTGGCAACTCGGTCGCCGGGTTCGATGCCCTGCGCCCGCAGTGCAGCGACGCCGGCTTGGACGGCTCTCCACAACTCGGCGTAGCTCATGGCTGTACGCTGCCCTTCGGCATCGTAGGCGACCAGTGCCGTTGCGGTCGGTTGGCGACGTGCCCAGCTTTGTAGCCAGCTTCCAATTGAAGGAGATTCTAGTACCGGTGCTACTCCTTCACGTAGCTGCCGCGCCAGGCGATGTTGTTCATTCCCAGTTGTCATTGGTTGCCTCCGCAAAGCATAACGAGAACAACATACCCTGCAAACAAAACAGCGCGCGCCGGGAATCGTAGCCGGCTGCGCGCCGTTCGTCACTACACACCATCTCCAGGCTGGTTATTCACTGCCTTTTGTCGCCTTGCGCTCCTGGAGGTCTGTTTCCACCATCTGGGTCATCGCTTCGTCAAATGGCTGAGCCGTCGAATCAGCTTCTCTGTCTTCCACGCTGAAGGGTTTTTCTTCACAGAGACGGATGCGCCGGTAGTATTCCATACCGGTTCCGGCCGGAATGAGCCGCCCCATGATGACGTTTTCCTTGAGCCCACGCAGGTAATCCACGCGGCCCGAAATGGCAGCTTCCGTCAGGACGCGCGTTGTTTCCTGGAAACTTGCGGCCGAAATGAAGCTCTCGGTTGAAAGAGAAGCTTTGGTGATGCCTAGCAACAGGGGTTCAGCCGTAGCCGGCTGCCCTCCGGCGGCTATCACCCGCTTGTTTTCGTCCTCAAAGCGGAAGCGATCCACTTGCTCGTCAATCAGGAAATCTGTGTCGCCCACATCTTTGACGCGCACCCAGCGCAGCATCTGACGCACGATGACTTCGATGTGCTTGTCAGCAATGTTGACCCCTTGGAGGCGATAGACTTCCTGGATTTCGTTGACCAGATACCGTTGCAACGCCTCTATGCCTTGGATGGCTAGGATGTCGTGTGGGTTGAGTGGCCCATCCACCAGCGGCTCTCCGGCTTTGACCCGGTCACCTTCCTGGATGAACATGTTGGCACCCTTTGGAATGGAATACTCGCGGGTCTCGCCGTCGTCGCCGATAATCAGCACCTTGCGCTGCCCTTTGACGATGTTGCCGAACTTGACGACACCGTCAATTTCAGCCATCACGGCCGTTTCGCGGGGTTTGCGGGCTTCAAACAGCTCGGTGACACGCGGTAAACCGCCGGTAATGTCCTTGGCGCGCGCAGATTCACGCGGAATCTTGGCAATCACGTCCCCCGGCATCACGCGATCCCCTTGTCGGACGATCAGGTTGGCCCGCACCGGCATCTGGTAGGCCTTGAGTACTGTTTTGCCGTCCTCGCCAATGATTTCGATGCGCGGCTGCCGCTTTTCATCCGGCGAATCGCGAACGATCATGCTGCGGTTACCCGTGTTGACATCAATATCTTCTTGGATGGTGACCCCCTCGATAAGGTCGTGGTAACGCACCGTGCCTTCGACCTCAGTCAAGATGGAGAAGGTATAGGGGTCCCACGTGGCTAGGATGTCACCTTCGTCTACAAGCTGCCCATCGGTCACCGCCAAACGTGCGCCGTAGACAATCTGGTAGCGGGCAATCTCCCGGTTATTGCGGCTTTCATCAATCAGAACGATATACCCGTTCCGGTTCATAGCGACGAGCCGTCCATCGCGCCCCTTTACGGTTCGTAGGTCTTCAAACTTCACCCGCCCGGCCTTGCGTGCTTCGTGCGAAGACTGTTCGGAAGAGCCGGTCACGGCGCCACCCAGGTGGAAGGTGCGCATGGTGAGCTGCGTTCCTGGCTCGCCAATGGACTGGGCAGCAATTACGCCAACCGCTTCGCCCAGTTCAACCATTTTCCCGGTTGCCAAGTTGCGTCCATAGCACTTGGCACACACCCCGCGACGCGCTTCGCAGGTCAGTACCGACCGCAGTTTGACGCGCTCGATACCGCCAGCATCTTGGATTTCTGCCGCCAGCTTTTCGGTAATTTCTTCATTGGCACGGACGATGACTTCCCCGGTTACCGGGTCAACAATGTCCTCCAGTGCCACTCGCCCGATGATCCGGTCGCGTAGCGGTTCAATGATTTCTCCGCCCTCGCTGATGGCTTCAACCCAGATGCCACGAATCGTGCCGCAGTCTTCTTCTGAGACAATCACATCTTGGGCAACATCCACTAGACGGCGTGTGAGATACCCCGAGTCGGCCGTCTTGAGAGCCGTATCCGCCAGGCCCTTACGTGCGCCGTGGGTTGAAATGAAATACTCGATCACGTCGAGGCCTTCACGGAAGTTGGCGCGAATGGGCTTTTCAATGATCGCGCCCGAAGGCTTGGCCATTAGCCCGCGCATTCCCGCCAGTTGGCGGATTTGCTGTGCCGAACCACGCGCCCCGGAATCTGCCATCACCATGATGGGGTTGAGCTCGTTGTTTTGTTTTTCGGCCGCTTTCATCGCCTCGTTCATTTCCTTGGCGATCTGCTCCGTTGTCTGCGACCAAGTGGCAATCACCTTGTTGTAGCGCTCACCATCTGTGATGATGCCTTCTTCGTACTCCCGCTGGAAGCGCGCCACTTCGCGTTCTGCCTGGGCAATGAGCTCGGCTTTGCGTGGCGGCGTTACCAGGTCATCAATGCCAATGGAGATGCCTGCCTTCGTAGCGTAGAGGAAGCCAAGGGACTTGAGCGAGTCAAGCATCTTGACGGTTGCTTCAAGTCCGAGATTGAGATGGCAGTAGCTTACCAGCGATTGCAGGCCTTTCTTTTTGAGCACTCCGTTGATAAACGGCATACCTTCTGGGAGTGCTTGGTTGAAGATGACGCGCCCAACCGTCGTACTAATGACCCGCCGCACATGACGCGGCGTAGCGCGCATCAGGTCCTGCTGGTCCCGTTCCTGCTCAAGGTCAATAAGCATGCCTTCGTAACGCAGCTTGATAGGGGATTGCGTGTTGACAATGCCGGCATCATGGGCAATGACCACATCGTCAAGCGTGGCGAAGGTGCGCCCACCTTTGGGGTCTTCTTTTCGCTCGTAAGTCAAGTAGTAGCAGCCCAGCACAATATCCTGCGTCGGCACAGCAATGGGCTGTCCATTAGCCGGAGACAGGATGTTGTTGTCGGCGCGCATCAGGACCATCGCCTCGATTTGCGCTTCGTGGGAAAGCGGGATGTGAACCGCCATCTGATCGCCGTCAAAGTCAGCGTTGAAGGCAGTACACACCAGCGGGTGAATCTTGATGGCTTTACCTTCCACCAGCACTGGCTCGAAGGCTTGAATCCCCAGCCGATGCAGCGTCGGTGCGCGGTTGAGCAAGACGGGGTGTTCACGAATGACCTCTTCAAGGATGTCCCACACCTCCGGCGCTTGCCGGTCCACCATCTCCTTGGCCTGCTTGATAGTCTGGGCGTATTTTTGCTTTTCAAGCTGGTGGTAGATGAACGGCTTGAACAGCTCCAGCGCCATTTTCTTCGGTAGCCCGCACTGGTGCAGCTTGAGTTCGGGCCCGACGACAATGACCGACCGCCCGGAATAATCCACCCGCTTGCCGAGCAGGTTCTGCCGAAACCGGCCGGTTTTGCCCTTGAGGGTGTCTGACAGCGACTTGAGTGGACGGTTGTTTGCCCCGCGCAGCACCCGCCCCCGGCGGCCGTTGTCAAACAGTGCGTCCACGGCTTCCTGGAGCATTCGCTTTTCGTTGCGAACAATGACTTCTGGCGCCTTCAACTCAAGCAACTTACGCAGGCGGTTGTTGCGGTTGATAACGCGGCGATAAAGGTCGTTGAGGTCGGATGTGGCAAAGCGTCCGCCGTCAAGCGGCACGAGTGGACGCAACTCCGGTGGAATGACCGGGATGACCTCGAGGATCATCCATTCCGGCCGGTTGCCCGAACGCCGGAAGGCATCCACCACCTTGAGCCGTTTTGCCAGTTTAAGCTTTTTCTGTTGCGAGGTCTCCTCACGCATTTTCTGACGCAGCTCTTCGGCAAGGGCCTCACAATCCACCCGTTCGAGCAGCGTCTTGATGGCTTCTGCCCCCATGCGCGCGACAAACTGCCCCGGATAAGCATCGAACAGCTTGCGGTACTGCTCTTCCGTGAGGAGGTCTTTTTCCTTGATCTCTGTCATCTCACCGGCGTCAACTACGATATAGGATTCGTAGTAGAGCACCTTTTCCAGATCACGCAGTGAAATATCCAGCAGGTGCCCAATCCGGCTGGGGAGACCCTTGAAAAACCAGACGTGCGAGCAGGGGGATGCCAGTTCGATGTGTCCAAGGCGCTCTCGGCGGACTCGTGACAGGGTCACTTCAACCCCACACTTATCGCAGATCACGCCCCGGTATTTCATGCGTTTGTATTTGCCGCACAGACACTCCCAGTCGGTGATGGGGCCGAAAATGCGGGCGCAGAACAGGCCGTCCCGCTCCGGCTTGAACGTTCGGTAGTTGATGGTTTCCGGCTTGGTTACTTCACCGTATGACCACGAACGTATCTTTTCCGGGGAGGCAAGGGAAATCCGAATGGCTTCAAAGTCAGGCGCAACGGTTGGCTTGTCCCGATAGTGTCCGTACATGGAATACCTCCACAACAGCAGGGTAACGACAGTCAGGCCTACGTGTCGTCACCAGTTGACCATCTCAGCGACGCGACAGGGCTGTAGGTGACTCCGCCGCGGCCCCATTTGTCCCTTCAGAGCGCTTGATGAGTTCAACGTCAAGGCACAATGACTGTAACTCCCGTACCAACACATTGAAGGACTCTGGCACACCGGGATCGAAGTCAGTCCCGCCCTTGACAATAGCTTCGTAGCTCTTCGAGCGACCGGCTACATCATCTGACTTCGCCGTCAGAAGCTCCTGGAGAATATGCGCAGCTCCGTATGCCTCCAGTGCCCAGACCTCCATTTCTCCAAAGCGCTGACCGCCAAACTGGGCCTTTCCGCCCAGTGGCTGTTGTGTGATTAGGGAGTAAGGGCCAATGGAGCGGGCGTGAATCTTATCATCTACCAGATGTGAGAGCTTCATCATGTAGATGTAGCCAACTGTGACCAACTGCTCGAACGGCTCGCCTGTCATGCCGTCATACAGCACCGTCTTGCCGGACAGGTTGATCATCGGCAGTTCGCCTCGGGATTCTCGCAGTGCTGCCGCTTCGGCTAACTTCTCCTTGATTTCGGCTTCTGAAGCACCGTCAAACACCGGGGTGGCAAACCGCATCCCCAGCACGTGCGCTGCCCAGCCCAAGTGGGTTTCCAGAATCTGGCCGACATTCATCCGTGACGGCACGCCCAAGGGGTTGAGCACGATTTCGACCGGCCGCCCATCAGGCAAGTAAGGCATATCCTCTTCCGGCAGAATCTGGGCGATGACCCCTTTGTTGCCGTGCCGTCCGGCCATTTTGTCGCCCACCGAGAGCTTGCGCTTCATGGCGATGAAGACCTTGACCATCTTGATGACGCCGGGTGGTAGTTCATCGCCACGCTTGAGCTTTTCGACCTTCTCTTCGTGCAGCTTCTGAAGCACAGCAATCTGGCGTTTGGTGAACTCTTCGAGCTCTCTGATTTCGGCCGCCACATCAATCTTCGGATTCTGGATTTCAATTCTTTTGAGTGTGGCCAGGTCAAGCGTCTTGAGAAACTCACGGGTTAGGACTTCCCCTTTGCCTAAGACTGCTCGCTTGTTGACGAGCACGTCCTTGGCTACCCGCTGCCCTTCCAAAAGTTCGTAAATCCGCTTGTTGCGCTCGTCTTCGAGAATGCGCCGCTCATCTTCGAGGTTTTTGAGCAATCGAGCTTCCTCTTCGGCCTCAATGGCCAGGGAGCGCTTGCACTTTTCCTGTCCCTTGCGCGTAAAGATTTTGACGTCTACGACTGTGCCTTCAATACCTGGCGGACAGGTGAGTGAGGCATCGCGGACATCTCCGGCTTTTTCGCCAAAGATTGCACGTAGAAGCTTTTCTTCGGGGGTCAGTTGGGTTTCACCTTTGGGTGTCACCTTCCCGACGAGAATCGAACCCGGCTTGACCCGTGCGCCAATGCGAATGATCCCTGATTCATCTAGGTCGCGAAGGCTCGATTCTGAAACGTTGGGAATGTCGCGGGTGATTTCCTCAGGGCCGAGCTTGGTGTCCCGCGCTTCAATTTCAAGTTCTTCGATGTGGACAGACGTGTAGGCGTCTTCCTGCACGAGTTTTTGCGAAATGAGAATGGCGTCCTCGAAGTTGTAGCCGCGCCAGGGCATAAAGGCCACCAGCACATTGCGGCCTAGTGCCAGTTCGCCCTGGTCGGTGCAGGGACCGTCTGCCAACACGTCGCCTTTCTTGACCCGCTGCCCTACGCGCACGATAGGCTTCTGGTTGATGCAGGTGCTCTGGTTGGAACGCCGGAATTTGACCAACTGGTAAATGTCGGCCGTTACTTCACGCGACAGGGTGCCGGGTTGCGTGGTATCCACACGGATGATGATGCGTTCGGAATCCACGCTGTCCACAATACCGTCGCGGCGTGCAATGACAACTGCACCAGAATCTTGCGCCGCAACCCGCTCCATGCCTGTCCCGATCAGGGGCGCTTCTGCACGCAACAAAGGCACAGCTTGCCGTTGCATGTTTGCACCCATAAGAGCACGGTTAGCGTCATCGTGCTCTAGGAATGGCACCAGGGCGGCGGCTACTGACACAAGCTGTTTTGGCGATACGTCTATAAACTGAATCTCTTCCCGTGGAACCTCACGGAACTCCCCGGCCTTTCGGGCTGACACCCGCTCGTCAATGATTTCAAGCCGTTCGTTGAGCCGGATGTTAGCTTGTCCGATGGTGTATTTGTCTTCCTCCCAGGCCGAAAGATAAAACGGGTAGGGTTCATATTCTGCCGGCTTTTGGCCGGGCTTGAGCGCCGCATTGGCTGCCTCGGCCTCAGAAAGAGGGATGTGGGCTCCTGGCCGCAGGTTGGTATCGCCGCCGTTGGTAATCCGGACGTACTCGATGACTCGTCCATTTTCTACCTTGCGGTAGGGCGACTCAATGAAGCCAAACTCGTTGATCCGCGCAAAGCAGGACAGGGACGAAATCAGCCCAATATTTGGACCCTCTGGGGTTTCAATCGGGCAGATGCGACCGTAGTGCGTTGGGTGTACGTCGCGCACCTCGAAGCCGGCTCGCTCACGGGAAAGTCCGCCGGGCCCGAGTGCCGAAAGCCGGCGCTTGTGCGTGATCTCCGACAACGGGTTGGTCTGATCCATAAACTGTGAAAGCTGCGACGAACCGAAGAACTCACGCACCGCCGCCATGACCGGCTTGGTGTTGACAAGGTCGCGCGGCATAGCCTGCTGCATTTCCTGGTGGATGGACATTTTTTCCTTGATTGCGCGCTCCATGCGCACCAAGCCCAAACGGAACTGGTTTTCAAGCAACTCACCTACCGCGCGCACCCGACGATTGCCCAAATGGTCAATATCGTCTGCTTCGTAAACCTTTTCCTGCCCATCCGGCCCGATGGTGCGCCCCTTGCGCAGCTTGAGCAGGTAGGTGATGACATCTACGAAATCCTGTGGTGAAAGCGTTTGCTGGTCGAGATTTGCCCGTTCGGGATAGCCCATTTTGATGTTGAACTTCAGCCGCCCAACGCGCGAGAAGTCGAACTTCCGGGCATCGAAGAACATCCCGTAAAACAGTCCCCAAGACGTGAGAATGTTGGGCGGATCGCCCGGCCGCATCTTGCGGTAAATTTCCAGCAAAGCATCCACCGGCCGGCGGACAGTATCTTTTTTGAGCGTTTGCTGGAGCGTCGTCCCAATGTCGTCCCGTTCTGGGAAGTACACTTCAAAGCTCTCGACCCTAGCGGCAAAGAGCTTTTCGTACTCCCGCGCTGTTAACTCAGTTCCAGCTTCAACAAGGACCTCACCGGTGACAGCGTCCACAATGTCAGTTAGCGCCGTCGCCCCTGGGAGATCTGCGGCACTGACCGGCAGCTTGGTCAACCCAGCTTCCCGAAATGCTTTCAAGTGCCTTGGCAGGACCTTCTGTCCTGGACGCAACAAGGTCTCACCCGTTTCAGGATGCTGGACACCGCCAGCCAGACGCAGATCAAGTAGTAGAGGGCTAACGGGAAACCACAGCTTCCCTTCCCGTATTTCGACCGCAAGCACCTGGTAGAACTGCCGCAGGATTTCAATATCGGTACATGTCGTCGCCTTGATGCGTTCTTCGAGTTGGGCGTCAGTGTAATCGCCTCGCTCGACAGCTTCCATGTCGAGCTTCTGAATCAGCGCCAGTGCCCGCAGAAAAATTGTCGCCAAAAACTTCCGCTTGCGATCAATTCGCACGTAGAGCAGGTTTTTTTGGTCGTACTCAAACTCGATCCACGAACCCCGGTAGGGAATGACTTTAGCTAAGTACGTCGGAGACTTTTCAAAGAAAACGCCTGGACTACGGTGAAGCTGTGAAACGATAACTCGTTCTGTCCCGTTGATGATGAACGTGCCGTTTTCAGTCATCAGCGGGATGTCGCCAAAATACACATCTTCGTCTACGAAGTTGCGGAGGCTGCGCTGCCCGGTTTCTTCATCCTTATCCCAAAGTGTCAGGCGGATTTTGACCTTGAGTGGAACGGCATACGTCATACCGCGCTCTTGGCATTCCCGTACGTCGTACTTGAGCTTGAGACCGACTGGCTCACCGCAAACATCGCATGTGGTGACAATGTTTTTGTTTGCCGCGCCACATGCACGGCAAATCACGTCATCGCTAGAGCGTGGATCGACTTGAATGACCGCCCCACAGTTGTGACAGTTGGAGCGTAAAAACTGAAGGCCTTCGTTTTTACCGCACTTACATTTCCATTCCCCAATTGAGTATTCAACAAAGCTCAACTGGGCCGTGTCACGGAAGTCCTTGATTGGAAACACCGATTTGAAAACAGCCTGAAGGCCGATGTTTTCACGCTCCTCAGGCAGCTTGTCCATCTGAAGAAAGCGATAGTAAGACTCCCGTTGAACCTCAATAAGGTTTGGGATGCGAATTGCTGTCTTGATCTTTGAGAAGTCGTAACGCGCTTGTGTCTCCTTACCGTTGTACGACATAAGCCAAAGACTTGCCTTTCCGCACCGCGCAGGCGCACTGAGAAAACGAGCACAGAAACACCTGCCCGTCAGAAACGAGCCTTACGGTGCGCATAAAGTGGGAAAGCCAATAAGGGGGTTGACAGTGAAATCCGTCAGAAGAACGTCAAGCCACAGACCACGGTTAACCCTCTCCCGACATAAGCCACGACTACCGATCGCTGAATGACAAAACGGCGTCATTCGTAAGCAATGACCACGAGCTAGTTGGCGCTGCCGATGCTTGTTCAAAAGCGCCTCCTGCTGCAACAAAATGGCTCAGACCGGGTAAGCCTGTTTTCTGAGTGCGTGCTGCGCCCAAAAGGCAAGCCCACCACCTAAGCTCGCATTGCCCAAGCGGTGGTAGCTTTCCTTCTGCTTTGCCGACGACAACTGTACTTACTTGATCTCAACAGATGCCCCAGCTTCCGTCAGCTTGGCTTTGATAGCCTCAGCTTCTGCCTTTGGAATGCCAGTCTTGATGGGCTTAGGTGCACCATCCACAAGGTCCTTGGCTTCTTTCAGTCCAAGTGAAGTGATTTCCCGCACAACCTTGATAACGTTGATCTTGTTTGCACCTGCTGCTGTCAGGATGACATCAAACTCATCCTTAGCCTCTTCGGCAGGCGCTGCCGGTGCGCCGGCGGCTGCTGCTGCCGGAACAGCCACTGCTGCGGCAGCCGCAGCCGAAACACCAAATTTAGCTTCCATCAGCTTGACCAGCTCGGCTGCTTCCAACAGTGTCAACGAGCTGATTTGATCGACAATTGCCATTAGCTTTTCCGACATCTTTTTTCCTACCTTTCCGAACGAGAACGTGGAATCTCAAGTTGTTATGTTTTTTAGGCTTCTGACAAGCAGCGCCCACCCACCTAGCTTCTAGAAAATCCGGTTCAAACTTTGTGTTCTACCCTGCTTTTTTGTCCCGTACTTGCGCCGTAACCATGACTACATTCCGTGCCACACCACTGGTTGCTGCGGCAATGCGCTGTGCCCCTGATTTGATGAGAAACATGATGCGGGACAGCAACTCTTCACGGGATGGCATGTTGGCAATAGCCTCCATGTCCCGCTCTTCGATGGCATTTCCGTCAACCACCCCAGCTTTGAAAACAAAGTGCTGATGTTCTTTGAACAACTTGAGCAGCAGTTTGGCAGCCGTCACCGGGTCTTCCGGGGCCAGGGCCACCGCCGTTGGGCCGGTAAAGCATTCACCAAGCTGTTCGAGGACGGTTCCTTTGGCGGCACGGCGCGCAAGGGTGTTCTTGACAACGTGGTACCGCACGCCTGCTTGCCGCAACTCGCGGCGCAGGGCGGTGTCTGCCGGCACAGTTATCCCCTGAAAACCAACTAGAAATGCGTGGCGAGTAGCTTTGAACTCCGCTGCCAGTCGTTCGACTTCCAGAACTTTTTCTTCTCGCTTCATTGTCGCCTCAACTCTCAAAGGCAAGTATGCCCCCTGCCTACAGCACAAGAACATTCTGCTCATGCCCGGTCAGCCATGGTACTCAGATGGTGCCAGCGGCACGGCTGGCCCCATCGTTGAGCAACAGTAGACCGCTTGCACATACCGTCCTTTGCTGGTCGCCGGTCTAGCCCGCAGGACGGCCTCGATAAGCGTGCGGATGTTTTCGATAAGTTTTCCCTCGGGGAAAGAGACACGCCCTACAGGAACATGAACAACGCCGGTTTTATCTACGCGGAATTCAACCTTACCGGCCTTGACTTCCTGTATCGCCTTGCCGACTTCAAAGGTCACCGTTCCTGTCTTCGGGTTCGGCATCAGGCCCCGTGGGCCGAGAATTTTACCAAGCGTGCCGACTGACTTCATCATATCAGGGGTTGCAATCAATACATCAAAATCCAGCCACCCCCCTTTGATGCGCTCAACAAAATCTTCTCCACCGACAGCATCTGCTCCGGCCGCCTGGGCTTCAGACTGTTTCTCACCAGCAGCAATCACCACGACCCGCTTGGTTTTTCCTAAACCGTTTGGAAGAACAACCGTGCCACGGACCATCTGATCAGCTTTGCGCGGATCAACACCCAAGACCATGGTCACTTCGACCGTCTCATCGAACTTGGCGTAGGCCATCCGCTTGATAAGCGGTACGGCTTCTGCCAGCGTGTAGAGCCGCCCTCGCTCGATTTGGGCCAGTGCAGCCCGGTATTTTTTGCCCATTCGCCCCATTGCTGTCTCCTTTCAGGTGCTGGCGCGACCTTTCCGTCGCTCCCTGAACTCAGCGCCCCTAGCCCTGTGGGGCGCCTACTCTTCAACCACTTCCAGCCCCATGCTACGGGCTGTTCCTTTGACCGATCGAATCGCTGCCTCCAGGGAAGTGCAGTTCATATCAGGCAGCTTGGTCTCTGCAATTTGACGCACTTGTGCCATGGTCAGCTTTCCAATGCGCTCACGTCCTGGACGGGCCGCACCACTTGTTATCCCCAACATCTTTTTGATGAGGTCTGGAACAGGCGGTGTTTTCGTCACAAAAGTGAACGATTTGTCTGAGTAGACCGTGATGACAACAGGGATTTTCAAATCCCCCATGTCACTTGTGCGGGCATTGAATTGCTTGCAGAACTCCATGATGTTGACCCCGTGCTGACCGAGCGCGGGGCCGATTGGCGGTGCTGGATTCGCTTTCCCAGCTTGCACTTGGAGCTTGATATAGGCTGTAACTTTCTTTGCCATTGCTGTAGCTGTCTCTAGCAGTAGCTAGGTTGCTCAACGTTGCTTGTTGATAACAAACACAGCCAACCCTATTGACGACACTACCCAGGTCATCACGTAGGAACTTTGCCTAAGATTCTGAGAAATTGGGTCTTTCAACCCCTAGAAAATCCAGCTCGACAGGGGTTGACCGCCCGAAGATTGTCACCATGACCTTGAGTGTATTACGTTCGGTATTGATCTCTTCGACAACTCCAGTAAAGCCAGTGAAGGGACCGCTGATAATACGCACGGTCTCTCCAACAGAGAACATAACCTTTGGCTTCGGGCGTTCGGTGGTTTCGGTGACGTGGTTGATGATTTGGTTGACTTCTTCTTCGGTGAGCGCTGTTGGCTTCTGGCCGCCGATAAAGTTAGTTACTCTAGGGGTGTTTTTGATAGTGTGCCAGACTCGCTCTGACATTTCGCCGGTCTTATCATCCGTTTCTATTTGCACGAGAATATAGCCTGGAAAAATCATTCGTGATGTTTCAACTCGCTTATTCCCTCGCATTTCAACGACCGTCTCTGAGGGAATGAGAATTTCAGTTACTTCATTTTCCAGGCCATAGGCTTTGAGCCGTGTTTGCAGGCTTTCACGTACCTTTTTCTCGTGACCCGAATAAGTATGGATAATATACCAACGCTTTGCCATAGACTGTCCTAGCCAGCGCGCGCTTACGCCCCTCCCAACCATTTGAAGATCATTTGTAGGATACGTGACACAATGACATCAACGCCCCACAGAAAAAGACTAAAAAAGGCCGTGACACCGATGACAACCAAGGTCGTATCATAGACCTCTTCGCGCGTCGGCCAGACTACGTTTTTGAGCTCACTTCGCGTATCGCGGAGAAATTGAATACCAGATGACCACCGCTCAACCAACCTTGAAAGCACCGAAGCTGGTTTGCTTTGCGGCGCGGTCACCGTTTCGGAAGCGCGTTCCATTGAATCCCCTCGCACTCCTGAAGCGCGGCCATTCCGCCTAGCAGCGGAGTGTTTCTAGGCTAGGAGTGAATTGGCAGGGGTAACAGGAGTCGAACCCGTACTTTCGGTTTTGGAGACCGACGTGCTGACCATTGACACCATACCCCTGCAAAGCTGTTTTTACTCAATGATTTCAGGAGATGGTGCCGGCACCCACCGTCCGTCCTCCTTC
>AFSR01000135.1_pt1 | contig 32358 bp, 24 predicted proteins | sample 296848 | NCBI WGS metagenome assembly AFSR01 (sample SAMN02954305, study PRJNA68063) | hot springs metagenome | biome: terrestrial; feature: Mushroom and Octopus hot springs; material: microbial mat core samples; isolation source: Yellowstone National Park Mushroom and Octopus hot springs ...
GTAGCAGTAGGTGGCGGCTTCGGAAGACAGGCAAGAGCAGCTATAGCTCTGGCCGTGCAAGGGCCATGGGTCAGTTGGCTCAAGTCCGCCTTTGAGCAGTATTTCCTAGCCAAGATGCGCTGGGGGTGGGCGGTGCCTTGGTTTGAGCGCCTCAGTTTGCAGGGGGTGGGGCTCTCATAGAGCCCATCTCCAAGCCATTGGGAGATTTGGTCTTTCCTTAGCCTCTTTCTCTCGTCACTCTCAAGTTACGCCTTGGACACTTGCACTATGGAAACTCAAGTCGGCAGGTTGCACCAACAAAGGTTTTCCGGCTGGAGCTGGGGCCACCTGGGCTGGGCGCTGCTGTTCCTCTCGCTAGGGGGGCTGGGCGGCTGGCTGCTGGGATCCCAAAGCCGGCCCGGTCCAGGGGTAGCCGCTTCGGAGCTTCCCGTCAGCGAGACGGAGTCCTTGGAAACCGCCAAGGCCGCCCCGTTGGCCACGATGGAGGTCAAGCCTCGGGAAATCGGCCAAGAGCGGATTCTGGTGGGCAGCCTAGAGGCTGTGGAGCGCACCTCCCTCAGCAGCCGCATTGTGGGCCGAGTTCTGGAGCTGCCGGTTCAGGAGGGGCAGCAGGTGGCGGCCGGATCCCTGATTGCCCGTCTGGATGTCAGCGATGTGCAGGCCGCCCAGCAACAGGCCCAGGCCCAGCGGCAACAGGCTGAGGCGCAACTGCAGCAGGCCCAAGCAGGCCTTCTGGCCGCCCAGGCAGGGGTGAGGGGAGCGGAAGAAGCCTTGCGCCAGGTGCAAGCCCAGAAGCAGCAGGCGGAAGCGGAGCTGCAGGAGGCCCGTTTGCACCAAGAACGCATGCAGAAGCTGCACGCCGAAGGGGCCGTGGCCCAAGCCCAGGTGGATCAGGCCAATACGCGGGTAGCCGTGCTCTTGGGCCGGCTGGCCCAGCTCGAGGCCGGGATCCAGCAGGCCGAACAGGGATTGACCCAAGCGCGGGCCCAGCTTGCCCAGGCCAAAGGCCGGATCCCTGAGGTGCAGGCGGCCATGGCCCAGGCGCAGGCGGGGGTGGCACAAGCCCAAGCCAACCTGGCCTACGGAACCCTGGTTGCCCCCTTTGCCGGCGTCGTCACCCGCAAGTATGTGGAGGTAGGGGCTTTGGCGGGGCCGGGCCAGCCGATAGTGGAGCTAGAAAGCAGCGAGCGGCTGCGGTTTTCCGTGGCTGTGCCCGAATCGCTGGCCGGCCAGATCCGGGTGGGACAAGGGGTGCCCATCAGCATCGACAGCCTCAACCAAACCGTGGAGGGAGCCATTCGCCAAATCATCCCCAGCGCCGATTCCAGCTCGAGAACCGTGGAAGTCAAGGCGGAGCATGACTCTAGTCAATAATAAGCTCAACTATACTGAAAATAATGTATAATATGTTCAGTACGGATTACTACCAGTTGATCTTTCTGTTTACTTTCGAGTCTGCCAACATGGTAGCCAAAGCAAAGCAGAAAATTGGTAGTAAGACGACACGGAAACTGCGCTTTGGGTATTCTACTCAAAGCTTTGCGGGATACCGCCATTCTGTTTGGACTCCGTCCCGCTAACGCGAATGGAAACAAGCAGAATGCTATCGCTGCATAGTTGAACAGTGATGTTCAGCAGTGTTCAGCGTAAATGTATCAGATCCCTCCGCTCCCCGGAGCCATGCCGGGCATGCTGGGCCGTCTGAAGTTGGCAGGAGAAACCCGCCAAGCCCTGCTGCTGCCCCAGACAAGCCTGGTAGAACAGTTCGGCCTGACGGGCGTGTATCGGCTGGCGGACGGCAAGCCGCTGTTTACGCCGGTGGCGGTGGGATCCCGCTATGGGGATCTGGTGGAGATCCACGCCGGGCTGCAGCCTGGAGACGAGGTGATCCAGGAAGCGGCTGCCGTTCGGGCCGGATCCTTCTGAAGCCTGTTTTCTGGGACAGAAGCCCAGAGTCCTGCTGACTGTCTTGGTTTCCGCCGGGCTTGCGGGGCTTTCGCCGCTGCGGCCCTGTCAGGCTGAGGCAGCGGCAGGAAGTTCCTAGTTGCCCTGAAGCTTTTCTCCTCGCACCGCTTGCAACAGCGTCGCAGAGCGATGGCTACGGGGCGGGCAAGCCTCTTGAGCTGGGTGGGGGAAAGCCGTCCTCTGGGCTGCGCCCGGGGAACCCTGGGAGCGACCCAGAACCTGAGCCCGTCTTGGCAAATCCAGTTTCTTTTTGGGTATACTTCCGCTATACTCATCTCGTACAGATTCCGAGTTCCTTCCCCTGAAGATGATCTTGCGCGCTCCCTTTTTTGGCTACTTTACCTTTCCCTGGCAGCGACCAGGGCGGAAGGGTGGCGCGTAAACTATAAAGCCTAGGTTTACCTGAGTCAGTCCTGAAGCCCTGAGCCCAGTGCCAGGGCTTTTTTGATGGCTCGACAGCTCAATCCCTCACTTGCCCATCCCTTGGACACAATGAAGGACAGTTCTATGCCCCCCCAAACCGACAACTGCAACATCCAAGAGGTGACTCCCTTGATTGCCCCTGCTGCTGTCAAGGCCAAGCTGCCGCTGACGGAAACGGCAGCCCAAGTGGTGCTCTCCACGCGGCAGGCCATTCGCGACATCATCCACGGACGGGATCTCCATCGCCTGGTGGTGATCGTCGGCCCCTGCTCCATCCACGATCCGGAAGCGGCCTTGGAGTACGCCCACCGCCTCAAGCGGGTGGCCGACCGAACCCGCGAGCACCTGGTGATCGTGATGCGCACCTATTTTGAGAAGCCGCGCACCACCGTGGGCTGGAAGGGGTTGATCAACGATCCCCACCTGGATGGCTCCTGCGACATTGCCACCGGCTTGCAACTGGCCCGCTCCATCCTGCTGCAGATCAACGAGCTGGGCCTGCCCTGTGCCACCGAGATGCTGGATCCGGTGACCCCTCAATACACCGCAGACCTGGTGAGCTGGGCGGCCATCGGCGCCCGAACCATCGAAAGCCAGACCCACCGGGAAATGGCCAGCGGCCTCTCCATGCCCGTGGGCTTCAAAAACGGCACCGACGGGCGGCTGGAAATTGCCCTCAACGCCATCTTGTCTGCCAGCCACCCCCACAGTTTTCTGGGCATTGGCCAAGACGGCATGACGGCCTTGGTGAAAACCACCGGCAACCCGGATCGGCACATCGTGTTGCGCGGCGGCGGCGGCAGAACCAACTACGGCCCGGAAGATGTGGCGCGGGCGGCGTTGCTGATGAAGGATCAAGGGATCCCGCGCTCGGTGATGGTGGACTGCTCCCACGACAACTCACAGAAGGACTACCGCCGGCAGGGATCCGTCTGTCGGGCGGTGCTACAGCAGTACCAAGCGGGGCAGCGGGCCTTGATGGGGCTGATGCTGGAGAGCAACCTCAACCCGGGCAAGCAAACCTGGCAGGAAGGGGCGCCGCTCCAGTACGGCGTTTCCATTACCGACGGCTGCATTGGCTGGGAAGAGACCGAAGACCTGTTGCAGGAGATGGCGGCGGTCGTAGCAGGGAAAACCTTGGCTCTGAGCCATTGAGGCGGGGGCCAGCCTTCTGAAAAATCCCCGAACTCCCCTCTCCCTCTGGGAGAGGGGCCGGGGATAGGGACAACTGCTGCCAGAGCGTCAGACGGGATCCAAGACTTAGAAAGGGGTACGCCGGCAAAGCTAAGATCCGATTAACCCAGTTCCGTTCCCTGCTCCCGCAGCGGGCAGGGTGGGTCAACCTGGAAGCTGTTGATGCCTGAAACCTCTTCTGACCCTGTGCCGACGCTACAACTGGCCTCGCCGACTTCTGCGGCCTGGATCGACCAAGCCATTCGTCACCTCGACCTTATCTTGTTGGATCACGCCAACTGCGAGAAAAAAGCGGCGGGCAACGCCCTTAGTTTGCTGTTTCGCTACCCGGCCAACGGGCGGCTGGTGGAAGCGCTGTCGCCGCTGGCGCGGGAGGAGCTGCAGCACTTTGAGCGGGTGCATCGCCACCTGCAACGGCTGGGGATCCCGATCAGGCCCCTCTCGGCTGCTCCCTACGCCAGCCGTCTCAACCAGCACCTGCGCCGCTCCGAGCCGGAGCACCTTTTGGACGCTTTGCTGGTGGCCGCCATCATCGAGGCCCGCAGCCACGAACGCCTGGGCCTGCTGGGGATCCACGCCCCCGACCCGGAGCTGCGGCAGTTTTACCTCTGGCTGGCGGCGGCTGAAGAGCGGCACTGGCAGTTGTATCTAGACCTGGCGCTGGAGCAGTTCCCCGCTGACGAGGTGCAGGAGCGGCTGGACACCCTGCTGCAGGTGGAAGCGGAGATTTTATCGACCCTTCACCCTGAGCCTCGTGTCCACAGCTAACCCATCCCCTTCCCGCGCAACCCCCATGTTCCAGGCAACGCGGCGGTGGTTGGCCCTCTGGTACACCGTGGTAACAGGGGTGTTTTTGTTGCTGTTTGCCGGCAGCTTCTACTGGTATGTGCAGTCAACCCTGATCGAGCGGGTGGACGACACGCTGGGCCATGTGGTGGAAATTGTCGAGCGCTCCCTGGTGGTGGACGAGAGCCTCTTGGATCCACAGCAGGCCCGCCAGAGCTTAGAGGCCAGCTTTCGGGATGATCCCAGCACCCTGGAGGACGACCACATCGACCTGGAGTGGTTTGATCCCCAGGGATCCCTCATCTGGTCCACGGTGCCCGGCGGCATCCCTGCCCCCCTGCTGACCGAGGGATCCCTGCACACCGCCCGCATCGCGCCTGGGTATTGGCTGCGCCAGTTCACCGAGCCGATCCTGGCCGGTGGGAAGCTGCTGGGGTATTTGCGGGTCAGCCACCCCTGGTTTGAGGTGAGCAAGCCGACACGCCAGCTCATTCGGGATCTCAGCCTCTGGGTAGTGGCCAGTTTGGCCTGTGTGGGGGGAATCGGCTGGCTGCTCTCCGGTTTGGCCATGCAGCCCATCCGCCAGTCTTACCAGCAGCTCAAGCAATTTACCGCCGATGCCTCCCACGAGCTGCGCAGCCCCTTGGCCAGCATTCAAACCACGGTACAGGTGGCTTTGGCCGATCCGCACCTGGACGCCGACACCCGCCAGCGCTGGCAGATGGTGGAGCGGCTGTGTTTGCGGCTGGGCCGCCTGGTGGACGACCTGCTGTTTCTGGCCCGCCACGACAGCGGCATGGTGCCTTTCCAGCCCCGCTGCTGTGCGCTGGATGCTCTGCTGCTGCAGGTGGTAGAGGAGTTGCAAGGGCTGGCCAACCAGAAAGGGATCCACCTCAAGCTGGACATTGTCACCCCCGACGAGGAAGCAGAGGGCTATCCCTTCGCCTTTTGGGGAGATGAAGACCTGTTGGCCCGCCTGTTCACCAACCTGATCGAAAACGCCCTTCTCCACACTCCCTCTGGCGGCGAGGTGCAGGTGCGCCTTAGGCAGTGGCTGCGCTCCGGATCCCCAGAACTGGTGCTTCAGGTGCAAGATAGCGGGCCGGGGATCCCACCCCAGGCGCTGCCCCACCTGTTCGACCGTTTCTACCGGGTGGATCCGGCCCGCAGCGGGGATCCCAATCGGCGGTCGGGATCGGGTTTGGGGCTGGCCATTGTCAAAAGCATCGCCGAGCAGCATCGGGGGCAGGTGCAGGTGGAGAGCGAGGTGGGGCAGGGATCCACCTTTGAGGTGATTTTGCCCCAGCGACAATTGGAAACTTGCACTCCAGAAACCCTCTGAAAGTGCTCCAGAAAACAGACAATTCTTGGACAGTATGTTAAGTTCAAGCTAAAGTTCAATTGTTCTTTACTTAGAGAGCTTTACTTTGGGGCTTTAGGTCTTTTTTGTGGCCTTCTGTGTTTTCTGTTTGCGGATCTGAGAACTTCTTTTTTTTAAAACTCAGGATAGGCCAGACAAGGCGGAACTGGATCGCAGCTTTTGTTTTCTCTTACCAGTTGTCGGCAGGGTAATAAGCCAACTGATCAAGCCTGTCTATCTACCGGCAAATCCAGAATAGGTTCCTCTCCCTCTCCTTCGGAAAATGTATCGCTTTCAAGTTCGCGCCACCACTCAGCCCGGCGATCGAATTGCCCTGGTGGGATCCAGCCCTCAACTGGGCGCCTGGGATCCCTGCCGCTGTGTTTGGCTGCAGACGGATCCCGATCGCTACCCGCTCTGGTGGGTGGAGTTGCCATTAGGCCCGGCAGATGGCACTTCTAGCCCACTGTCCTCTGGGGAGGGACTCGAAGAAACCCCTCGACTGGAGTACCGGTACCTGCGCGTTCAGGCCGATGGCGAAGTTATTTGGGAAGCCGCCGATAGGAATCGCTGGGTGCCGCTTGAGCCGGAACCTTTGCCGGCAGTTTTGATCGTGGAAGATGGCGAGTTTGGCCGGATCCCTTTCTATCCATACGGCTATTTTGCCTTGCCGGTGAGCGAGCCTGAGCCCGAAGATTGTCCGGGACTGAAGATAGTCGTCTTGGGCAGTTCGGTGGCCCTGGGGTGCAGCGCCTGGCTGTTGCGAGGATGGGCCTGGCTGTTGCAGAAAGCTCTACGAGAACGCTATGGCCATCAAGTGCGGAACCTCTCCGAATTGGGGGCAAACGTCAGCCGAACCCTGGCCCGATTTGAGCAGGTGGTGATCCCTGAACATCCCGATGTCGTTATTGTTGCCTTGTCTTTGGGAAATGAAGGCTTGGCCACGGCTCTGCCGGAGCATCGCCGTGCCGTCCAAAGGCGGTTTGAAAACGGCCTGCAGCGGTTAATTCAGCGAATTCAAGACATTGGAGCCTTGCCAGTTTTGGGAGGGGTTTACCCCCATGCAGACTACGGCCTAGAACAGCATCTGCTTTTGCAGGAAACTCAGCAAAGGATGCTCAGTTGGGGATGCCCCGTGTTCAACTGGCTGCCCATCTTAGACGATGGCCAGGGGCGCTGGAAGCCAGATCTGGCTTTTGACGCGGCCCACCCTAATACCAAGGGGCACCAACTCATGTTTGCGGCTATTGACCTCTCGATTTTTGATCCCAACACTGTGAAGTCAGCCCCCCTAAAGCTGGCATCATCCAAAGAAAAGCTGATTTTTGAGGATCCCTCTGGCTTTTGGGCGGCCTTGGAGGGTCAGAATCGATTCCGCCTTGTTAATATTACTCCTTATGATTACACCTTGACACCGACTTGGCAATCTTTACAAGCTGCTTTTCAAGAAGCTCGACTACAGCCAGGCTTATATATTGGTAAAAGCGGTGAGAAAGGGCAAGATCAACCTTTGTACTCCCTCTCCATTCATGAGAATGGCTTGATTCAAACAACCCTTTCCATTCCCCCAGATGCCGACCTTGTCTTTTCTCCGGCAGCCGATTTTTTCTCTCCGGAATCCTCAGAAATAGTCTTTAGTGACGGGACTCTAACACTCCTCAAACTTAGCTACCCATCCGCCGGCTTGGATCCCAAGCCCCGCCTGTGTGTGATTAACCAAAGCAGCTATGAGTACAACATCCACCCTATGTGGAAAGAAGTGCGGGCTGCCCTCAAAGCTCTGCCAACAGGCGTTTATGAGGATCCCCTCTATCGCGATGCTCCCTTTCGCACGTTGATGATTGGAGAGGGGGGGTTGGAAAGCCGGGTCAAGGCTGCTCCCAACTCGGTCATGCTATTGGAATACACATGCGCCTTATCTGATATTCATCGCGTTGCTGTTGTTCCCCTGGGGGATCGCTGTGCGGTGCGGATGCTGCTCTACAAGTTGGAATACGACGGGCCTGCCTTTCCGTTTGATCTAACCCGCACCAGCAACCTAGCGGATGTAGCCGATATGATCCACCACGAGTTTCAGGGCATGTGGGATCCGCAATATTTGCACTACAGCCCTGAAGACAGGCGAATTTATCACAGCAAGTGGACAGGTCTTTCTTTCGGCCATGAGGTGGAAGAGGGGGAAGACCCCCTGCAGAATATGAATCCAATCCATGAGCGGATGCGGACTCGTTATACAGCTCGCGCCAAGCGCTTTCTATATGTCTTGGAAAAGGCGGACAAGATCTTGTTCGTGCGCACAGGCGGCTGTCAGCGGGGCGCGGTGATCGACTTGATGGATAAATTGTCCGCTAAGCGAAAGGGCAAGCCCTTCCTACTCCTTATCATTTCCCCTCAGCCTTCAGAGGAGTTTGCCGGGATCCCCAATGTCATCCACTACGATATGGAGTTCAACCCCGACCGCATGTGTGCGGATCCCGAGCATTGGCGGTACTGCACAGAGATCATGAGAGAGATCCTCCATTCTCTGGGAGTTTCCAGCCGCAATCTTTTCTGGTGTCCTCCCCAGCCGGCTTAATTGCCTGAGATCCTACCTAGAATGCGATGCCGGTAGGATCCTGCTCTGCCCTACCTCAGCGGTGTTTGCTTGGCACAGAAAGAGCATCAGCCCAGAGGATCAGCCTTGCTTGTAGGTTTAGCCAAATCCCATCGTTCATTCGCAATAAAAATACGATATACAAGCCCAATATAAACAAAATGCACAAGTTCCCTAACCATTTGTAGGTCTGGATAATTTGGTCGGCACTCCAGCCAAAATCATCAACCAAGCGGTTCATATCCCCACCAGCATCCCCCTGGCCACACAGCAGAGTTCCCCACGGGATCGGAGCTAGCCCTTTTTGGATTCTGTGCCATTGCCAAAAGCTTCTCCAGAGGCTGCTGGCTGCAACTCCCAGAACGACGAATCGCCAAAAGTCCCACCGCCAGCGATCTGGCAAGCGAAGATAAAAGCAGGCCATCAAGAAGGTGCTGATGTAAAACTCGCCGCCCACGCCGCCAAAGGTAATTAGCATTTCTTTGGTGCGATTGGGCATTAGCCAGGTCATATAAAACTGCAGCAGCGCAAGAACAACAACCAATGCCTGTAGCCATCGAATCCGCTCCTTGCGGGTCGACCAGAATAGCAAGCTCAGCAAAAAGAGGATCCCAAAGTACACAAAGGGATCCTTTTCCGGACTGATGCTGGTCCAGCCAAAAGGTAAGGGCAAAGCTCGATGCCCGCTCCACCAGGCAATGCTGGCATGGCCCAGCTCGTGAATCCAAATGTGCCAAGGCAAATGTAACAACTCCAATAGGGCAATGCTGTTTACCAGCAGGGCTACCACAAATGCAACTGGGTAAGCCCAGATATTTATCGCCCAGCTATCAAAAGAAAACCGATCCCATCGCTTTTGGGATCTCAAACGCAGGCTGCGCTGCCAAAGCAACTGAGAGCCACAGAAAGCGCGGATTTCCAATTGCTCTAGGCGTGGAATCCGCAGTTGCTTCACCATCAAAAACAGCCGGGCCACAACAACCGGCGGAGAGGGGCTTTGGGACGGGGATCCCAGCAGGTCGATGCGCAAGGTGTTGTCGGCAAGATACACTTGCGCGGGCCAGCGCCACTTCAGGAGCTCTGCCCGAACCACCCGCAGGATCGCTTGGCTGTCCCCAGCGCGGGCCAGGGGGAGGGGATCAGGTAGGGGGGACATCCACACTCCAGAGGCAGGACGAGGATCCCTACCCATTGTGGCCTGGGCCGACTGGCAACGGCGAAATTGCGCTCCCTCTCAGGCCGCTCTGGGGGGAGCTTGGTATAGTTGAGGGCAGCAGGTGTGCCGGAGTGGGTGCAATTCATGCCTGGATTGGAACGGGAGCCCAAACTGTCTAGGCAGAGCTCTCTGTGGGGGGCAACGCTGCTGCTGGGCTTGGCCGGAGCAGGTTTATTTTCCCCCTTGCCCGCTCAAGCAGAGCTGACCGCCGTTCCTGGCTTGTCTCGCATCGAGAGTTGGCACTACGACCCGCAGCGGGGATGGCTAGAGGTCAACACCCAGGGAGAGGTGCGTCCTTTTCTGTTTGTGCTGCAAAACCCTCCTAGGGTAGTGCTGGATTTTCCCAACACTCTCTTTGGGCGGGAGCCCCAAACCCAGACCTTTCCGGGGCGGGTTACCTCGTTGGAGATCAAACAGTTCACCCCAACGATCACTCGCTTTGTGCTGCACCTGCAGCCGGATCAGCCTCTCAGCCTCGACCAACTGCAACTGCTCACGGCTGGTCCCTCCCGCTGGGCTGTCCAGTTCCTCCAACCCGAGCAGCCCTTGCCCGCAGCAGCACCGCTATTTCCCTCGGCAGCCGGCCCCAGGGATCCCATCTCACCGTCCCCGCCGCTGCCCCGCCGCCCCGAAGCCAGCCCACTCTCTCCTCCTGCAACCTCCCCTTCCAGCCATCGGATCTTGGCCATTTCTCCGCAAGCGGAGGGCTTTTTCATCCGCACTCAGGGTAGCCCTTCCACCACGGTGCGGCGCATCCTCGATCCGGATCGAGTGGTGGTGGATTTTCTCAACACCACCCTCAGCCCCGCCCTCACCCAGCGGGTCTATACCGTCAACCGCCTGGGGGTTTCGCGGCTGCGGGTGGGGCAATTCGAGCCCACCATCGCCCGCGTGGTCTTGGATGTGGATCCTTCCAGTGGCGACTGGGAGGCCCGCTACGACCCGCAGCAGGGAGGAATCTGGATCCAGCCCGCCGGGGGTGCTGCCCAGGCCAGCCTTCTGCCCGATCTCAGCTCTGCCGACTCCCAAGGGCCCCTGGCTACCTTGCGCTCTGTGGAGCTGCGGGGGAATCAGCTCATCATCAGCGCCGATGGGTTCATGTTCTACCGGGCCGGCTGGGATCCGGAAAGCGGCGGCTACCGCATCAACGTGGCACCGGCCCGCCTACCCGAGTCCTTGCCGGATCCCGGCTTGCCAATTGGAGGGCCGGTGCAGCGGATCCGCTTTGTGCAGGAAGATGCCCGCACGGTCAGCATTCTGGTGCAACCTGCCGAAGAGTTCAACGTCTTTGAGCCCAATCCCGGCCAGGGATCCCGCCGCATCACCCTGGAGCTGCGCCCCCTCCACGCTCCGCCGTCCGCACCCCAGCCGCAACCGCCTGCCCAAGCTTCCCTTCCTTCCCGCCGGGGCCGGACGGTCATCGCCATCGATCCAGGCCACGGCGGACGGGATCCCGGTGCCATTGGGGTGGGTGGGATCCAGGAAAAGGACATCGTGCTCTCCGTTTCCCACCAGGTACGACACCTGTTGCAAGAGCGGGGGTATGAGGTGGTGATGACCCGCACCGACGACCGGGAAGTGCTGCTGCAGCCGCGGGTGGATATGGCCGTGCAGGCCAACGCCACTCTGCTGGTGAGCATCCACGCCAATGCTCTAGAGCGCTCCAGCATCCACGGCATTGAGACCTACTACCTGCGGCCCGACAGCGCCGAGCTGGCTGTGGTCTTGCACCGCAGCTTGGTGAGGGCCAGCGGCGCCGCCGACCGGGGGGTGCGACGGGCCCGCTTCTTCATGGTGCGGGAAACGCCGGTGGGCATGCCTTCGGTGCTGCTGGAGCTGGGGTATGTAACCAACCCAACCGAAGGGCGAAAGTTGGCTACCCCCGAATACCAGGCCATTTTGGCGCGGGCCATTGCCGAGGGCATCGAGGCCTTTCTGCGTAGCCGCCAAAGATAGGGACTCGGTCGGATCTTTGGTTTGAGCCGTTCGCCCCTACGGCCCACTCCGTGAAGGGACGAAGTCCCAGGGTAGGGAAGCTGTCGCCGAGACTCTCGGAAGCAGGGTAGGATACAGCAGCTTCAGCCAAGGTGTTGAGGAGAACGGAGCATGCGTTGGGAGTGGGGATCAGATCCGGATCCCAGTTGGCCAATTGGGGTGTTTGACAGTGGCTTGGGCGGGCTCACCGTCTGGCGGGCCCTGCGCCGTCGCTTGCCCCAGGAGCGCCTTGTCTACTTTGCCGACACGGCGCGGCTGCCCTATGGGGATCGCTCCGCCGAGGAGATCTTGACTTTTGTGCGGCAGATCCTCCGCTGGATGCAGGCGCAGCCGGTGAAGGTGGTGGTGATGGCCTGCAACACCAGCTCGGCGCTGGCCCTGGAGCAGGTGCAGCAGGAGTTTGCCCTGCCCATTCTGGGGCTGATCCTGCCCGGCGCCCAGGCGGCCCTGGCCCAGGGATCCCGCATTGGGGTCATTGCCACGGCAGCCACGGTCAAAAGCCGCGCCTACTCCAAGGCCATTCAAGAGTACAGCGCCCTGGATCCCCGGCGCTTTCCCCAACCTGTCCAGTGCTGGGAGCAGGCCTGCCCGGAGTTCGTCCCTCTCATCGAAGCCGGCCAGTTGGACGGCCCCGAGCTGCGCCAAGCGGCTGAACGCTATTTGCAGCCGCTCCTGCAACAGGGGATCGACACCCTCGTCTACGGCTGCACCCACTACCCGCTGCTGGATCCTCTCCTGAAGTCCTTGCTGCCCTCTTCGGTCAGACGGGTGGATCCCGGCGTGGCGCTGGTGGGATCCCTGGCCCGGGAACTCAGCCTCTGGGGCCTGCGCCGACCCTCAACTGCTAGCCAGGCAGAACCTCACCGCTTCTATGTGAGTGGGGATCCGGAGCGGTTTGCCCAGTTGGCCACTCCTTGGCTGGGCTTTCGACCCCAGGTGGAACGGGTGGAATGGCCGGCCTTGGACGTCAACAACTCCCGCCGGCCCTAGGCGAGAGCAGCAGGCCAGCCCAGGCAAATTGGCCCTACTTGCCCCCCTGTTGCTGCAGCGATCCCACAGGTTCCCTGCCTGCAGCCAGGTCGACACGGAGCAAGGGACAGGGAAAGGCCCTTTGGGTGGCTTTGGAATTGGAAGAGTGCAAGGTTGCCCAGGGCCTGGCCGATTCTCCTTAACTTGATAACCCCGAGTTAGCTCTGGTAGGCTTTAGGTGAGATTCGGCTGGGGGGAGGGGATCTATGGCGGCACGGGTGGGTATCAACGGTTTTGGCCGCATTGGGCGTTTGGTGCTGCGGGCGGCTTGGGGTTGGCCGGAGCTGGAGTTTGCCCACATCAACGAGATCAAAGGTGGGCCTGCTACTGCGGCTCACCTGCTCAAGTTCGACTCAGTGCAGGGCCGCTGGAACACCGACATCGAGGCATCTGAGCAACGGCTGCGCATCCAAGACAAAACCCTTACCTTCAGCGAGTTCAAATCTCCCGGCGAAGTCCCTTGGGCGGATCTGGGGATCGACCTGGTGCTGGAGTGCTCGGGCAAATTCGTCAAGGCGGCAGAGCTGGATGCCTACTTCAAAGCAGGGGTGCGCAAAGTCATTGTGGCTGCCCCCGTCCAGGATGAAGAGGCCCTCAACATCGTCATGGGCGTCAACGACCACCTCTACGACCCCGCTCGCCACCATTTGCTCACAGCCGCCTCCTGCACCACCAACTGCCTGGCCCCCTTGGTAAAGGTCATCCACGAGGGGATCGGCATCCTGCACGGGGTGATCACCACCGTCCACGACGTCACCAATACCCAAAGTATGGTGGATGCCCCCCACAAAGACCTGCGGCGGGCCCGCTCGGCTCTGCTGTCTTTGGTGCCCACCACCACCGGCTCGGCCAAGGCCATCGGCCTCATCTACCCTGAGCTGAAGGGAAAGCTCAACGGCCTTGCCGTGCGCGTGCCCCTGCTCAATGCCTCTTTGACCGACGCGGTGTTCGAGGTAAAGCGGCCCACCACGGTGGAAGAGGTGAATCATCTCTTAAAAACGGCAGCCGAGGGGGAACTCAAGGGCATCCTTGGCTATGAGGAGCTGCCGCTGGTCTCGGTGGATTTCAAGGGGGATCCCCGCTCCAGCATTGTGGATGCCCCTTCCACCATGGTGGTAGATGGCACGCAGGTGAAGATCCTGGCCTGGTACGACAACGAATGGGGCTACGCCAACCGCATGGCGGAATTGGCCCGCAAGGTGGCCCTCAGTTTATAGAAGCGTTTTTTGAAGCATCCCCCTTGGAGGCCTGCCCATGACTGCTGTCTCGAGCGCCCAAGCTGCCGCCGTGCGCAACTATGCCCTGGTAACGGCTGCCTACTGGGGCTTTACCCTCACCGACGGCGCCATCCGCATGTTGGTGCTGCTCCACTTCCACAAGTTGGGCTTCACCCCGATTCAGATTGCCATGCTGTTTCTCTTCTACGAGATCTTTGGGGTGATCACCAACTTTCTGGGCGGCTGGATTGGATCCCTGTTTGGCCTGCGGCTGACGCTGTACGGGGGCATCGCCATCCAGATCTTCGGCTTGGTGATGCTGGGGGTGATCAACCTGCAATGGCCGGTCTGGGGCCAGGTGGCCTATGTGATGACGGCCCAAGCCCTGGCCGGGATCGCCAAAGATCTCACCAAGATGAGCTCCAAAAGCGCCATCCGCCTGGTGGTGCCCAAGGAGGCCGAGTCCCGCCTCTTCCGCTGGGTGGCCATGCTGACGGGATCCAAAAACGCCCTCAAGGGGGTAGGGTTTTTCGTCGGGGCGGCCCTGCTGCAGATCTTCACTGAGATCTACGGGGATCCCATGGGCTTCCGCATGGCCAATTTCGTCCAGGCGGGGGCGCTGGCTTTGATCTTCTGTTCCGGGATCCTGCTGCCGGCGGACATGGGCAAGGTCAAGGCCAAGATCCCCTTCAAGCGGCTGTTTTCCAAAAGCCGCGAGATCAACCTCCTCTCAGCCGCCCGCTTTTTCCTCTTTGGGTCGCGCGATGTGTGGTTTGTGGTGGCCCTGCCGGTGTTCCTCTACGACAGCCTAGGCTGGAGCTTTATGCAGGTGGGCAGCTACATGGCCCTCTGGGTCATTGGCTATGGGATCATCCAGTTCCTAGCGCCCCAGCTCCTGGGAGGAGGTCGCCCGGGTCGCGCCCCCAAGGCCCGCACCATCCAGATCTGGACGTTCACCTTGACGGCGGTGCCGGCACTCATTGCTACCGCTTTTATGGCCGGCCTGCCGCCGCAATGGGTGGTTACCGGCGGCCTCATCCTCTTCGGGATCGTCTTTGCCTTCAACTCGGCGGTGCACTCCTATCTGGTACTGGCCTACACAGAGGATGACGATGTCGCCCTCAACGTGGGCTTTTACTACATGGCCAACTCCGGTGGGCGCCTGCTGGGGACGGTGACTTCGGGGATCCTCTTCCAGCTTTACGGTCTGGAGGGCTGCCTCTGGTTTTCCACCCTGTTGATTTTGATGGCAGGGCTGTTTTCGCTGAAATTGCCCGATCCCAGCAAAACCCCCGTGGAGTGGGTGGTTAAGCCGGGGGATTGAGGTGTTAGTCAAGCAGGGCCAGGTTATCCCGGTGAACCGCTGTATCGACTCCCTCGTAGCCCAAGATGTAGGGGATCTCGGCGGTTTTCTTGCCTTTGATCCGCCGCAGTTCCTCGGCGCTGTAGTTGACCAGGCCCCGCCCCACCTCCCGTCCGCCGGGATCGCACAGGCGCACGGCTGCCCCTGCCTCAAAGTCGCCAGAAACGTCGGTGATCCCTGCCGGCAGCAGCGAGCGCCCCTGCTCACAGACTGCCCTTACAGCTCCCTCATCCAGAGTCAGGGATCCCTCGGGGATGAGGCCGTAGGCAATCCACCGCTTGCGAGCACTAACGGGCTGGGGAGCTGGCTCAAAGCGGGTGCCGATGGGCTCGCCGGCCAAGATGGCTGGGATCTGATCGGGCCGTTTGCCGTTGGTGATCACCACCGTCACGCCGGCGGCGGTGGCGATTTGAGCCGCCGCGAGCTTGGTTGCCATGCCGCCGGTGCCCCAGCCACTGTTGCCGTGGGCTTCCGCCTTCATCTGCAGCGGCATCCCGTGCCACACCCGTTCGATCGGCTCGGCGGAGGGATCCCGATGGGGATCCGCCGAATAGAGCCTGTCCACATCGGTGAGCAGGATCAGCCACTTGGCCTGCACCATGCTGGCCACGAGGGCAGAGAGGGAATCATTGTCACCAAACTTCAGCTCCTCCACTGCCACCGTATCGTTCTCGTTGACGATAGGGATAACCCCCATCTGCAACAGTTGGGTGAAGGTGCGATTGGCATTGACATAGCGGCTGCGCTCCACAAAGTCGCCTCGGGTGAGCAGCACCTGGGCAATGGGTTGGTTGAGAGCAGAGAAGAGATCATCGTACAGGCGAATCAGCCGTCCCTGACCCACCGCCGCCACCGCCTGCTTTTCCGCAATTGCCGTCGGCCGTTGGCGCAAGCCCAGGCGGGCACAGCCTATCCCCACCGCCCCGGAGGAGACCAGGATTACCGCATAGCCCTGGCTGCGCAGCCGAGTCAGCACCTCCACCAGCGGCCCCAGCACGGAAAGGCGCAGCGAGCCCGTCTGCATGTCTGTCAAGCTGGAGGTGCCGATCTTCACCACCACTGTTCCCTCTGTTGCTGCCATCTTCTCATTCGATCCACTTGTTCGATCCAGCCAGGGTTCCCCATCCGTATCCCACCATAGCGGAACCGGGGCCCTTGCTTGCCCTCAGAGTCGCTGCAGGGGACAATAGAGGAAAGCAATAAATCTGCCTCAAGGTCTCTCTTTCTCTGCCTGTGAACCCTGTTCGTACCCTCTCCGCCACCAAAGCGGCCTTTTTCAGCGCCTACCCTCGTCCGATCAACGCCGCCTACCGGCGAGTGGTGGAGGAGTTGCTGGTGGAGCTGCACCTGACCACCGTCAACAGCGCCTTCGTCTACGATCCTTTTTTTGCCCTGGGTCTGGTTACTCTCTACGACAGCCTGATGGAAGCCTACCATCCCCCAGAGCAGCGCGAGGCCATCTTCAACGCCCTCTGCAAGGCGCTGCACCTGAAGCCGGAGGTGTTGCGCAAGAACGCCCGCGACCTGCTGGAGCTGATGCGCAGCGGGGATCCCGTCCAGCGATACAACCTGCTCTGTCTCAAGCCGGAGGCAGAAGATGTGGGCGGGCTGAAGGCGATTTTGCAGCGCATGACCCAGCCCCCCTACGCCTACAGCCGAGTTTTGGCGGTTGGCCTCTACACGGCCTACGAAGCGGTGGCCACCTCGCTCTACAAGGAGCCGGAAGAGCGCACCCGCCACTTTCTGGAGGACGTGATCGGCAACCTACCCTTTTCGCCGGAGCGAGTCAAAAAAGATCTGGAGCTTTACCGCAGCAACTTGGATCGCCTGAAGCAGGCGCGGGCCATCGTCGAGGAGATGGTGAAAGCGGCCCGGCGCCAACAGGAGCGCCGCCAATCCACCGCCTCGCTGCCCGAGACTCCCGCCGCCGATCGCAGGGAGTCCAGCGGCTAAAACCCCCTAGACCAAATAGGGGGCCCACCTGTCCACCACCTCAGGCGAGCCGTACCAGCGCCGCCCGCCTCGACCAGAATGGTGACAGTCGGGAAGGGTGAGGTTGATGGCCCCTGGCAGATGGGCGGCCTCGATGGGGGTGATGCCATCTCCCCACAGCTCCCCTTGGCCGGCGGTAAGCCGGTAGCTGTTGTAGGCCAGCCAAGCCAGATAATGCTCCTGCCGCCATAGCGATCCCAGGCCCACGCGCCGCCCTTGGATGGCCTTGCCCGCCACACAGACGTATTTGACCTGTGGCCAGAAGGCTCCCGGGTAGTGGGTGTTAACGAAGTCCAGGTTGCGCCTTGTCCAGCGCTCCCGGCTGGTGTGCGGGGATCCCAGGCTAATTAGGGTGGAAACGTGCTCCCGCCCCTGCCAGACCTGCCCCCCGTAGGGCACGGATCCCAGGTAGATGCGGGCAATCCAGCCGCCCGCGGAGTGGGCCACCAGGTTAACCCGGTCCACTTCAAACTCGGCTTGGGTACGCCGAATCGTGGCCTGCAGCGCCTGCAAGATGGGCGTGACGGGCCTTCCTCCCAGGGTAGGCAGCCAACTGCGCACCTGCAGCGGCACCACCCGAGCCGGGTAACCGCGGGCCTCCAGCTCCCGACGCAAAGGCTCATACTCAGAGGCGCCCGCCAGATAACCGGGCAAGATCACCGTGGGCAGAGCAGCCATGGGCTAGCGGGGGTACCAGAACATGCCCTTGATCCCCTCCGGGTCGGGCGTAAAGCCCAGCCGCTCGTAGAAGCTAACCACATCGCGGTCGGCAAAGAGGGTGATGTTGCTGATGTCTTGGGCGCGCAGCTCGTGGATCACCTTTTCCATCAGCCGCCTGCCCAGCCCCCGGCCCTGAAACTCAGGATGCACCACCACATCCCAGATGGTGGCATTGAAGGCGTGGTCAGAGGTGGCGCGGGCAAAGCCGATGAGGCGACGGTAGCTGCCCCGCTGCTGCCACATCGACACCACCAGAAAACTGTGTTGCAGGGCTTTCCTAACCTTGTGGATGGGGCGACGCGACCACCCTACTGCATCGCAAAGTTCCTCCAGCTCATACAGATCCAAGTTGGGATCCAGGCTAAAGACAATAGTCTCCCCCCCCACCGCCAACGTTTCCTGGCGACGGTCGGCTTTGGCTGTTTGCGCCGGCTCTTTGGTTGTAGCGGCCCCTGCTGCCCCAAACAGGCCTTTCCAAAAGCTCATCTGAATTTTTGCCGAGTAAAAGCCCACCTCTAGCCTGGGCGGGCGTGTCCTCAGTATAGCCAGGATCGGCAGCAGAAATGGTGCATCTGCCCAGGTGTTTCCGCACAGGCTTGGGACGAACCTTATATCCGAGACTGAGAAATAATCGAGAAAGCTTAGCTCTGGGCACGTTGTATGGCTCCTCCCGGCACCGGCACCCTTGTCAATGCCCTCGCGATCCTAGTGGGCAGCGGCCTCGGTTGGGCGGCGGGCCGTCGCCTGCCCGAACGCATAAGCCAAACCCTGTTGCAAGCCCTGGGATCCCTGGTGTTGGTCTTGGGGATCCAGATGGCTCTCACCCTCAGCAGCGCTGCCCAGGCGGTAACGGTTTTGCTGGCCCTGATCGGGGGGGCTTTGCTGGGGGAAGGGATCGACCTCGAGGCCGCCTTTGAGCGGCTGGGACAGGGCCTGGAAAAGCGGGTGAGCCCCTGGCTGGGCCCCAGCCCTATCGCCCGCGCCTTCGTGACCACCACCATCCTGTTTGTGGTCGGCCCCATGACTCTGCTGGGAGCTATCCAGGATGGCCTGGGGGATCCCTCGCTGCTCTTGGTCAAGGCCGCCTTGGATGGCATTGCCACCCTTGCCTTTACGGCCAGCCTCGGCTGGGGCACGCTGTTTTCCGCCCTGCCGGTGCTCTTGGTTCAGGGAGGCGTGGCCCTGCTGGCGCGGCAACTGCAGCCGCTGTTGCGCCCAGACCTGCTCGCCGCCTTGGAAGCCACTGGCGGGATCCTCATCCTGGGTATTGGCATTAACCTGCTCGGCCTGGCCCGCCTGCGGGTGGCCAACCTGCTGCCCGCTTTGGTGATTGTGGAGCTGCTGGTGGGATTTTTCCCCCTCTGGGATCTCGACTTCTAGGGAACTGGAGGGGGCTCTCGCCCTGGGGGAGAAGGGAACCCAGCACAAGAGCGTCTGGAACCTCCCTCTCTATCCTCTAAGCCCTACCCTGACCGCCGTCCTAGCTGCTGGGGGCCAGCAGCAGTAAGGGTCGCGTCTTGAAAAAGCCTGATCCGGAAACTGACCCGGTGCGCGGCAAGCCCCGTCGTGCCGCTGCGCAGAAGTCGGCAGCCTGCCTCGTGGCACCCACCTACAGTTCAACTTTTGCCAAAGCTTCTTCCGGCCCCACCAGGGCAATGGCCGGGTTGACCAGGTAGGTTGTTGCGGCCTGATGGAGATGGGCAGGGGTGAGCTGCCTTACTCGCTGCAAATACTGCTGGTCGAACTCCAGGCCCAGGCCCAAAATCTCGTACCAACCGGCCAGTTGGGCCACTTGGGCGTTGGTTTGTTTGCTGAGGGCATATTGGCCCAAGAGCTTGCGCTGGGCCATCTCCACTTCCTCGCCGCTCAGGAGGGTGTCGTGGAGGCGACGGATCTCCGCTTGCAGGCGCTCCAGGGCCACCAAAGTGTTCTCCGGTGCCGTGCCCAGGTAGGCCCCAAAAGGGGCGGGATCCCGGCGGGTGGCAAAAAAGGCCGAGACCTCATAGGCCAGGCCGCTGCGCTCGCGCAGCTCCACAAACAGGCGGCTGGACAGGCCGCTGCCCAGGTAGGTGGCCAATAGCTTCAGGGCCGGATAGTCGGCGGAAGCGGCAGGGGAGCCGCGGAAGCCCATCAAGATCGTCGTCTGCTGGGTGGGCTGGGGCAGCTTCAGCAGTTGCGGCCTCTCCAAGGGAGACAGCGGCAGGGCTGGGTCGGGGGCGGGCGGGCCGGCGCTCACCCAATCTCCCAGAGCCGCTTCCACTTGGGCCGCCACTGTCTCGGGCGGCTCTGGGCCGATCACCGCCATCACCATGCCCTCTGGGCGGCAGTAGGTGGCGTGGTAGGCCAGCAAATCCTCGCGGGTCAGGGATCCCACTGTTTCCACTCCTCCCAGCTCTGGCAGGGCGTAGGGGTGATCCCCATAGAGGGCCCGCCGCACCTGATCAAAAGCCAAGCTGAAAGGCCGTTCCTGTCGGGCGCGAATGGCTTGCAGCATCAAGTCCCGCTCCCGCGCCACCTCTGCCTCGGGAAAGCTGGGATCGCGGAGGATCTCCGCCAGCAACTGCAACAGCTCCGGAAAATCCTCCGCTACACAGCGCAGGGCGACCTCGAAATGATCGGCGGCGCTGTCTACCGAAAGGGAAGCTCCCAACGATTCCACCCAAGCGGCAATAGCCTGGGAGTCGCGCTGCCGGGTGCCCTTGGTGAGGACAGCGGCCAGCAACTGGCTCAAGCCCGCCTGCTGCGGTTGCTCTACCCGGCTGCCGCCGCGAAAAAAACAGTGGGCAGCCAGGATCTCCACCGCCGCGTTCTGGCCCACCAGCAGCGTGATGCCGTTGGTCAAGCAGAGGCGCTGCAGATGGCCGCGTTGGGTGGTGGACAGGGTGGGGTGCATTGGGCAAGGGATCCAAGACTGAAAGGCCATCAACGGCAGGCCAGTTGCAGCTCCGAAGCCGCGGCAGCGTCAGAGGCAGCCGGCTTGAGCAGAGCGACCACGTAAGCCTGAGGGGAGAGATACTGCTGCGCCAGCTCGCGGATTTGCGCCGGAGTAAACGCTTGCAACAGCTCCAGGTACTCCTGCAGGCGCTGTACCCCAACCAGGGTCTCGTAGTAGCCGTAGAGGCTGGCCAGTTGACTGGGGGACTCGGCGGAGAAGAGCAGCTCGTGGGTGAGCATGCGCCGGGCGCGATCCAGCTCCGCTTGGCCAATGCCGTCCTGCTGTAACTTCTCGATCTCGTGCAGGATGGTTGACTCCACCTGTGCCAAATCCTCTACCTCCAGTTGAGCGCTGATGCAAAAGAGCCCCCCCTCCTTCAGCACCAGCGAAGAGCAGCCGATAGCCCTCACCCAGCCCCGCTGCTCGCGCAACAGATGCACCAGCCGCGAACTACGGCCCTCCCCCAGCACTACGGCCAACAGCTCTAGGCCGCACACCTGCTCCCAGGCGTCGAGGCTGACAGTGGGCCAGGCTAATTTCAGGCGGGCCTCTTCTGCGCGGGCGTGGGCGCTTTCGCGGCGCAGAACCCCCTGCGGGCGGGGCTGAGGAGAGATCGGAGGGGCAATCCAACCAGGGCCACCGGCGGAGCCGCCAAACTCCTTTTCCACCAAGGCCAGAGCTCGCTCAGGATCAATGCCTCCCGTCACCACCACCGTCATGAATTCGGGTCGGTACCAGCCGCGGTGGTAGGCGCGTAGTAGCTCTGGGGTCAACCCCATCAGGCTTGCCGGCGTGCCCAGCACAGGTCGCCCATAGGGGTGCTCCACCCCAAAGGCAGTTTCCATGAGGAGCTGATAGGCGGTGTAGCCCAGGTTGTCAGCAGCGCGGCGAATCTCCTCCAAAATCACCTGCTGCTCTTGCTCAAACTCCTGATCGGGGATCCCGGCCCGCAACACTGCCTCCGCCAGATAGGGCAAAGTCTCCGGCAGATCGGCGGCAGCTACTGTCATGTAGTAGTGGGTGTAATCCTGGCCAGTAGCAGCGTTGGCAATTCCCCCCCGGCCCTCGATGGCCCGATCCAGCTCGCCGGGGGCCAGTCGCTCGCTGCCCTTGAAGACCATGTGCTCCAGAAAATGGGAGATGCCTAGCCACTCTGGTGGCTCGTTGCGCCCGCCTGTCCGAACCCAGACATCGACAGTTGCAGAATCGGCAATTGGGATAGGGTGAAGAATGACGCCCAGCCCGTTGCTCAGGCAATAGGTATGGGCAGGCAAAAGACGGTGTGTGCGATTCAAAATTCTTAATCGATAGAGATCATCCTTAATCTTATTAAATCTTAACGACGAAAGCCGCTCAAGACAGTATGTGAGGTCACCTTTCATCAAAAACCTGCCACAGCCCCTCTCTCGTCACGCTTGCTGCTGTGGATTAGGGGATCCCTCGCCGGCGAGGTTTTCTTCTACCTGGAAGCCAGGGGGCCATTCTTCGCTGTCGCGCAGCCTCTGCACCACCTCCTGGGGCAGTACCACCCCCAACTCCCGCGCCGCCACCGCTACCACATCGCCGCGGTCGATCAAGCCGGCAATGGCGCCGCTGGGGGTGAAGACCAGAATGCGGCGCGGCTCTGCCTGGCGCATCATCTGAATCACCTGGGGGATGGGGGTTTCCTCTTGCACCCCCTGCAGTTGCTCCATCGGCTTGAGAATGGCTTTGAGGGTGAGGTGATCCCACTGGCTACGCTCGATGTCGTTGAGCAGTTCCGGCCTGACCAGGCCGCGGTAGCGGCCATCTTCTTCGGCAAAATAAACGTCCGCTGGCTGAGCTGGGGCTTCCGGCCTGAGGGAAGAAGGCACCAGGTAGCGATCGACAAACTCCCGCAGGCTCATGCCCGCATCCACCACCCGAAACCGGCGGGTCATCACATCCGCAGCTTTTAGGCGGGCCAGCACCTGCTGCAGTTGCGCATACTGCTCATAGCGGCGGGCGCTGTTGACGATAAATAGGCCAATCAGGCCTATCCACAGGCCGTTGAGGCTCCCTAAGAACACCACCCACAACCCCAGGGCCACCAACCCCCAGCCTACCCCTTGCCCAGCGCGAGCCGCCCACAGCATGCCCTTTTGCCGATCCCCTGTCCAACCCCAGATCGCCGCTTTGAGCATCTGCCCCCCATCCAGGGGCAGTCCCGGCAGCAGATTAAACAGGGCAATCATTAGGTTGATGGCAGCCAGGCTGGCGAGGGTTGAGGTCAGGGGCGACCCCGGCCCAGCCCAAGCTCCGGCCACGCTAAAGAGGACAAACAAGCCCAAACTGAGAAGGGGCCCTGCCAGGGCCACCCAAAAAGCGCCCAGGGGACGGGGGACTTCCCGCTCAATGGCCGCCATGCCGCCAAAGATGAACAGGGTGATGGAACTCACCCGTACCCCATAGGCGCGGGCCACCAGGCTGTGGGCCAGCTCGTGAGCCAGCAAAGAGAGAAACAGCCCCAGGGCCGTCACCACGCCATAGGAGAGCACCAGCAACAGGGCCGCCGGAAACCAGGTGTAGTCAAGGAAGAGGGGGATCCCCCACAGGCTACCGATGCGCAGGCGACTGGTCATGGCGATGCAACTCCTTACAAAGCTCTTACTTGGGAGAAGGCCCAGGAAGGTGCCATTGCAGACTTGACGTGGGATCCCTCTTTTCCACTGTAGCCCTTTTGCCTGGTCTTCCTTCCCCACCCGCCGCCGCCAGCCCAGGGGAACAGCGGGGGGAGGTAACCGAGCTTGCCCTATCCCTAGGGGATCCTGAGGAGTTGCCTAGAGAACACCACCACCTACAACACCAGGCTTCTGAAGATTGTGATAACGTGGTTGGGCATTGGCTCGGCAGGGTTGTAAACCGGCGCTCAAAGGAGCTTTCCCAAAGGCAGCTTTGCAGAAGGGGTGTAACTATGGTTCAGAGCAAGGAAGCACATTCTCCGGCAATCCAGGGACTTGGTATGGGCTCCCTGGGCGAATTTCCAGCCACGGCCCCGGCGGCTGCCCCCGTGTTCTACCGTACCTACAGTCGGCGTCGCCCAGATAGCAGCCGCGAGACCTGGAGCGACGTCTGCGATCGCACCCTGGCTGACATTGCCCGCTTAGGGCGTTTTACTCCCCAAGAGCGGGAGCTGGTGGAACGTCTGCAGCGGCAGTTGAAGGCCTTGATCTCCGGTCGGGCCCTGTGGGTGATGGGCACCGACTGGATCCAGAAGCCGGAAAACTACTCCGGTGCCTACAACTGCACCAGCCTCACCGTGGTGGACTGGCGCTCTTTTGGCCTGATGATGGATTTGGCCATGATGGGCTGCGGCACGGGGGCGGTGCTGGAGCCCCAGTTCATCAACCGCTTGCCCCCCATCCTCAACCGCCTGCAGGTGCAGGTGGTGGGATCCATCGGCGCCACGCCGCGGCATTCTCGGCAGGAGCACACCCCCATCCAGCGGCAGGGATCCCGGGTGCACATCCAGGTGGGCGATAGCCGCCGCGGCTGGGTGGAGTCTTACCAAGCTCTCTTGGAGCTGGCGGCGGATCCCAGTTTTGGGGGTCAGGTGGAGGTGACGGTGGATCTCAGCCATGTGCGCCCCGCTGGGGAGCGGCTAAAAGGGTTTGGGGGCGTGGCCAACCCCATCAAGCTGCCCGGCTTGTACCAGCGCTGTGCCGCCATCCTCAACAAAGCCGTGGGCAGGCAACTGAACTCGGTGGAGTGCTGCCTGCTCATTGATGAGGCGGCCGCAACGGTGGTGGCGGGGAATATCCGCCGTAGTGCAGGTATGCGCCAGTTTGCCGCCGACGACGAGCTGGGATCTAGCGCCAAAGACAATCTCTGGCAGCAGGACGAGCAGGGCAACTGGAGAATTGACCCTGAGCGAGATGCCCTGCGCATGGCCAACCACACCCGGGTATTTCACCGCAAGCCAACGCGGGAAGAGTGCATTGCTGCCGTGCGCAAGCAGTTTTACTCCGGCGAGGGGGCTATCCAGTGGGCTGGGGAAGCCGTAGCGCGGGCCAACGCCGACCTAATCAACACCCCCGAGCTGAAGCGGGAGTTCCTCAACGTCTATGCCTCGGAGGGACCCGAGGGAGCTAGGCGCTGGATAGAGGAGCGGCAGGCAGCTAGTAGCTCTCCGTCTGTCCAACCGCCAACGTGGCATAGGGTGCAACGGTATGGGCTGAACCCCTGCGTTACCGCAGACACTTGGATCCACACGGGCGACGGCCCGCGCCAGGTGAAAGACCTTATTGGCAAGCAGCACAGCACCTACGTCAACGGCGAGCTATTCAGCACGACCCCAGAGGGGTTTTTCTACTCCGGCACCAAGCCCGTGCTCAAGCTGGTGACCCAGGAGGGATTTTCTCTTCGGCTGACGGGCAACCATCGTGTTCTCAAAGTCATTGCCCAGACTCCAAAGGCGCAATACACGGAATGGGTGCCGGCAGAAGGGCTCCGCCCGGGCGACCGCATTCTGCTGCACAACCATCGCGACCTAGCCCCCTGGGATGGTGAGGGGACCTGGGAGGAAGGCTGGCTCTTGGGGAATTTGCTGGGCGACGGCAGCCTTGCCACAACCCAGTGGAATGACACGGCTGTACTGCGCTATTGGCAGGATACGCAGCAGGAGATGAGCCTCCATGCGGCTCAGTTGTTGCAGGCTGCGGTAGGGTACGAACCTCGCCGGCCAGAGACCTATTATCACCCCAAGCTGAAGTGCCGGGTTATCCATTCCACCGGCTTGGCGAAACTGGCAGCTAAGTTCGGCATGGCTCCAGGACAGAAGAAAATGACTGCGGCACTGGAAGCCACAAGCTTTGATTTCCACCGCGGCTTTTTGTGCGGCCTGTTTGACGCAGACGGCAGTGTGCAGGGCGGTCAAGAGAAGGGAGTTAGTGTGCGGCTTTCCCAAAGCAACCTGGACACCCTCAAAGCTGTGCAGCGCATGCTGGCGCGTCTAGGGATTGTCTCGGCCATCTACGAGAATCGCCGTCCCGCTGGGTATCGTCTGCTGCCTGATAGCAAGCGCCAGCCAGCCCCCTACGCCTGCCAGGTGCAGCACGAGCTGGTCATTGGCGGGGACAACCTGCACCAGTTTCAGGCAGTGGTGGGCTTTCGAGAACCGCGCAAAGCTCAGAAGCTAGGTGAACTGCTCGGCAGCTACCAGCGCCGGCTCAACCGGGAGCGGTTTACGGTTACAGTTGCAGCCCTGGAGCCTGACGGCGTGGAACCGGTCTATGACTGCACCGTGCCCGGCCCAAGCTGCTTTGATGCCAATGGGTTGGTTGTCCACAACTGCGGTGAGATCATCGGATGCGACTTCCACTGCAATCTGGCCGAGATCCACCTCAACCGGCTAGATCCCCACAACCGCCAGGAGCAAGAGGAGGCCTTTACGGCAGGGGCCCTGTCGGCTGCGGCGCTGTTGCACCACCGCTTTGTTGAGCCCCGCTTCCAGCGCTCAAGGGAATGGGATCCCATTGTCGGCGTCTCGTTTACTGGTCTATTTGACTTTTGCGTCAAAGCCTTTGGGGTGGACTGGCTGCGCTGGTGGCAGGAAGGGAGGCCCGATACGCCTCTGGGGCGGGAGTTTAAGCAGCAGGAGCGGGAATACCTCAGCTTCTGGAAGGAGGTCGTTCACCGCGTGGTTTGGGACTACTGCGACCGTCACGGGTTGCGCCGCCCCAACCGCTGCACCACCGTTCAACCTGCCGGCACCAAGTCGCTCCTGACCAACGCCTCTCCCGGCTGGCACCCGCCCAAGGCCCAGCGCTACATTCGCCGCATCACCTTTGCCAAAAACGACCCCGTGGCCCTGGCCTGTCTGGACTACGGCTACTCGGTGGTGCCCGCCCAGTCGGACAAGGATGAGCACGGCAACCTGCTCAACGACCCCTTTGATCCCCGCTGCACCGAGTGGTTGGTGGAGCTGCCGGTGGAGGTGGAGTGGGCCAATTTGCCCGGCGCCGAGGAGATTGAGGTTGAGCGCTTCTCTGCCCTGGCTCAGTTTGACTTCTACATGCAGGTGCAAAAGTACTACACCACCCACAACACCTCGGCCACCATCGAGCTGCGCGAGGACGAGATCGAAGCGCTGGGATCCCGCATTTACGAGGCCATCCGCGACGACGAGGGCTACATCAGCGCAGCGCTGTTGGCGCGCTTCGACGCCCCCTTCCCCCGCTTGCCCTTTGAGAAAATTGACAAAGCCACCTACGAGCGGCTGATGGCCGAGGTCAAGCAAAGACGAAAGACCGACAACTTTTACGAGGCGCTGGCGCGCTATGACCGCAACCTCGCCCTAACCGCAGAGGTCCAGCAGGGTGTGATGCCCTCGGCTGTCTGATGCCGGAGGCTAGCCCGCAGGGCGAGAACCCGTCCCGTTAGCAGAAGGGGGGATCCCGCCTCGGGCTCTGGCTACACTGTTCTTGGCCGGGAATCCGAGCACTGCGCGCCTTGGCAGCCCCCTCGGCAAGCTAGGGGCAGGGGGGGTTGGCACGGTCCGGTTTTCCCTGCTCGAGCGTTTGGTGGCTGGAGGATCTGATGCAGACAGGAGCGCAGCTCCCGAGGAAAGCCTGGACGGTGGAAATCTGGCGCAGGCTAAGGGGGCTGGTGCTGGCGCTGGTGGTGCTGCTGGGGATCGCCTGTTCTAGCCTCAAGGGCTCTGGGACCTCCCCTCCTGGATTGATCCCTCCTCCGCCTGAGCCGGGCAGCCGGTCGATTCCTCTAGCGGTGCGCACTCTGGGCACCAGCCGCTTTAAGTTGCTGGGCTTGACAGTGGGTGTGGCTGGAAGCGAGGCTGAAGTGCTTCTGGATACCGGCTCAGCGGGGCTGCGTATTCTGTCGTCGGTGGCAGGGCGCTTTGGCTTAGAGCGGACGGGGATCCCTTCCACGGTAACCTTCGCTGATGGCACGCGATTTATTGGCGTGCTGGCTCGCGCTCCCTTCAGCTTGGGTGGGATCCAGAGCCGAGAGCCGGTCACGATTCAGTTGATTGACCAAATCACCTGTGTGGAGCCGCTGGTGGCCAGCTGTTCCGACAGGCTGTTTGGACCAGGGCGGCCCTTTGCTGGGATCCTGGGCACCTCTTTGGACGAACGCAGCCCTGACCGCGACCTGTTTAGCCCTCTCACTCGCCTGCCGGGCAATTTTCGCTCGGGGTACATCATCCAAACCGGCGGCTTTGAGTCTGCTCAGGGCCTTTTCACCGTCGGCCTGACCGAGGCCAACACCGCTGGCTTCAGTTTTCGGCCACTGCCCCAGGTGGGTAGCTTTCCCGATGGCACGCCCATCTGGCGGGATGAAGCTCTGCAAGTGGCCTACCGCATCAGCAATACTTCTATCCAAAATGTCCTCAGCCCCACCGTATTTGACAGCGGCGCTTCCGACATCTTCCTCAACGTTCGACTGTTGGGATCCGCTCCTTTTCCCACCGCCACCCTACCCCCAGGCTCGGAGTGGCGAGCTGTGCTGGGAGGAGCCTTTGACTACCGCATCCGGGTTGGCTTTCCGGTAACGCCCAGCCGGGATCGGATCTTTGTCAACGGCAACCAGAGCGTGCAACTGTTGGGCATGCCCCTGTTTTTCAACGCCGACGTTGCTTTCGATATTGAACGTGGTCGGATTGGCTTTCGCCTGCGTTGAGACGAAGTTTTCAACATCCAAAAGCATTGGGATCACTTGCGGAGAAGAACTTGCCCAGGACGGCCGAGCCTTGAAAACCGGGAACAGCACGTGCACAGATGGCCCTGGGTTTGGGGGCTACTGCTGCTGTGTTGGCTAGGGCTGAGCGGGCCGGCCTGGCCAATCAGCTTGGGAGATCCCTTGCCGGAGTGGGCACAGCCCATGCAAGTGGGGCGGCAGCGGCTACGCGGCGTGGAGCAGTACCAGGATCAGGAGCAGATCCGCGCTTACGGCAACCAGGCAGGGCGGGTGTTTTGGATTCAAATCGAAAGCAGTGCCGACCTGCCGCCGGACTACCGGGAGTACTTGGGCGAATACCAACAATTTCCAGTAGAAGTTGTAGCCGTGGTGCCGTTGCGGGCTCGACGGCTGCGCTTCCGTCAGGGGAATCGCGGTGCTGAGTGGCAGGTGGTGGGCATGAGCGGCCACTTTGAGGCTGAGGCGCTTAGCCACGACCTGGCTCCGCCCGAGTTGTTTCAGCTCTAACCTAGGGGGATCCCCAAGGCGCGATCGGGAAAATTAGGGCTTATTCTAGAGAGAAGCTTGAACTCAGAGGTTGCCAATGAGAATGCTTCAGCAGGAAGTTCCAGTTATCCTCAATCGCTTTCTTGTTAAGGAGCTAACTCAGGAACACCTCACCTTTTATGAGTACGACTGTAGGCCAAACCCACCCCCGGAGCTAGGAGAAGAGCAGAGAGCTATCGCTAGGGTTTGCAATCGGCTAGATGTAATAGCTGCTCGTTTGGGAAGTCGCATTATCACGCAGGAAAGAGTTTCGCCCAGCCAGCTCAAAACACCAGAGTGGGAGTTGGAAGAGCGTGGGCTTAGGGTTCTAACCTGTGCCAATGCTCAAGAAAGAAGCGCCCTCGAAAGCTTTGAGCGCAAGAGGATAGGGTTGCGCCTTAAATCTCAGTACAAGAAAACTGAAGTCGAATGGATAGGAGGCGGCCTGCTCTGGTGGGTGACTGCTCAGAAAGGGGTAGAACTTTCCGGAGAAGGCTGGGAAATCCACAGAGGGAGAATGATAGATGTTGCCGTCGAACCAGACGGAAAGCTTTACTTAGAAGTCGATATTCATTACCGCTTCTACACGCCGTGGACTTTGCATGAATGGTTGGAAAGCTATCCGGACGTTCCAATCGAGATTGTGCGAAATACATACTTTGATGCGAACGGCAAACGTTTGACTTGGAAATATCTGGGTATTCTTTCTAACCAATCCCCACGGGAGATTCGGTTACCAGAGCAGAACATCAGTCTGGCGGAGTATCATTTGCAGAAGTACAATGCACTTGTAGAAGAAGTTGAGAGCTCTTGGGTAGTCGAAGTAGCATCAAAGGAAAGACGTTATCCCCATCTCTCCCGAAGGTTATCGCCTGCTTTAACCTTGGAGATGCTAGCCAGTCTAGAAGACAACAGAAGCCCTGGCGGAAAAGTTAGCGCCGCTGTTATCGAGTGCATCAGAAAAAGTTTGAAAGAACGATTCGAAAAGTCCGAAGAGACTGCGAGGACCATTATAAAGGAAGTCTACAAACTTTCCTCTGAGGAAATTAAGCCGCTAAAGACCCAAGGCTACATCCTGCCCAAGCCAAAGCTATTGGGATCGGGTCGCAGACCAGTTGAAAATCCTGCTCGGGTTAGATACCGGGGATGTGCGAAGGTAGGCGAGACCAAGTTTGCATGTCTAAACCTCTATGACGACAAGCGAGAGTACCCTAGCGAAGTGCTCAACTGCTTGCTTGAGGTAGCCCAAAAAAGCGGCGCGGAAATTGAAGTAGACTTCTATGCCACTCAGCAAGACTTGCCTGAGGGCGATCTCGCCCGAAAAAGGTTCTGGCAAACCTGGGCTGAGCAAGGGATCAAAACGGTTTTGGTCGTTATGCCTTGGTCACCCAATGAGCGCAAGCAAAGGATCCGCATGGAGGCCCTTGAAGCAGGGATAGCGACTCAGTTTATGATCCCTGGGGCTGATCCCTACAAGGCTCTAAACGTCGTCCTCGGGCTTCTGTGCAAGGCAGCGTGGCAGCCGGTACTCCTGGAACCCCTCGACGATCCTGTAGGCCCTGAGCTGATCATCGGCTTCGATGTGGGAACCAATCGGCGGCTATACTACGGAGCCTCTGCTTTCGCTGTTCTGGCTGATGGGCAGAGCTTAGGTTGGGAGCTACCTGCTGTGCAGAGAGGAGAAACCTTCTCCGGGGACGCAATTTATCAAACTGTGTCCAAACTTGTCAATAGGTTTTATGACAAGCTTAGTCGATATCCAAGCAAGGTTCTCTTGATGAGGGATGGTTTAGTTCAAGGAGGCGAATTTAGTAGAACAATTGAGGAGCTAGAAAAAGAAAAGATTGCTGTGGATATTGTTGGCATACGCAAAAGCGGTACAGGAAGAATGGGGATAGAAGAAGGAAAAGGTAAGTACAAAGATGCCAAAATAGGCACTGTTGTTTTCGACTACTCGCGAAAGTCGTTTACTCTAATAACAAGCCAGCCCATTAGAAAAGGTGGGAACTCCCTCGGCAGTGCAAGACCTCTGCGAGCGATCCACGAGCACGGCAAGACTCCCTTGGAAGTTCTGGCTTTACAAACCTATCACCTCTCTCAACTTCATCCTGCCAGTGGCTTCCAAGCCTGTAGGCTGCCCTGGGTGCTCCATTTTGCCGACAAAAGCGGCAAGGAGTTCCAGCGCCTTGGCGATAACATCTTCAGTATCCTGCAAAACATAGATCGCCAGAAGTTAATTGCCGTCTAGCAAGGAAGGAGGCTCTCCCCTGAGGGCCCTGCTAGGATGGGGAAGGGTTTGGGATGCCGACTATGTTCACCAACAACGAGGTCTGGAAGACCTTTTTGAGTAACCCCGTTGTCTTCTGCGGGGGCTTCCTAAGCGGCCTGCTGCGCTTGGACATCAGGCAAGATCCGCTGCGGAGCTGGCTGGAGTCCCAGGGCTTGAGGGTAGAGGATCCGCCTGCCTCCACGCAAGGCCCCCAGTCTATTGCCATTGAGTAGGCATGGAGACAGGAGAGAGCCTCCCCATTCAGCAAAGTAGGCCAAGGTGAGCTGATGCCCCCCGGACAATCTGTAAGAAGGTGGCGACGGCAGGGATCCCTCTATGGCTATGGGCGGTACTCCTGCTAGCAGGGCTGGTTGCCCTCCAGGCGGCGGATCTGGCCTTGGCCCAGTCGGATCCCGCTTCTCTCCCAAGCTCTGAGCAAGATCCCCAAGCTTGGCTGCAGCGCTACAACGCTGCTCTGCGCCAACTGCCACCTCCGCCCAACCTGCAGTACCGCCAGCAGGTGCGGGTGGAGGGATCCCAAACCTTTACAGCCACCTTGGATGTGCTCTATTGCCGCGACGGCAGTTGGCAGGCTTGGGTAGCCGAGGGGGATCGTGTTCGCCTGTTGGATTCGCGGCAACTGGAAGCGGTGAACCAATCGGACTTGCTCAAGCTGTATTCCGTGTACGTGAGCCGGCCCGAAGCGCTCCTGCCCTCGGTGAGCTTTCATCTAGAGGCTGATCCCAGCCGCTACCGCGTCCTCTCCTCAGAACGGGTAACTCTGGCGGGATCCCCTGTCCAGCATCTGCGTTTAGAGCCTCTCCAAGAGGGCCAGGTGCGGGAGCTGTGGCTGGATCCGGAGTCGGGGCTGCCGCGGCAGGTGCTCTTGTTTTTGTCGGGGGTGTGGGGACAGGCCTATGCCCTGATAGGGTTTGCGGCAGTGCCGGATCCCCAGGCAGGGGTTAGCTACTGGCTGCCGGAGAGCACCCGCATCAATTTGGCCTACGGGTTTTGGACGCTGGAGGGCCTGACCCGCCGCCTGTTCAGGGGATCCCTTTCCATCCGGCACGACTACCAGGACTACCGCATCCTGCCGGAGGGG
>AFSR01000409.1_pt1 | contig 32271 bp, 26 predicted proteins | sample 296848 | NCBI WGS metagenome assembly AFSR01 (sample SAMN02954305, study PRJNA68063) | hot springs metagenome | biome: terrestrial; feature: Mushroom and Octopus hot springs; material: microbial mat core samples; isolation source: Yellowstone National Park Mushroom and Octopus hot springs ...
CTGCTGTGCTGTGCGCGGATCGTTAACCCGACCCGAAATAGCGACCGTGGCTGCCACCATGATCAGCGCCAGCGACGGTGATCCGAGCAGCAGGAGGATCCACCATCCGCCGCCCAGGATCACCTGATAGACGCGATCACTGAGGACGATCAGCCGTAGTGCCAGAACAAAGACCGCCGCAGCGCCCCAGGTGATGATCAGCGATGGAATGAGGGACGCCAGGCATTTCCCCAGGAGCAGTTCCCAGGTGCGCACCGGCGCAGCAAGGAGCGGCTCGAGGGTGCGGCGCATTTTCTCGCCAACGATGCTGTACGACGCGATTGTGGCGGGGACGAGGAGGGGCATGATGAGAAACATCAACCCGAACTGTTTGCCCATCAATGCCTGACCCACCTCCGGTTCCGACAGACCGGCGAATGATGGATCGGCGATGACAGCGCCAAGCTGGCTGGTATCTTCGTCGGGCGTGCTACCGATCAGGTAGAGCGCAACGATCGGCAGAATGGTCAGCAGCAGCGGCGGCACGATGACCGTCATCAGGAGGGTCCGCTCACCACGCAGTTCGAGCCATTCTTTGTGGAGAATCACGAGCGCTTTACGCATGTGACTGCCCTATCGGTTCTGCTTCGCGCACCAGGTGCAGGTACACGTCTTCGAGCGAGTGTTCACGTGGTTCGACGTACCGGATCGCAGCGCCTGCCTTGATCAGCGCCTGCACCAGGATCGGGTTCTGTTCGTCGGGATTGTCGAGCGAAAGAGTGAGCGCGTCGCCACTGGCAGCGGCGGCACGCACGAACGGCAGTGCACGCACCACATCGAGAAACATCGTCGCGTCGCCCGCAACGCGGATGCGCGTGCCGCTGCCGAAGAGTTCGGCGCGGAGCGTGTCGGGCGCGCCAATGCGCAGCAGGCGGGTGCGAAACACTGCGATCGTATCGCACAACTCGTCGGCTTCCGGCAGATTGTGCGTGGTGAGAAAGATTGTGCGCCCCTCGGCGCGCAGTTCCTTAATGAACTCGCGCACCGTGCGGGCAGCTTCCGGGTCGAGACCGGCAGTTGGTTCGTCGAGAAAGATAATCGCCGGTTCGTGCAACAACGCGCGTGCAATGGCTAATTTCTGTCGCATTCCTTTCGAGAAACTGCCCACCGGATCGTCGCGGCGATCCCACAGACCAAGCATGCGCAGGTACCGCTCTGTTTGCGCTTCAGCATGGGCGGCATTGAGGTCATAGAGCCGCGCAGAGAATTGAGGTTCTGGCGCATGCTGAGCCGCTCGTACAACCCCGGGCTTTCGGTCAGCAGCCCTACATTGCGGCGAATAGCATGGTCTTCTTCACCGAGGCGATACCTGGCTACAACAGCGCTGCCGGATGTCGGGGCGATCAGCGCTGCGAGCATACGCACTGTCGTCGTCTTGCCGGCGCCGTTCGATCCCAGGAAACCGAGCACTGCTCCGCGTGGCGCAGTGAGCGTCAGGCGCTCGACTGCGATACGGTCGCCGAAAGCGCAAGTCGAGTCCCAGGTTTCGATCGCATACATGGGAAAAGAACAAACGGCAAGAAGTCAGGCGGATTGCGCCACCCGGTCACACCTCTTGCCGTTGCAGCACTCACTCCAGATAACCCCGCAGACCGCGCCCATAGTGGGGATGGCGCAATTTGCGCAGCGCGCGCGCTTCGATCTGCCGGATGCGTTCGCGCGTGATGCCGAATTCGCGTCCCACCTCTTCTAGCGTGCGGTAGTGACCGTCGTGCAAGCCATAGCGCAACTGGATAATGCGGCGTTCGCGTTCGGGCAATTTTTCGAGGGCGTTATCGATCTGCTCACGCAGAATGTGGTGAGATGCACTATCTATCGGAGTGACGCCTTTACCGTCTTCGATAAAGTCAGCCAGCACTGTATCGCCCTCAGTTCCAATTGGCGTTTCGAGCGAGATCGTCTGGCGCGCCGCTTCGAGCACCCGACGGACCTTCTCGACCGGAATACCGAGTTCGAGAGCGATCTCGTCCGGCGTCGGATCGCGCCCGGTGGTCTGCTGAATGCGATTGCTGGCGCGCATGACGCGATTGATCGTTTCGCCGACGTGGACAGGCAGGCGGATGGTGCGACTCTGATCGGCGATGACACGTGTGATCGCCTGACGGATCCACCAGGTGGCATACGTCGAAAACTTGTACCCTTTGCGATAATCGAACTTCTCAGTTGCGCGCATCAGCCCGATGTTGCCCTCCTGGATCAGGTCGAGCAGCGACATCCCACGACCAAGATATTTCTTTGCAATCGAAACGACCAGGCGCAGGTTCGCCTGGATGAGGCGTTCGCGCGCAGCCTGCCCTTCCTGGACCCACCGGTGAAGCTGGAGGCGCTCTGAAGGGGCGTAGTCGCCTTTCTGCAATCGTTCGCTCGCCTGCTCGCCACGTTCCACCTGCTGCGCCAGCATGATCTCTTCCTGGGCGGTGAGCAGGTTCACCCGCCCGATTTCACGGAGATACACGCGCACCGGATCATCGACGCCCATGCTTTCAACGTCGGCATCGAAGTCACGATCCAGCGCTTCGTCTTCTTCATGCTCATGGTCGGCATGAAAAGCGTCAATGGTCTGATCGAAGGGGTCTCCAGCAGTGCGTTCGAGGATGTGATCGATCGTTTCAGACATCGATTCGGCGGCAGGGTGATGGACGCGAACGTGATTGCGCGGAGAGGTCTGCGACTCGTCGTGGGCCGTGGCCAGGAAGGAGTCGAGGGGTTCTTTCACATTCCACCAACCTTCTGTGCATAACGGCCAAATGATTATGTGCACACGGTAAGATAGCACAAAAATCGCACATCTTCAAGGACTATTTTGCACTAGTACCTGTCCCGCAGGCGCATGCTATAATCTCCCCTAAAGGCATACAGTCGTTTCTCCGGCGGCATGTCTGCACGTTCAACGCACAAGACGCTATCGCTTCCCGGCGTTCAGGCAGAGACGTTCGCCTGGTTGCAGGATGAGGCGCTTCATTTCTATCCGCATATGATTCAGAAGGAGTAAACCGTGCAGATCTATCTTGACACAGCCAATCTGGACGAAATTCGCACTGCTGCGAGTTGGGGCGTGCTCAGCGGCGTGACCACGAACCCGTCGCTGATGGCAAAGGAGAAGGGCGCCGATTTCAAGGCGACGATTCAGGAGATTGCAAGCCTGGTGGATGGTCCCATCAGCGCCGAAACGACGGCGCTCGATGCTGATGGCATGGTGCGCGAGGGGCGCGAATTCGCCGCCTGGCACCCGAATGTCGTCGTCAAAGTGCCGAGTACGACCGAGGGTTTGAAGGCGGTGTCGCGTCTGGCGCGCGAGGGTATTCGTTGCAATGTCACGCTCTGTTTTAACGCAATTCAGGCGCTCCTGGCTGCGCGTGCCGGTGCGTTCATTATCAGCCCGTTCGTAGGGCGCGTCGATGATGTGGGTGTCGATGGTATGGGCCTGATCCGCGAAATTGTGCAGATCTACCGCCAGCATCGGATTACGACGCTGGTGCTCGCGGCTTCCATCCGCCATCCGCGGCATATCGTCGAGGCGGCGCTGGCAGGCGCCGATATTGCGACCTGCCCGTTCAAGGTGCTTGAACAGAGTATGCGTCATCCGTTGACCGATATTGGCATTGAACGCTTCCTGGCGGATTGGAAAGCCTGGCAACAGGGGAAGTGACGCCTGGATTGCGTCGTGTCCGGCTTTTCAGGAAAGGCGATCAATGACATCAACATACACCGATCTCGACTGGCTTGCCATTAACACGATTCGCACATTGTCGATCGATGCTGTGCAGGCTGCCAATTCCGGGCATCCGGGCATGCCGCTAGGTGCAGCGCCGATGGCGTATGTGCTCTGGACCCGTTTTCTGCGGTTCGATCCGGCTGATCCGTCCTGGCCCGACCGTGACCGTTTTGTCCTCTCCGCCGGTCATGGGTCGATGTTGCTCTACAGTCTGTTGCATCTGACCGGCTACGATCTCTCGCTCGACGAATTGCGGCGGTTCCGGCAGTGGGGATCAAAAACGCCGGGTCACCCGGAACGCCATGTGACGCCAGGCGTCGAGGTGAGCACCGGTCCGCTGGGGCAGGGTTTTGGCAATGGCGTGGGGATGGCAATCGCAGAGGCATTCCTGGCGGCGACGTACAATCGCCCCGGATATACCCTGTTCGATCATTACACATACGCGATTGTCAGTGATGGTGATCTGATGGAAGGCGTGGCTGCAGAAGCAGCGTCGCTGGCGGGACATTTGAAGTTGGGGAAACTGATCTATCTCTACGACGACAATCGCATTTCGCTCGACGGTCCGACCGACCTGGCATTCACGGAAGATGTGTTGCTGCGCTTTGAGGCGTATGGATGGCATACGGCGCGTGTTGACGACGGCAACGATCTGGATGCTATCGAGGCGGCGATCCGCGCGGCGCAGGCGGTGCATGATCGCCCCTCCCTGATTGCGGTGCGCACCACAATCGGTTACGGCAGTCCGCTGGCTGGTACGCACAAGGTGCATGGCAGTCCGCTTGGCGTCGATGGGGTGCGCGCCACAAAACAGGCGCTGGGGTGGGATCCGGATACGACGTTCTTTATCCCCGACGAAGTTCGTTCGCATATGCGCGCGGCGCGTCAACGGGGCGCTGCGCTGCGCGCTGACTGGCAGGCGCGCTTCGAGGCGTATGCGGTTGCGTATCCTGCCGAAGCGCAGCAGTTGCGTCAGGCGCTGGCGGGGACGTTGCCGGACGGCTGGGAGGCGCAGTTGCCGACATTCGATCCGGCAGATGGCGATCTGGCGACCCGCGATGCGTCGGGTAAAACGATCCAGGCGCTGTATCGCGCAATTCCCTGGATGATCGGCGGTTCCGCCGATCTTTCGGAAAGCACAAAAACGCCGTACACGACAACGAAGAGTTTCCAGGCGACCACGCGCAACGAGCGTGTGATCTGGTTCGGTGTGCGCGAGCATGGGATGGGCGCGATCCTGAACGGCATGGCGGCGCATGGGGGGGTCAAACCATACGGTGGGACGTTCCTGGTATTTTCGGATTACATGCGCGGCGCTATCCGCCTTGCGGCGCTCTCGCACCATCCCGTGATCTATGTGTTCACCCACGATAGCATCGGACTGGGGGAGGATGGTCCTACTCATCAACCGGTCGAGCATCTGGCGGCGTTGCGCGCCATTCCCAATCTGTGGGTTATTCGCCCTGCCGATGCGAATGAGACCGTAGTCGCCTGGCAGGTTGCCCTGGAGCGCGGCGATGGTCCTACGGCGCTGATCCTGAGCCGGCAGAAGTTGCCGGTTTTCGACCGCCCGGCGGCGTCAGCCGGGGGGGTGCGGCGTGGGGCGTATGTCCTGCGCGACGCCGATGGCGGCGCACCGCAGATCATTCTGATGGCGAGCGGCTCGGAAGTGGCGCTCGCGCTGGCGGCGCAGACGGCGCTGGCGGCGCGCGGCGTGGCAGCGCGGGTGGTCAGTTTTCCGTCGTGGGAACTGTTTGCGCTGCAACCGCAGGAGTATCGAGATGCTGTGTTGCCGCCGTCGGTGCGTGCGCGGCTGGCAATCGAAGCGGGTGTGTCGCAGGGATGGGAACGCTGGGTCGGCGACCGGGGGGATTGCGTCAGCGTCGAAACGTTTGGTGCGTCGGCGCCGTATCAGGTCTTGTTCCAGCAGTACGGTTTCACAACCGATTCCATCGTGGCGCGGGCTATGGCGGTTTTCGAGCGATCAGCCGGGTGCTGAACGTTTGTCATCCGGCGCAGCCGGGTCATGCGATGATGCAAGGAGGGCGCGATGTTGATTGGCGATTGGCTGGCGCGGCGAGCCGATCTGACGCCGCATAAGGTCGCGCTGCTGGATGCCGCCGATGGACTGCGACCAATCACCTTCCGCCAGTGGAACGCGAATGTCAGCCGCACCGCGCGGTTTCTTGCCGGGCGGTTCGGTGTGCAGCGCGGTGATCGGGTGGCGGTGCTGGCGATGAATTGTGTCGCCTATCTGGACATCTGGTTCGCCTGTGGGAAACTCGGCGCGATCCTTCAGAACCTCAACTGGCGTCTCACTCCGGCGGAACTGACAGGATTGATCGCCGACGCCGAACCGATACTGCTGATCTACGGACCTGAGTTCGTCGATCAGGTGCGTGCATTGCGCTCCGCAGTGCGTGGCGTCGCGCTTGACGCCGCCCAGCGCGCAGACCCCAATGATGTGGCGTTCGATGAACGTGACGCATTCGCGGACGACCCCTTCCCCGCCGTTGATCTGATGGCGGACGATCCCTGGGTGATCTGCTACACTGGCGGCACGACCGGGCTGCCGAAAGGTGCGATCCTGACGCACGGCAACATTTTCTTCAACGCGGTCAATACTGTCGCCGGGTGGGGGTTGCGCCCTGACGATGTGACCATTCTCAACGCGCCGCTATTTCATACCGGCGGTCTGAACGTCTTCACTGCACCGCTGGCGCATATCGGCGGCACGTCCATCGTGTGCCGGCAGTTCGAGCCGGATCAGGTGTTCGATCTGATCGAGCGCCAGGGGGTGACCATCTACTTTGGCGTGCCGACAATGTTCCTGGCGTTACAGCGGCATCCGCGCTGGGAGACGGCGGATTTCTCGCGGGTGCGCTGGATGATCAGCGGTGGCGCGCCGTGCCCGCCGCCGGTGTTTGAAACCTTCCGTCGGCGTGGGGTGCCGTTCCGCACCGGCTATGGGTTGACGGAAGCGGGACCAAACACCTTCTGGCTGCCCGACGAGGACATCGAACGAAAAGCTGGCGCTGTGGGGTACCCGTTGCCGCATATCGATCTGCGTCTGGTGAACGAACGCGGCGACCTGTGCGCCGCTGGCGAGGTTGGCGAGTTGCACATCCGCGGCGCTCATGTCTGCGCCGGGTACTGGCGACGACCGGTTGAGACTGCGGCGACGATTGTTGACGGATGGTTGCGCACCGGCGATCTTGCCCGGCGGGACGAAGAAGGATGCTACACCATCGTCGGACGCCTGAAGGATGTGATCATTTCGGGCGGCGAGAACATCTATCCGGCTGAAGTCGAAGCAGTGCTGGCGGGACATCCGGCGGTGGCGGAGGTGGCGCTGATCGGAGCGCCCGATCCGACGTGGGTCGAGGTGGGGTGGGCAGTGGTTGTGTTGCACGAGGCATTCCGGCAATCGGCGCAGGACATCGAGCAGCAACTCATCGACTACTGCCGTGATCGACTGGCGCGCTACAAAATCCCGAAGCGCGTCATTGTCGTCGATGCATTGCCGCGCACCAGCGCGGGGAAGATCGATAAGCGCGCGTTGCGCGCGATGTTGCATGTCGAGGGTTGATCAGCGACAGTTCAAGGTCGAACAGGAAGTGCGGAGGCACTATGCACATCGGTGGATTGCTTTCACGTCATGCGCGCTACCGCTCGAATCACACCGCTGTGATCGTCGGCGATGCGCGGCTCACGTATCGGGAATTCAACGCACGGGTCAACAAAGTCGCACACGCGCTGCTGGGGCTGGGTTTGACCAAAGGCGACAAGATCGCAACTGTGCTGCCGAACTGCATGGAGTTGCTCGAAGTCTACTGGGCGGCAGCGAAGACTGGACTGGTGGTGGTTCCGATGAGCACGCTGCTGCGTGGACAGGGGCTGGCGACCCTGCTGCGCGACTCGGACACTGCGGCGGTGGTGACCGATGCAGCGCACGCGCCGGTGATCGATGCCATCCGCAGCGACCTTCTCATCGACCCGGCACGGTTTTTGATCACCGACGCCCCGGATCGTCCGGGGTATCGCAATTATCACGCGCTGGTTGTGCCGATGTCGGAAGATGATCCGACGGGGATCGAACTGTGCAGCGATGACCCGTACAACATCATGTACAGCAGCGGCACGACCGGTTTGCCGAAGGGGATCGTTCTCACACACGGCGTGCGCGCCGGATACGGAACGATCTTTGCGTCGTCGTACCGCATCACGCCGGAAAGCGTCATTCTGCACGCAGGCGCTCTCGTTTTCAACGGCGCATTTCTGACCTTTATGCCAGCGTTCTATCTGGGCGCCACCTATATTCTGATGCCGGCATTCAATGCGCGACAGTTGATCGAGATCGCAATCCGTGAGAAGGTGACGCACATTAAGATGGTTCCGTCGCAGATTGTCGCTCTGCTCAACGAACCCGACTTCGACGAACGCCATGTGCCATCGATCGAGATGCTCGGCTCAGTTGGGGCGCCGTTGCATATGGAACACAAACTTGAGCTGGAACGGCGCTTCCCCAACCGGCTCTACGAATTGTACGGGTTGACCGAAGGGTTCATGACCATTCTCGACAAGTATCACCGTGGCGAAAAACTGGGGTCGGTCGGAGTTCCGCCCCCCTTTATGGAGATCAAAATCATCGACGATCAGGGGCGCGAACTGCCGCCCGGCGAAGTCGGCGAAATCTGCGGTCGGGGTCCGTTGATGATGACCGGCTACTACAAACGCCCCGATCTGACGGCGCAGGCGGTGGTCAACGGCTGGTTGCACAGCGGCGACATGGGGTATGTCGATGCGGATGGGTTCCTCTATCTGGTTGATCGGAAGAAAGACATGATCATTTCCGGCGGGATCAACGTCTTTCCGCGTGACATCGAGGAGATTATCGTTCAGCATCCTGCTGTGCGCGAAGCGGCGGTTTTCGGCGTGCCGAGCGAGAAATGGGGCGAAACGCCGCTGGCGGCGGTCATTCTCAAGTCGCCTGGTCTGGTATCGGCGGAAGAGTTGCGCGAATGGATCAACGCGCGTGTCGAAGCCGGGTATCAGAAGGTGTCGCAGGTGGTGATCATGGACGACTTCCCGCGCAGTGCAGCGGGAAAAACGCTCAAGCGGGTCATGCGCGATGAGTACTGGAAGGGGATGGAGCGCAAGATTTAAACAACTGGAGGTGTCACCATGCCTTTCGTGACGGCGGGCGACCTGAACGTTCACTACATCGAACATGGCGCCGGTGAGCCGGTGCTGCTCCTGCACGGCAACTGGGCGACGTGTGGTTGGTGGGAGCCGACGTTGAATCTGTTGCCGTCCGGGTACCACGGAATTGCCCCCGATATGCGTGGACGGGGGAAGACGGAAGGACCGGATCACGACTACAGTTTGACGGCGCTGGCTCAGGACACGCTGATGTTTGCCGATGCGTTGGGTGTGGATCGTTTCCACCTGGTGGGGCATTCGCTCGGCGCCGGAGTGGCGCTGCAACTGGCGCTCGACCATGGGGATCGGGTGCGGTCGCTGATCGCGGTTGCGCCGCCGTGGGTTGATGGCATGCCTGCGGAAGCCAATTCGCCGGAACGTCAACAGATGCTGAAGGCGAACTTCGACCTGTTTGCGATGGCGCTGAAGGCGCTCGCGCCAACCGCTCCCGATGATGCGTTCTGGCGCCGGTTGGTTGCCGAAGGGCACGAGCAGCGGATCGAGGCGGCGCTTGGCGCGATCAACGCACTGGCGGCGTGGGCGCCGGGCGACACACTGCGTTCCATTGCGTGCCCGAAGCTGGTCATTGCAGGCGAGAACGATATTCTGGTGACGCAACCGGTGGCGGCGCGCGCTGCCGAGGCGCTCGGCGCGCAGTTGATGGTCATTCCGGGCGTCGGGCATTCGCCGAATATCGAAGCGCCAGCGGTGTTCGTCAATCTGCTGGCGGATCTGTGGCGCAGCGTGCAGGCGGAAGGGTGAGGGGCATGGGCGCTCTCCGGGGCAGCGTTCCTGGAAGCGATGACCGATTTTCTTCTTCGGACTGCATGTTTTACAATTTACGACGAAGCGCAGAACGGTTGATCGCCGGGATCGCACGCACCTTGCGCGCGTGCGGGCAGGATGCGCGCGATCCCGGAACGCAGGCAGGTCTATAATTCTGCATGTGCTATAGTTATAGGGGATGCACCCCCGCCCACCCCGCGCATTCAGCCGACTCGTTGCGCCTGCTCCGTGTGCAGTTGATGCACAGACCGTCAGCCCGTCTGGGAGTACTCAGGGAGGACGCCTATGGATCAACAAGACCGTTTTCGTGGTTGTCTTCTTGGCCTTGCCGTCGGGGATGCGATTGGCACGACCGTTGAGTTCCGTCCCCGCGGAAGTTTCGCGCCGCTGACGGATATGGTCGGCGGAGGTCCTTTCCATCTTCAGGCGGGGCAGTGGACTGACGACACGTCCATGGCGCTGTGCCTGGCAACCAGCCTGGTGGAGTGCAACGGGTTTGATGCCCATGATCAAATGATGCGTTATTGCGCGTGGGCTGAGACGGGTTATTTGAGCAGCACGGGGACGTGTTTTGACATAGGCAATACCACATCCTCTGCACTGCGCCGGTTTCGCCAGACAGGAGATCCTTTTGCCGGAGCAGACGATCCGCACTCAGCCAGTAATGGCTGCATTATGCGGCTGGCGCCGATTCCGATGTTCTTCTTCCCAGACCTGGACGCAGCAGAACGATATGCAGCGGAGAGTTCCCGCATCACTCACGGGGCAGCGGAGTGCCTGGATGCCTGTCGTCTCCTGGCGCGGATCATATGCCGGGCATTATCTGGCCAATCGAAGGTTGAGGTTGCCCTGGGGGACAGGCAGACATTCGTGGGATCGGAGAAGATCGTTGCGATGGCCCGTGGCGCCTACCTTGAAAAGTCGGAAAAAGATATTCGCGGCTCCGGGTATGTGGTGGACAGTCTGGAAGCGGCGATGTGGTGTTTCTTTAGTTCCCGCACTTTTGCGGAAGCAGTTCTTATGGCGGCAAATCTGGGCGACGACGCAGACACAACGGCTGCGGTATGCGGGCAGGTGGCAGGAGCGTACTATGGTGCGCGAGACATCCCTGCTGCCTGGATCGAACGACTTGCGTTGCGTTCGGAGATAACGGATCTCGCTGACCGGCTCTATAGCGCGAGCAAAACGAGAGAGGGTTGACAATACCCTACCTTGATTGCTCGTTGACGTCTACCGACATCTCCGGAGTGATCGCGGTTGCCAAACCAAACATCGCAGCCAGGAGGAGCCGACGGTCGCTCGCCACATAATAGCCGCTTTTGTCGTGATTGACACGCTGATGGAACAACTTGGGCATCGCAGGATCGGTAGCGATACACGCTACGGTTTAGGCTGCCTTCGTCGGATTAGCTGGATTGAAGGGCAACAAAACGTCTTCGACAGCTCCGTTGATCTTATGCAATCAACTCCAACAATTGAGACTGACCGACTCCTCGCGCATACCAACCTGATGAAGAATTCGTGCTGCGGACAGCAAGAAATGCTGGTGGGATGGGATTACGGACGAGGCATTTCGATTAGCCCAGAGCCACTCTGGGCGCCTGGATCGAAGGCTCAGAGTCCTTGCCAGTTTGAAGTGGAAAGCAAAGGTATCTGGAAGGTTGCGGAGAGTGCTTTAGAGCCTATCCGAAAAACTGTGACCTCTTCGCCTGTGGCTTGTGATCGCCTTGCGTGCTGTCGGGTTATTCGGATAGGCTCTTATAATGCCTAAACCCTGCAACGCCTGGCTGGAGTCTCACACCGCATGATGCACAAGAAATGCTAATGGCACGGGCACAGGCGGATGCCAAAGAATCCAAAACTGCCCGATGGAGGACAGGCACAATGACACCGGAACGCCTTCACCAGATGATTCAGGCGGGCGAGAGCCTGAGCGTCGAGTTCAAGGGCGAAAGCAACCGCGCTATCTCCGACCAGGAACTTATTGAAACGGTGGTGTGCCTGGCCAATCGCTCATCGAGCCAGCCAGCCTGGATTCTCATCGGTGTGGAAGACGATGGTATCATCACAGGCGCAAGAGCACGCCACGGCACGCATACCGATCCCTTGCGTGTGCAGGCGCTGGTTGCCAATCGCACTCGACCTTCGCTCTCTGTGCGCGTTGAAGTAGTTGCACTTGGCGGTAAGGAGGTCATTGTCATTGAAGTTCCTCCAGTTCGCTTACCGACTGGCACGGCCGACGGCAGATATCTACGTCGCGCCATTGGCAGCGATGGCAGGCCTGCCTGCTTACCGATGCACTTTCACGAAATGCATGCCTTGCAAGCCGAACGCGGCATGCTCGATTACTCTGAGCTGGTCATTCCAGAAGCGCGATGGAACGACCTCGATTCGCTGGAATTTGATCGCTTCCGTCGCTTCATTCGCGAAAGTCATGGACGAGGCGACGCGCTGCTTGTGGATCTGCCCGATGTCGAACTTGCCAAGGCTATTGGCGCTGTTCAGGCAAACCATGAAGTATCTGCCATCCGTGTGCTGGGTCTGTTGCTCTTCGGGCGCGAGGAAGCCCTGCGTCGCTTCTTGCCCGCCCACGAAGTAGCCTTTCAGGTGCTTCGGGGGCAGGCTGTCGAAGTGAACGACTTTTTCCGCTGGCCCTTGTTGCGCGTGATGGAAGAGATTCTCGCTCGTTTTCGCGCCCGCAATCGCGAAGAAGAACTCATGGTCGGTCTTTTGCGTGTAGGTGTGCCAGACTACTCTGCAACAGCTTTCCGTGAGGCGCTTGCCAATGCATTGGTTCACCGTGACTACACGCGATTGGGCGCCGTGCATGTGCAGTGGCGCGAGGATTACATCGAAATCTCCAATCCCGGAGGTTTTCCTGAAGGCGTGCGGCTGGATAATCTGCTGGTCACTCCACCCCGACCGCGCAACCCACTGCTCGCCGACGCCTTCAAACGCGCTGGCATCGTGGAGCGAACGGCGCGTGGAATTGACACGATCTTCTACGAGCAACTGCGCAACGGGCGCCCTACGCCAGGCTACGACCGAAGCAACGAGAGTAACGTTGTGTTGATCCTTCCTGGCGGCAAAGCGAATCTCGATTTTGTCCGGCTCGTGGTGGAGGAACATCAAGCAAACCGTCTTCTCTCTCTTGATGATTTGCTGATTCTCAATCATCTCTTGCTTGAGCGACAGATTTCGACCGAAGAAGCTGCACGGCTCATCCAGAAACCCGAATCAGAAGCTCGCGCTCGCCTTCAGCGTCTGGTTGAAGGTGGGCTGGTCGAATTGCGCGGCGAGCGGCGAGGTCGTATGTGGCATCTCTCGGCAGCCACCTATCGCCGACTTGGTCAGAGGGCTGGCTACATCCGTCAGCGTGGCTTCGAGCCGCTTCAACAAGAGCAGATGGTCTTGCAGTACGTCGAACAGCACGGCTCGATCACGCGCAGCGAAGTCGCGGAACTCTGCCGCCTGAATCCTGCACAAGCCTATCGGTTGCTCAAGAAGCTGGAGATGGCGGGAAAGATCAGGCGAGTTGTCGGGTCAACCAAAGGAACGAGATATGGATTGCCGAAGACATAATCGCTCGCGTGCGATTGATAATTGCTCGCGAGTGAATAATTATTGCACGGAGTATTTAGAGCGTGATCAGAAACTGACATCTCGGATAGAGCCGATTCAGGAGCATTGCAATCGAACCAAGATAAAGAAAGGCTTCGCTTGATTCTGGGTTGCGGTTGTATTCTTTACTCGCCAAAAGATTACGTCCCGCCCACGCAATCGAGCGTTCCACCACCCGACGCTTCGGAATGACGGCACATCCCTTTTGTCCAGGCGGTTTTTCAATGATGTTCAGCGGTATCGCCGTGTTCTTTTGCATCCATGGTAATCGTTCAGGGGGTGGGCAGCAGGGTTGGCGCCGGCTGACCCGTCATGGCCGCCCGCACTGCATCGGTCAGCAGGTTCCACACGTTGCCTCCCTGTTGGCGGCACGTCGTCACGACGGAGAGAATCCGCTCCACGAAGCGACTGCCGTCCGCGCTCTGGGCGCCGAAACACTGCTTGCGCCAGATCACGGCGGGACGCAGCACGCGTTCGGCGGCGTTGTTGGTCGGCGCAACCCCCGGATGGGTCACAACCGTCCAGAGCGCATCCCAGCGGGTCAGCACCTCCTGGCTCACGGCCGTGACGTTGTCCCACGTCCGGGTGCGTCCGTCTTCCAAGGCCGTACGGATGGCCGCCTGGATCGGCTGCATCGCCGTTTGCAACCCGGCCCGCGTGGTGGCGCCGTCGCGGAAGGCGTGCCAGACGGTGAACATGGATTCGACGTGGGTCAGCAGGTCGCACGCCCATGGGCTGTCGCGCATGCCGCTTGTCAAAATAGTAACGAACCGAGCTCATCGGTGGAAAATCAGTTGGAAGCAGTCGCCATTGGCGGGCCGTGCGATGTTTGTACCGCAGTGCGTTGACGATCGCGCGGCGATCGATGTCGGTCGGACGGCCGCCCTTTGGCGACGTGACGGTGACGAGCGGCGCGATGGCGGCCCATTGCGCATCGGTCAGATCGGTCGCATCATTCGTTGGAGAGAATCGGCGCTCGCGTTTCGGCATGACAGATTGCTCCCTATCAGAACGGCATGTTCACCATCATGGTACCACAAATCCGGGTTTCTGATCGCCCTCTCACAACGTTCGGAGCCAGGGCCGGTCGGCATTTGTTATTGGAACCGGGAGTTGATAGACTCACAACGTGTGCTGCAGCCCACCCCGCGCGTTCAGCCGACTCGTTGCGCTCGCTCCGTGTGCGGTTGATGCACAGACCGTCAGCCCGTCTGTCTGTAGGGCATTATCTGGCCAATCGAAGGTTGAGGTTGCCCTGGGGGACAGGCAGACATTCGTGGGATCGGAGAAGATCGTTGCGATGGCCCGTGGCGCCTCCCTTGAAAAGTCGGAAAAAGATATTCGCGGCTCCGGGTATGTGGTGGACAGTCTGGAAGCGGCGATGTGGTGTTTCTTTAGTTCCCGCACTTTTGCGGAAGCAGTTCTTATGGCGGCAAATCTGGGCGACGACGCAGACACAACGGCTGCGGTATGCGGGCAGGTGGCAGGAGCGTACTATGGTGCGCGAGACATCCCTGCTGCCTGGATCGAACGACTTGCGTTGCGTTCGGAGATAACGGATCTCGCTGACCGGCTCTATAGCGCGAGCAAAACGAGAGAGGGTTGACAATACCCTGTGCTCCTGCACGATCGCGGTTTTGCGCAGGTCGCCAGGAGGCGTTACAGAAAAGGAGCGTCCATGGTCAGGAATTGGATGAGGGTGATCCTCGTCACCGGATGCATGCTGGCTGCCTGTGCGCCGACTTCTCAGCCAGACGTCGCCGTTTCAGACCCTCCTGCGCCGACCGTCGCCGTTTCAGACGCCCTCGCGCCGACCGTTGCGGCAGGGGGGCAGGGTGAAGGTATGCTGCTTCCAGCCGAACCTCCGCCATACGGCGCATGTCTTGAGTGAGTGCGGTCATTCCCCGCACATCGAGAAACCGGCGGAGTTCTATGCCCTGCTGGTCGCTCACCTGGACGGGTAATGTACCACACAGGCGTTCTGCTGTTTGTCTGCACGAACGAAACGTGTCGGTTGCGTGCCCGGTTCCGCAGAGCACGCCAGAAGGTGCGTCTACTGGCGCTTTTCTTGAATGCGCCAGAGGTTCGGTCCGGCGCTGCGCACCTGCGGTTGCCTGATCAAGGGATCAAGCACCTCGCGCAGCGCGTCGGCGTCCACCGGTTTTTGCAGGTAGCCGCTGACCATATGCAATCGCGCGATAACCGGCAGGTCGGGATGGGCGGAGATGAGAGTGATTGGGGGCAACGCCGTACCGCGTGCGCGTAAGCGGCGCACCACGTCGCCGCCGCTGAAACTGGTCAGTTCATAATCGAGAATGATCAGATCAAAGGATATCTGCCGGGTCAGACTCAGTGCGGCGCTGCCGTCACCCGCCGGTATGATCTGGAGGTGATCGTAACAGGCGTTGAGCAATTCACAAAAAGAGTCGCGAAAGACACGATTGTCGTCGACGACCAGGACGTTGATTGGCATGGGGTCTTGCTCTCTTTCGAGTGTACAGCCTGTTCTATCGTATGGTACGCACGTGTGAGCACCATCGTATTACCGGAACCCGTAAGGTTTCAGCACGCACCACTTGCACGCAGCGCATTCCCCTGCTACACTACGCGCCGCGATGAAAAGGGTCGGTGTGGCAATCGTTTCGTTCAACACGCGCGATCTCCTCGCTGCGTGCCTTGAGTCGCTCACGACGTGTTCTTTGCCGTTCCACGTCGTTGTGGTAGACAATGCGTCGCGTGATGGCAGCGCAGCGCTGGTGCGTCGTCGCTTCCCCTGGGTGACACTTATCGATGCCGGGCGTAATCTGGGGTTTGCTGCTGCGACCAATCTGGCGATTCGCACGGTGCGCGATCTGCATCCGACGCTCGAGTATGTGCTGGCGCTCAACCCCGATACAGTGGTGGGTGAGGGCGCTATCGAGACGCTGGTCGCTTTTCTGGATGCGCATCCCCGCGTCGGTATCGTTGCTCCACGGTTGTTGAATCCGGATGGAACCGTTCAGGCTGCGGCGTTTCGCTTTCCGACGCTGCTGATGACGGTGCTCGATCTTTTTCCGCCGGGTGAGGTGTTGCCTGGACGCCTCTACAACTCCTGGTGGCATGGTCGCTACCCGCAGGAGCAATCCAGCGCTGCGCCGTTCCCGATCGATCATCCCCTCGGCGCGTGTATGCTCGTCCGCTGTGCGGTGATCGATCAGATTGGCATGCTCGATGAGGAGTACTTTATGTATGCCGAGGAGGTGGACTGGTGTTATCGCGCCCGACGCGCAGGATGGGCTATCTGGCAGGAACCTCGCGCGCGGGTGGTGCATGTCGGCGGCGCTGCGACCGGTCAGTTTCGCGCCCGGATGCTGGTGGCGCTGTATGCCAGTCGGTTACGTTTCTTTCGCAAGCACTACAGCGCGCGCATTGCCGATCTCCACGCGGCGATCATCCGCGCCGGCATGGTGCGCCTGATCCTCGGCGCCTGGCGCGCCTATACGAACCGGGCTATCGGGCGCGATGAGTTGCGGTCGCGGTTGTGGGCGTATGGGAGTATTCTGCGTTTATGACCCCGCCACGTGCTGAACCCCTTGCCACGCTGTCGGTGGCGATCATTGCCCGGAACGAAGAGCGGCACATCGGCGGTGCGCTTGCCAGCGTCGTCGATCTTGCTGGCGAGATCGTTGCCGTGATCGACAATCGTTCCTCCGATGCGACTGCCGATATCTGTCGCACATTCGGCGCGCGGGTGCATATCGAGCCGTGGCGTGGCTTTCCGGCACAGCGCAATCGCGCACTCGATCTGTGTACAGGCGCGTGGGTGCTCTTCCTCGATGCCGATGAACGGGTGCCTCCTGACCTGGCAGCGGAGATTCGCGCTGCGCTGACCGGTGAGTCGGGCATAGCAGGGTTCTGGATCCCGCGCTCCAACCTGTTCTTTGGGCGACGGCTGCGCGGCGGCGGGTGGTACCCCGACTATCAACTGCGGTTGATGCGCCGGGCACGCGCCCGCTACGACGAGTCGCGCCTGGTGCACGAAGTCGCTGCACTCGATGGACCTGCCGGCACGCTGCGCCATCATCTGCTGCATCTCAATATCGAGCATCTCGACGAGTTGTGGCGTAAGCAACGGGCGTATGCCATCCAGGAGGCGCATACACTCTTCACCGCGAGGGCGCCGGTGCGCTGGCGGACATTCATCGGTGCGCCAGCACGCGAGTTCTACCGGCGTTTCGTCACCCTGCGCGGCTACCGCGACGGGGCGCTTGGTCTGTTTCTCTGCGCAACGATGGCGTACTTCGAAGTGGTGAAATATGTTCATCTCAAGGGGCTGACCACGTTCAAACATTCGTTGCAACTTCAGCGTTAACCTGCACGCTGCGTAATCCATGCTTGCAATCATTATCGTTTCCTGGAATGTTCGTACCCTGCTCGACCGTTGTATCGCAACGGTGCAGGCATCGCTCGCCGATTCGGGCATCGACTACCGGATCGTGGTAGTCGATAATGCCTCGACCGACGGAACACTGGTTCTGCTGCGCACGCGCTACCCTGGTGTTGAGGTGATTGAAGCCGGGCGCAACCTTGGGTTTGCCGGCGGCAACAATCTGGCGCTGCGCCGTCTCTTTGCCCGGAACGACTGGAATGCCCGCTATGTCCTGCTGCTCAACCCCGATACCGAAGTGATCGGCGACGCGCTTCCGCAGATGGTGCGCTACCTGGAGACCCATCCTGAGGTAGCGGTGGTCGGACCGCGTTTGCGGTACCCGGATGGAACGGTGCAGTCGAGCCGACGCCGTTTCCCGACCCCCGGAGTCTTCTTCTGGGAGAGCACGCCTCTCGAATGGCGCTGGAGCGACAATCCATGGGTACGGTATTACCGTTGCACTGATCTGCCGGACAACCGGGAACAGGCGGTCGATTGGCTGGTGGGAGCGGCGCTGATGGTGCGGCGGTCGGCGATTGAGCGCGCCGGTCTGCTCGATGCCGGTTTCCTGCTGTACTCTGAAGAACTGGAATGGCAGCAGCGTCTCAGGGCATACGGTCGAATCACCTATCTTCCCACTGCGGAGATCGTTCATCACGAGGGGCGAAGCAGCGAACAGATCCCAACCAAACGATTGATCCTCTTTCACCGCAGTCGTCTACGTTATGCGCGGATGCGCTACGGTGATCGTCTGGCGGAGGCGGTGCGCATGTTCCTTCTCGCTGCGTATACTGCCGAACTGATGATCGAGAGCGGCAAATGGCTGCTGGGGCATCGACGCGACCTGCGCGCCCGGCGAGTCGCAGCCTGCTTTGCTTTGCTGCGGGCGTTGAGCAGACCAGGAAATGAGGTATGGTAGTTCTCTGTCGCATGGCTTAAGTCCTTCACATCTCGCGTTTTTAATGTGCTGCTTCCCTTTTTGAGAGGTTTCGTGGTAGCATGGGGTGAAGGACGCACAGAGAACCGCTATGCTCAAACGATGGTTTCGGCGTCGCCGACATCTCAACGATGCGCAACTCGGACGCGAGTACCGGGTCGATGATGTTATCGATCAGCGTTACGAGGTGCAGCAAGTCCGGCGCGGTTATATGGGGGTCGTGTATATCGCCTATGACCGCCAGCGTCGCCGGCGTGTCGTCTTGAAGACCTATCAGACGAAATACCTCTGGGACGAAGCCGCAATCCGGCGTTTCAACGCCGAAGCGGAACTCTGGATTCGCCTCGGCAGCCATCCCAACATCGTGCGCGCATACGAGATCCATACCTACATGGGTCGTCCCCACGTTGTCGCCGAGTATGTGCACGGCGGTTCGCTCCGCATGCTGGTGGGGCGTCTGCAACCGGTAGAGGCGATCGATTACGGTATCCAGATCTGCCGGGGGATGCAGCATGCGGTCGAACAGTTGAACATGGTTCACCGCGATCTCAAACCGGACAACATTATGGTGTCGTTCGATGGACGCGCCAGGGTGACCGACTTCGGCTTATCGAAGGTCTTGCGCCCCTGGCAGACATCGTTCGATGCCGATCAGGTTGAGCATCAGGGTCGCACCGCACTGCGCGCCACATTTTCGACCTCTGGTTTGGGCGGCACATTGCCGTATATGGCGCCAGAACTGTTCGATGGCGCTGCTGCCAGCGTGTGGAGCGACATCTATGCGTTTGGCGTGACTCTCTACGAATTGTTCGTCGGTCGTCTGCCGTTCGATGCACAGCGTGACGATACTCTGATCCGCCTTATTCGTAAAGCGCCGCCGCCCGATCCGCGCCATCTGGCGCCCAATGTGCCGCCAGATGCGGCAGCGATTGTCTTGCGCTGTCTGGCGAAGCGCCCCGGTGAGCGATTTCAGTCCTTCGCCGAACTCGAAGCAGCGCTACAACGGGTGCGCGAAGCGCTCGTCGGCGCACCGTTCGTCTGCGAGTCGTCGTTCGACCAGCGGGACGAAGCCGAACAGTGGAAGGAGCGAGGGCTGGCGCACATGAACATGGGTGAGTACAAAGAAGCAATCCGCTGCTTCAAGCGTGCGGTCGAACTCGATCAGGATCAACCGGATAGTTGGGACCTGATGGCGCGCTGTTTGCTCAAACTCTGGATGTACCACGAGGCGCTGCAATCTGTGGAGGAGGGGTTACGCCGTGCGGTGAGTCGCACCGAGTTTGGCAATCTGTACGGCGCGCGCGGCGAGATTTTTACGGCAATGCAGAAGCCGCTCGAAGCGCTGACAGCATACGATAAAGCACTCTCGTACATGCCCAGCATGCCCGCGCTGTGGCGCGGCAAAGGTGCGCTGTTGCAGCACATTGGAGATGCACAGTCAGCTCAGGAATGCTTCGAAAAAGCGATTGCGCTCGATCCTTCCGACACGATTGCGCACCGTCAGCTTGGCGACCTGCTGGCTTCGCGCGGGCGCTGGAAAGCGGCGGTGGATTCGTATGCCGAAGCGCTCAAACTCGATCCGCGTTCGGTGGAGGGATGGGTGAAGTACGGCGAGAGCCTGCTCCGAGTTGGGAGAAGGGAAGAGGCGCGCATAGCGTTTGAGAAAGCGCTCAAACTCGACCCGGAGCATCGTGGCGCACTCGCCCGGTTACGTCAGGCAAGGAAAGTAACAAAATTTTGATAATTGATGCCGGGGTTTTCTGTTATAATCACTCCAGCAATCGTTGCAGCAGCGTTGTCGCCTGCGCCCAGAGGCTGATCGATAGCAACCGGGTCTCAAGGGCGTCGTCTGCTCTTCGACATACCAGCAGTCAAGGAGATGCAAGCCGATGTCACGGCGTGTCGTTGTTACCGGAATGGGCGCCGTCAGTCCGCTTGGGCTTGATGTACCGGCGCTCTGGCAGGGGATCCGCGAAGCGCGGAGCGGGATCGGTCCAATAACGCTCTGTGATGCTTCGAATCTGGACTCGCGCATCGCAGGCGAGGTGCGCGGCTTCGATCCGTACAACTATATGGACCGTAAAGAGGTCCGTCGGAACGACCGTTTCATTCACCTGGCAATTGCTGCCGCGACCGAGGCGCTGCGCACTGCCGAGTTGTCCATCACGCGGGAGAACGCCGACGCGATCGGTGTCATCATCGGCAGCGGAATTGGCGGCATCACCACGCTGGCTGAAGGGGTCGTCACGTTGCAAGAGCGGGGTCCGTCGCGGATCAGCCCGTTTCTCGTGCCAGCGATGATCACGAATATGGCAGCGGGTCAGGTGTCGATGATGTTTGGACTCAAAGGTCCAAACTATTGTCCGACGTCCGCCTGCGCCAGTGGCGCGCACGCGATTGGCGAGGCAGCGGAGATCATCCGGCGTGGTTGGGCAGTGGCAATGGTGGCGGGCGGAAGCGAGGCGCCGATCACGCCGATCGGTATTGCATCGTTTGCCAGCGCCAAAGCCATTTCGACCCGCAACGACGATCCGGCTGGCGCGTCGCGCCCGTTTGACGCTGATCGTGATGGGTTTGTCCTGGCGGAGGGCGGTGCGGTGCTGGTGCTGGAAGACCTGGAGTTCGCCCGGGCGCGCGGAGCGCGCATTCTGGCAGAACTGGTCGGCTACGGTCTCTCAGCAGATGCCTACCACATTACGCAACCGTCGCCTGGCGGCGAAGGCGCGTTGCGTTCGATGCGCGCTGCGTTGCACCATGCCGGTCTCTCGCCTGATGACATCGATTACATCAATGCCCACGGCACCAGCACGCCAGCTGGCGATATAGCCGAAACTGAGGCGATCAAGCGCCTGCTCGGCGAGCGTGCCTATCGCGTGCCGGTCAGTTCGAGCAAGTCACAGTTTGGTCACCTGCTCGGCGCTGCCGGCGCCATTGAAGCAATCGTCAGCATTCTGGCGATCCAGGAAGGTCTCCTCCCGCCGACGATCAACTACACTACGCCCGACCCGCAGTGCGACCTGGATTATGTGCCTAACACGCCGCGACCTGCGCGCATCGATGTCGTGCTCAGCAATTCGTTTGGCTTCGGCGGTCATAATGTATCGCTCATCTTCCGACGCTATGAGGAAGTCAGTTGACGAACTCAGTGGGCGTCTCGGCGTCACGTTTTCTGATCAACGTCTGCTCGAGCAGGCGCTGACTCATAGTTCTTTCCTCAATGAGCATGTCGAAGAGCGCATGCACCTGGCCAGCAATGAACGCCTGGAGTTTCTCGGTGATGCGATCATCAATTTTCTGGCAGCCAGGCTGGTATTTGAACGCTTTCCTGACGCTGGCGAGGGAGAGTTGACCGCCTGGCGGACAGCGTTGATCCGCACCGAGACGCTTGCCGGTTTTGCACAGCGCTACAATCTTGGTGCATATGTGCTACTGGCGCGTGGCGAGGAATCAAGTGGCGCACGTCAGCGCCAGGCGCTCCTGGCAGATACGTTCGAGGCAGTTATTGCCGCCCTCTTCCTCGATCAGGGTCTCGACGCTGTGCAGACCTTTCTTCTACCACTCTTCGAGGCGGAGCTTGCGTCGTTGCCGGATCGCACGTTGCCGGTCGATTACAAGAGCAAACTTCAGGCGCGCATCCAGGCAGAGCGTCGCGTGACCCCGCGTTATCACGAGATTGATCGAAGCGGACCGGAGCATCGCCCCGAATTCACCGTCGAGGTGCGCGCAGGCGATGAGCGCCTCGGAACCGGGAGAGGTCCCAGCAAACAGGCGGCGGAACAGGCAGCGGCGCGCGCAGCGCTCGATGCGCTTGAGGGTGGGACGGATGGGCGTTGAACGTTCAACGTTCAACGTTCAACGTTCAACTAACATTGAGGGTGGGCATTGAAGAACGAACCAGGCAGACTGCTGGTCACCGGCGGCAGTGGATTTCTGGGCGCGAGACTGGTGGAACTGGCGCTCGCGCAAGGCTGGGACGTCGTTGCAACCTGTCACTCCCGTAGACTGCAAACTCCAGGTGTGCGCTGGGAGACGCTGGATCTGCGCGACGCAGCGGCAACCCGGAGATTGGTTGAGCGGTTGACGCCCGATGTTGTTATTCATACCGCCTACCGGCAGGAAGGACCGGACATGATGGCGATCATCGGTGAAGGATCAGCGGCTGTCGCGCAGGGTGCTTTCGCGGTACAGGCGCGTCTGATCCATCTGTCGAGCGATGTTGTTTTCGACGGAGAACGGATCGGCAGATACACCGAAACGGATGAACCGCAACCGGTCACGACATACGGCGCCGCCAAAGCGTTGTCCGAACGCCTGGTCGCCGCTGCCCATCCCGGAGCGCTGATTGTCCGCACATCGCTGATCTACGGTGGTCCGGATCGCCCCGGCAGGCATGAGCGATTCGTGCTCGATGTGCTCGATGGGCGCGCGGAGGCGGTCTTTTTCACTGATGAACTGCGCTGCCCGATCGAAGTCGGCGATCTGGCAGCGGCGTTGCTGGAACTCGCTGCTATCGACAGGAGCGGCATTGTGCATGTCGCCGGATCGGATGTGGTCAGCCGTTACGAATTCGCCTGTCTGGTGGCGCGTGCATTTGGGCGCGACCCTTCTGGCTTGCGCAGCGGTCCCAGCCCGGCAGCGCCCCGCCGCCCGCGGAACTGCGCGCTGGATAGTCAGGTCGCGCAGCGCATGTTGACGACGCGCCTGCGAGGAGTTCGGGAGGTGCTGGGATGAGCAGGACACGGGTGCGCGCATAAGGTTGGGAGGAATTTGTTGTAACGCGATGCGTTATGATCTGGTCAACGTTACGGCATGGATGCCGTGCTTCTATGTCCTGACCGATGAAAGCGAGGCGCCGATATGAAGCGAACGCCCGAATCGATCTCCCGGTTGGTGGAAGAACTTCAGCACGGCGACGAATTCACCCGCGCCCAGGCGTCGTTTGCGCTGGGAATGTTGGGCGAAGCTGCCGTTGCGCCGCTGATCGACCTGCTCTACCACAACGACCGGGAGGTGCGCATGCGCGCCGCGTGGGCGTTGGGGGTTATCGGGCAGCCTGCTCTTCCTGCACTGCTGGAACTGGCGGAAGGCGATGATCCGGTCGTGCGGATCGAAGCCATCCGCATCCTGGGGGTGATTGGTGAAGGACGTTCACTCAACGCGCTGTTCCACGCGCTTACCGACCCCGACCCGCGTGTTGCGCAACGGGCTGCCATTGCTCTTGGGCGCATCGGCGACACGCGCGCTTTCCATCCGTTGCTCATCGCACTGCACCATCCTGCGCCTGATGTGCGCTTCGCCGCCTGCAACGCCCTGGCGCACATGAATGTGGCTGAAGCGATCCCTGCGCTGCGTCAACGCGCTGAAGAAGACCCGGCACGCACCTCCTGGGGGGCATCGGTCGCCGATGCAGCGCGACGCGCCATCCAGGAGATCGAAGCGTCCAACCCCAACGTCTCGACCGATCAGTTTGCGCGCGTGCGTGACATTTTACAGCGTTCATGAACCACAGTAGTGTTGCGCAATTGCGAACATCACATCTCCGTTGACGTTCCTTAACCTTCATGGTATGATACGCTAACTCTCGTTACCCGCCCTTCGCACCCGTGCGGCAATGGATGCGTGCCTGTTTTCTGCGATGCTGTGCAGAGCGCCAACGTCAGGCGCAGGCATTGCCATACATTAAACCGGGGGTGTGACCGTATTCAGCATCATACGGGAGGTGGTGCAACAGACGAACGCACGGAATGCTCTCTACGCCCGAAGTTTTGGCAGATTCCTCAATGTTAGTGAAAGGATCGATACCCCTATGCGTTCGATGCGTAACGTGTGGCAGAAGAGCGGCACGCTGGCGCTGCTCCTCATCCTGATCGTCCCGATTCTGGCAGCGTGTGGCGGGCAGCCAGCCACAGCACCGACCACGGCGCCAGCGGCGCAACCGACGACTGCACCCACTGAGGCGCCAGCGGCGCAACCGACGACTGCGCCCACTGAGGCGCCAGCGGCGCAACCGACGACTGCGCCCACCACTCCGCCAGCGGCGCAGCGCGGCGGTCGCCTGAAGATCCTGTACTGGCAGGCGGTGACGACCCTCAACCCGCACCTGGCGACAGGTACGAAGGACTTCGATGGCGCAACGGTTATCCTCGAACCGCTGGCGCGCTACAACGAGAAGGATGAACTGGTGCCCTTCCTGGCGGCGGAGATTCCAACGATCGAGAACGGCGGCGTCGCTCCTGATGGAACCAGCGTCACGTGGAAGCTCAAACCAGGGCTGAAGTGGTCGGATGGCAGCGATTTCACGGTTGACGACATTATCTTCACCTGGCAGTACTGCGCCGATCCTGCGACTGCCTGCACCACCAAGGCGGTCTTCGACCCGATCGAGAAGGTCGAGAAGGTCGATGATACCACTGTCAAGATCATCTGGAAGGAGCCGAACGCCAACCCGTACATCTCGTTCGTCGGTCCGAACGGCATGATCCTGCAGAAGAAGCAGTTCGAGAAGTGCATCGGCGCGGCAGCCAGCACCGATGCGGCGTGCCAGGCGGCGAACCTCGCGCCGATCGGTACAAATGCCTGGAAGTTGAAGGAGTTCAAGCCGGGCGATGTGGTGATCTACGAACGCAACCCCTTCTTCCGCGATGCCGACAATGTCTTCTTCGACGAAGTGGAGATCAAGGGCGGCGGTGATGCTGCGTCAGCGGCGCGCGCCGTGTGTGAGACGGAAGAGGTCGATTTCGCCTGGAACCTCCAGATCCCAAAGGCAGTGCTTGAGCCGATCCTTGCTTCCGGTAAGTGCGACCCGATTGCCGGCGGTTCGTCCGGAGTTGAGCGCATTGTGGTCAACTTTGCGAACCCCGACCCGGCACTGGGCGACAAGCGCAGCGAACCGGATCAACCCCACCCCTTCCTGACCGATCCTGCAGTGCGCAAGGCGATCTCGCTGGCGATTGATCGCAAGGCGATCGCCGAGCAGTTGTACGGTCCTACCGGCCAACCCACCTGCAATGTGCTGGTTGCACCGGCTGCAGTCAATTCGCCAAACCTGACATGTGAACGTGATGTTGAAGCGGCGAAGAAGTTGCTCGAAGATGCGGGCTGGAAGTTGAAAGGCTCGGTGCGGGAGAAGGAGATCGGGGGGAAAACAGTCAAACTGGTCGTCAGTTTCCAGACCTCGATCAACCCACTGCGTCAGAGCACCCAGGCGATCATCAAGTCGAACCTGGCGGAGATCGGTATTCAGGTGAACGTCAAAGCCATTGATGCCAGCGTCTTCTTCAGTGGCGATCCAGGCAACCCGGATACCCTGAACAAGTTTTACGCCGACCTCCAGATGTACACCAACGGTCCGAACAACGCCGATCCACAGCAGTACCTCCAGGGCTGGACCTGCGAAGAGCGCGCTTCGGTCGCCAATCAGTGGAACGGCAACAATGACGGTCGCTACTGCAACCCGGAGTACGACAAGCTTTTCGAGCAGTTGAAGAAGGAACTTGACCTGAAGAAGCGCGCCGAACTGGCGATCAAGATGAACGATCTGCTGGTGACCGATGGTGCGGTGATTCCGCTGATCAACCGCCAGACGCCGAATGCGAAGGTGAAGGCACTCAAGGGACCCACCTTCAACACGTTCGACTCCGACATCTGGAATATTGCCTCCTGGAGCAAGTAAACACAGGTGTGTTGTGCAGGGGACAGGCGTTTTCCTGTCCCCTGCGTTGTCGTACTCAAATCGGTAAAAGGGACGTGGCATGGCTCAGTATATTGTGCGACGGATACTTATTGCTATTCCAACCTTGTTGATTATCAGTTTTGTGATTTTTGCCATTCTGGCGCTGGCGCCTGGCGATCCGCTGGCGCAGTTCGCGCTCAATCCGGCAATTCCCGAATCGACGCGTGAGTTGATCCGTATTCAGTTTGGTCTCGATCAGCCATGGTATGTGCGCTACGTGAAGTGGCTGACCGCGCTGGCGCGTGGGGACTGGGGCTTTTCCTTCGGAACGCGCGGTCCGGTGATCGATCTGATCTGGCAGCGCCTGCCGCAGACGTTGATTGTGGTGGGGACGGCGTATCTGATTGCGGTGCTGATCGCCATTCCTATCGGCGTGATCTCGGCAGTGAAGCAGTACTCGTGGTTCGATCAGGCAGCAACGTTCATTGCGTTCATCGGCTTTTCGGTGCCGTCGTTCTTCACCGGTCTGGCATTGATGCTGGTGTTTGCGATCAACCTGAAGTGGTTCCCGATCGTCTATAATTCAACCCTTAATCTGGCAGGTTGGGACGGAATCACCGAACAGATCCGCCAGATGACATTGCCGGTGACGGTGCTGGTGGTGCAACAGACTGCGGCGTTGACCCGCTTTATGCGCTCATCGATGCTCGATAACCTTCCGCTCGATTATGTGCGCACTGCGCGCGCCAAAGGTCTGGCTGATCGGATGGTGATCATCCGCCACGTGCTGCGCAATAGCATGATTCCGGTCGTGACGCTGATTGCGCTTGGTATTCCGACCATTTTCGCCGGCGCGATTATTACCGAGAACCTCTTTCGCGTGAATGGCATCGGTCAGTTGTTGATCACGTCGATCCAGAACTCTGATACGCCGGTCGTGATGGCAATCACGTTTATTTTTGCCTGTCTCACCGTCTTTTTCAATTTGATCGCCGATATACTCTACGGCGTGCTCGATCCCCGTGTGCGTTACAGTTAGTTCGTTACGTCAAACGAGGCGCCCATGTCCGAAGCGAACCAGACCATCAATACGTCTTCCGTGTCCGATCCGGCTGCTGCCATTCGTCAGTTGCAACTCGGCGTGTCGGCGAAGCCGCGCACGCTGCTGGGAGATGCCTGGCGGCGTTTCCGTAAGCATACGCTTGCCATGATCGGCGCTGGCATTCTGATCTTTTTGACCCTGGCGGTGACGGTTGGCGCCTGGTGGTATGAACGCTACCTGGTCGATCAACTGGCGCAATCGGGCATGCCGGTGACGGCAGAGAACCCCGATATTCGCGTTCTGATCGATCATCTCGATTTTCTGGCGCTCCTTTCGCCGCCGACCCATGTGCATCCGTTCGGCACCGACGACCTGGGGCGCGATCTGCTGGCGCGCTGCATCTATGGCGGGCGCGTCTCGCTGGCGGTGGGTTTTGTGGCGATGCTGATCGCCATTTCGCTGGGGACGATTATCGGCGCTGCGGCTGGCTTCTTCGGCGGCGTGGTCGATCAGGTGTTGATGCGTCTGACCGATCTGTTCCTGTCGCTTCCCTCGGTGCCGCTCATCCTGCTGACGGTCTATCTGTTCCGCGAACCGGTTATCCAGGCAATGGGGTCGCCAGAGGCGGGTATCTTCGTAATTGTGGTGACGGTGATCGGCGCGCTGGCGTGGATGCAGACGGCGCGCGTCGTGCGCGCGACGTTCCTTTCGCTCAAGGAGAAAGAGTTTGTCGAAGCGGCGCGCTGTCTGGGCATCTCTCAGACGGCGATCATGTTCCGCCATATTCTGCCGAATGCCATCAGCCCGATCATCGTCGCCGCCACGCTGGAGATCGGGAGCGCGATCATTGCTGAATCGACCCTCTCGTTCCTCGGTGTCGGCTTCCCGCCTGATACCCCAACGTGGGGACGCCTGGTGACCGATGGCAGTCAGTATCTTCAGGCAGCGCCATGGCTGGCGCTCATTCCGGGCGCTCTGATCTTTCTGACCGTGCTGAGCATCAATTTTATGGGTGATGGGTTGCGTGATGCGCTTGACCCACGGTCCCGACTGTAACAGTCAACCCATCACGGTGCGCGCGCCAGGAAATTATCCACAATCATCGTTGCCGGTTGCGTCAGGCTGCTGAACGATGACGCAGCAACCCCCGCACGCCCCCCTGGTGAAACACCCGGTGACACCGTGGCAACATGTTTGCTGTTGATCCAGAGTTGAATCTCGTTGGGCGTGCGCATAACCCACAGCGTATTTGTGCCATTACCATCAACGATGATGTCTTCGGGGATGAGTTGTGTGCTGCGTTCTGGAACAAACTCACCATTCACGAACGTACTGAATTGCCAGCGTTTATCGTTAGTAATCTCAAAGAGGAGCACACTATTGGCGTCCGGTTGCACATCGAAGGCGATGCCGACCGCTGCCGGCGCGCCGACGGTCTGAAACGCAACACTCAGTTCGATATTGTAGGTATTCCCCAGATCGCGATCCCAGGTATACCAGGTGGAGAGGTCTGGTACTTTGACCGTCAGATAGTAGAGGTTGTCGCGCAACGCCGCGCGTCGTCGTTCATCGTTCACCTGTGCCCAAATTGCTTTTGTGCGTTCGCCCCGGTCGAACGTTTCAAACAGGAGTCGCCGCAAACCGCGTGTCTGCGCCTGATAATCGGCCAGCGAGAGCGTGCCCGGTTGCGGCTGGAGGAATTGTGGCGCGGGTGTGGCAGTTGGCACAGCGGCTGTCTGGGTCGCTGCTGCAATGGCGGCAGCGGTCTGTTGCGCCGCCGCTGCAACTGTCTGCCGCGCAATTGCGGTTGCAGTTTGCACTTCGATTGCCTGACCCGCCTGCGCCGTCGCCGTCTGCCCATTGACGCGCGCCGTCGCCGTCGCCTGCTGGGCTGCGGCAATGGCGGTTGCCGTAGCGTTCTGACGCGCTTCGGCAGTCGCAGCGCTTCCCCCGCTTGCCGGTGTGCGTGCGTCTACCGGTGACGCAGGCGCCGGCGATACGCCGGAGATAGCGGTTGCTGCGGGGATCAGACCGCTTGCCCGCAGCACCAGGAAACCGCCGCCCAGACAGGCTGCCAGAAGCACTACCGCAGCGACGATTCCGCCGATCAACCGCCCGCGTTGCCGTTGCGCGTCGCCAACTGGAGCTCCCGATCCGGTTGACGCCGGGCGGGGGACGGGGGGGTGCAACGGTGGGGCATCATGGGATGGGCTGTGGCGCGGCGGGGGGCAGCGGCGCTGCGCCCGCACTGGAGGGGGCGCTAGAGGGCGGGGTGGTGATGGTGGGGGCAGCCGCGCAGAGGCAGCGGTGCGTCGGGGCGCGGCGGCGCTGCGCCCGTACTGGCGTCGTGGGGGCTGGAGGGCGGGGTGGTGATGGTGGGAGCGTCGGGCGCGGCGGCGCAGCGGCGCGTCGGGGCGCAGCGGCGCTGCGCCCGTACTGCGTCGTGGGGGCTGGGGGGCGGGGTGGTGATGGTGGGAGCGTCAGCGGAAGGCAGCGGCGCGTCGGAGCGCAGCGCCGCTGCGCCCGTACTGGCGTCGGGGGGTTGAGCTGGCAGGCGCTCGATCAGCGCGCGAATTGCGCTGCGCGGATCGGATGCGGGAAGCGGTGCGCCGCAGGCTCGGCAGAACCGCGCGCTGGCGCGATTCGTCGTCGAACAGCGCGTACAGGTCACATCAGGGGCGGCCTGGATCAGATCGCGGCTTGCGTCGGCGGCGGAAGCATACTGGTGCGCCGGATCGAGCGACAATAATCGCTGGATAACCTGCGCCAGGTCGTTTGAGAGGTCGGGACGAAGCCGTTGTACTGGCGGCAACGGATCGCGCTGGAGACGCTCGTTGGGCGCGAGCGGAATGCTGCCGGTCAGGAGCGTGTAGAGCGTCGCACCGATGCCGTACAGATCGGTGCGCGGATCATCTGCGGCAAAGGGCGTGCCTGGACGTCCGGCAATGCCGGGATTCGTGAGGTAGACCTGCCCCGCAGGTGTGACCCGGATATTCGGCGGGCGCACATCGCGATGGATCAGGCGGGGCGTGTGCTGATGAAGTCGGTTGAGCGCATCGAGCACGGGTTGGATCAGGCGAATTGCGGCATCGGCGCTGAGTCGCCCCTGTGCGTGGCGCGTGCGGATGTCTTCCAGGGTCAGACCGGGAATATGGTCGAAGACAAGAAAGCGCCCATCGACCGTCGCAAACATATCGACCACTGTCGGGAGCGCTGCGTGGCGCACAGCGGCAAACGCAGCCGCTTCACGGGCGAACAGCGTATCGGTATCCGGCTCGATATGGGTGATTGCCTTGACATCGACGTCCTGTTTCGTGCGTTGGTCACGCGCCAGGTAGAGATCACCGAAAGGACTGCGATCAAGGAGGCGCTCGATGAGATAGCGATCCTGGAGAGTTGTTCCGGGTGTTGCCACATGAACCTCGTTCGATGCAGAAATGGCAGAAATCGGACGTCAACCGCCGATGTAGCGCAGAAGCAATCAATACTGTCTGGTAGCACGTGTACCTCATTGTACGTCTCAATCAGGTGTGCGTCAATGATGTTGCGTCGTGTTCGTGCTCATCCCCCGCTCCAGGATGCAAATCGAGCAGGGGCAACGTGCGCACCGCAGACTCAGGCGCCGTCCGCCACCCCTTACAGGGATAGGTTTTTTGGAAGTCCATGCAAGACTTCGCTGCAAAAACGCACCGCTGAGACGCCGAGCGCACAGAGAGTAAAAAAACGAACCACGAGGGATGCATGGCGAAGCATACCTGTACATGACGCGATACGGAAGCCGCCGCTGCGAACACCGCGTCGCTGCGGTGAAATACCTTTTTGCAGTGGACTCAATCTATGGTATAATAGAGCGAGTCCACACTTCATTACTCCTCGTTGGGATGAAGGAGCGAGACCTGCCAGTCGTCCCCCGGCGCGGAGCCGCAGGGAAACCAGCAATACCACAGAGTGTGCGCGTCCGTTTACAGGCAGACAGTGTGATGGCTTGAAATGTGAGCCTTTGAGATCTTCCGGCGCTTCCTCCCGACACCCCATTATGCCGGAATACGGAAAGTGAAAGCCCGCATACTGAAAAAGCAGGGCGTAGAGAAACCGGCGAACGCCGGGATGTCATGAAAGCCCGCATATCGAGGAGACAGGTTTAACCTTGAGCGCAGAACGATTACAGAAGGTGCTGGCAAGTGCCGGCATTGCGTCGCGGCGTGATTGCGAAGAGTATATCGCCGCAGGGCGCGTTATGGTCAACGGGAAGGTGGTTCGCATTCCCGGTACGCGCGTTGACCCGGAACACGATGAGATACTGGTCGATGGCAGACCCATTGGGAAAATTCATCGCCGCACTTATGTAATGCTCCACAAACCGGCTGGCGTAGTCTCCACAACCGACGATCCGCAGGGTCGTCCTACCGTGATTGATCTGGTCAACCTGAAACAGCGTTTGTTTCCGGTAGGTCGGCTGGATTATGACTCGGAAGGGTTGCTCCTGTTGACTGATGATGGTGAACTGACCCAGAAATTGACCCATCCGAGCTACCAGGTCGAAAAAGAGTACCGTGTGCTCTTGAACGATGCACCCTCACCGGCTGCGCTGCGCGCCTGGCGCACTGGTGTCGAACTTAATGGGGTGAAAACTGCGCCTGCGTGGGTTGAGCTGATCGAGCGCACTCCCGATGGTGCCTGGGTGCGCGTCATCCTGCACGAAGGGCGCAAGCGCCAGATTCGTGAAGTAGCGCGCATTTTAGGGTATGAGGTGCGGCGGTTGATCCGTGTGCGCGAAGGTCCGCTGACATTGGGCGACCTTCCAGCGGTACATGGCGTTTTCTTACTGATGAAGAGGTTGATATGTTGC
>AFSR01001101.1_pt1 | contig 32265 bp, 25 predicted proteins | sample 296848 | NCBI WGS metagenome assembly AFSR01 (sample SAMN02954305, study PRJNA68063) | hot springs metagenome | biome: terrestrial; feature: Mushroom and Octopus hot springs; material: microbial mat core samples; isolation source: Yellowstone National Park Mushroom and Octopus hot springs ...
CGCAAGCGAGTACGTGCTGAGATTGACCAGGGAAGGTTGGGGGCGCCGTAGGCAATGGCTTTGATGCCGAACCGATCACAAAGAAACAGCGCGCGGTAGACGTGGAACTTATCTGAGATGATAGTAAACTGCTGCTGCCCAAAGATGTCGCGGGCGCGTACAACGGAATCGAGCGTACGGCGACCGGCATAGTCCGCCGTCATAGCCACATCGGGAACACCTAGGCTGCGGAGAGACTTGCGCATTTCGGTCGGTTCATCATAGGCCACCGTTTGATTTGAACCGCTAAGGATCAGGTGTTTGACCTTGCCAAGGTGGTATAGCTCGGCTGCTGCCTGCATGCGGTTTTGGAAGTATGGATTGAGTTTTCCGGCTGGCAGGTATTTGGCTGTTCCTAATACGAGCCCGACGGTGTTTGCTGGGATGTCGTTGGGGTGTTCAAAAACGCGCCCCTGGGTAGAGAAAACCACCCAAGTGTTGGCGAAAACCACAAAGAGCAGGGGCAGGGGAAGCCCTAGCCAGGCCAGCCCCTGCCATGGTACTCGGCAAAAGGTAGCCTTTGGCGACAACCGGGCCGGAGGATTTTCATGCGGTAACGAGGGACCGCTGAAGGCACTGCTGGCGCAGCTCGACCCGGTAGTCATAGAGCACCTTGTGAACTTGCCGCGGAGTGACACCACCAACCTTTTCAGCGATGGTCGTATGGAGAGCGCGCTCCGGCGGTGCATCTTGGCTAAGATAGGCTAGGTATTCAGCAATAATGGCTGCCCGCTGGTCGCTGGTCGTTTCGGGCAGGTCTGGTGGAAACTTACTGTTGTCGTAGAGGACATCAATCCACCGCAGAACTTGGTAGGGAGTGACAAACCCGAGGTCACGGGCAATGATTTCAGGCAGCTCTTCATAAGGCTCTTGGCCTTCCGTTAGGTAGCGGAAAAAGGCTTTTTCGATGAGGAAAAGCTGCTGGCGGGTTGGTCGTGGTGTCGGCGACTGGGCGTACTGCGATTGTGCCCACTGCCGAATCACCAAAACGACAGCATCGAGACTAACACCAAGTTGTTCAGCAATGAAGCGTCGCCGTCCGCCCGGGGGGCGCTCGCCGGTTTCGATAAAGCGGCGGTACATGGCAATGGCCTGTTCACGTTGTTCCGGCGTCAGATCAATGGTGGCATAGGCAAGTGCCGTACGCAGTTCTTGGACGACTTGGGATACAATGGCGCGGCTAACCCAAAGTTGCTGGGAAAGGGCGGTGTGGATACGCCGCAAGTAGGGTTCGATGTGCTTGACATCGAGAGGGATATTAGTGCCAGGGACAGTACGCAGTTGCTGGAAGGCAGAAGCAATACGGGCGCGCACCTCAGGCGTCAGCGTCCGAATCTGCGGCTGACGTGAGCGGACTATTCCCTTCTGGCGCTTGCTACCGCTAGGAACAACAGCTCCCGCGACTGCCTTGGCAAGCTTTGGGGTGGATACTGCTGGCAGCATAGTTTGCCCCCCGGGCTCTTTTGCTGTCCGCCGAGGTTGGTGTTTAGGACAAAAGCGTGCTTTGCGGTCGGTGGAAAAGAAGGTTGCGCCGCAGTGGTCGCATGAGCGGCGAAATTTCATTCCTTTCATAGTTTTTGCGACCTCGTTGAGGCGCTTTTGTCACAGGCGCCAAAGTAGAACCGGTCGTTGGGAAAGGTAAGCTACGGCATAGCCAAAATCAATGTGAAGTGGACGATGCCGGCAGTAGGGGGGCAGAAGTGGTTTCGTCGAGCTCACGTTTGATAGCATCCAGGATGCCGTTGATAAACTGTACGGCTTCGGAGGTGCTAAAACGCCGTGCGATTTCAAGAGCTTCATTGATGACAACTGCCCGGGGGGTGTCTGGTTCATAGAGAAATTCGTAAACGGCCATGCGCAAAATGTTGCGGTCCACGGTTGCCATACGTGAAAGGCGCCAGTGCTCGGCATGGCGGCTGATAAGAAGGTCAATCTCTGCCAAATGAGCAATGACACCGGCGACAATACGATTGGCAAAGGTTGGGACTTTTTCTTGATGCTCAGCTTTGAGCTCGGTCAGCTCGTTCCAGTAGCTGTCGAAGAGATCGTCAAGGGGGAGCTGATTTAGATCGTACTGGAAAAGCATTTGCAGCGCACACTCACGAGCACGGCGTCGGAAACCCATAACACTCTTGGCGAAAAAAGCTGCTATCTGCTGAAGGGTGGATTGATTGCGCTGGGGCGGTGTTATGCACGTTTGCTTGTCTGGCTGCTTTCGATGGCTCGGTACAGGTTTGCCAGTTCGATTGCTGCTAACACGGCTTCAACCCCTTTGTTGCCGGATTTCATGCCGGCCCGGTCAATGGCTTGCTCAAGGCTTTCGGCCGTAATGACCCCGTATGTTATCGGAATACCGGTTTCTAGGGAAACTGTTGCTATACCCTTTGTCACTTCGGCGGCAATGTAGTCGAAGTGTGGGGTTTCTCCACGAACTAAGGCCCCAAGGCAAACAATAGCATCCCATGTAGCGGTCAGAGCCAGCTTTTTGGCTGTCAGAGGGATTTCAAATGAGCCTGGAACACGCACCACAGTGCAGTCGGTAAGCTGTCCGCCGAGCCGCTCGAAGGTATCAAGTGCTCCGGCAAGCAGCCGGTTGACAACGAAATCATTCCAGCGACTGACGACAAAGGCTATCCGTAATCCCTCAGCAACTAGCTTTCCCTGAATCTCGCGCACAGCTTTGGTAGATAGCTCCGAATGAGAATTCTGAACTTGTCTCATGAGAACACATAGGGAATCACTTGGCGAGCATCCGTACCAAGGCCCCTTATCCATCCGTTCAAGTGCAACCATCCCTTCGAGGACGGCTGTTGCCACGTGTGGGTGTTGGGGGTGGTTGGAACTGTCGACAGAGTTCGTCTATTGCTTTGAGTTGGCGCAACAGGGCAGGAAGTTGTTCGAGGGGAAGGGCATTGGGTCCGTCACTTAGGGCGCGTGGAGGATCGTCGTGGACTTCCATAAAGATGCCATCTACGCCGCAGGCAATACCAGCACGCGCCAGGAAAGGGATGAACATCGCCTCACCGTCTGAGGCTGAGCCGCGTCCGCCGGGACGTTGCAGACTATGGGTGACATCAAAGATGACCGGATAGCCTAATTCGCGCAGGATTGGGAAACTGCGCATATCCACCACCAGGTTGTTGTAGCCGAACGAGGTACCACGTTCGGTCAGCCAAATATCTGTGGCATGGGCGGCGCAAAGCTTTTCGACAACGTAACGCATGTCCCATGGGGCTAGAAACTGGCCCTTCTTGACGTTGACCGTGCGGCCGGTTGCCGCTGCGGCAGTAAGCAAGTCAGTTTGACGACAGAGAAAAGCTGGAATCTGAAGGACGTCAGCAACTTCAGCTACCCTTGCCGCATGGTGTGTTTCGTGGATGTCTGTCAGGACCGGCACACCGTAGGTTTCCTTGACCCGTTGCAGAATCCGCAAGCCTTCTTCCATCCCGGGTCCGCGGAACGAGGTGTGGGAAGTACGGTTGGCTTTGTCGTATGAGGCTTTGAAGACATAGGGAATGCCCATCTGCCGGGTAATCTGGGAGATGGCTTCAGCCATTCGGAGGGCGTGGGTTTCACTTTCAATGACACATGGGCCGGCAATAAGGAAAAAGCCTTGGGTTTGTTGAGTGGGTGAAAAAAGAGGTGTAGACACGACTTGTGCTCCTAGGTTGGGGGAAACAGATCGTGGATTTTGGCGATAATGGCGGCGTGCTGAAGTCCATTGCTGGCAACCAATCCAGCTTGATGATGCAGGTCTGGCTGGCGGTAGTCGAGTGGTCGTCCCTGGAAGTCGGTCAAGACGCCGCCGGCTGCCCGGAGAATGGCTTCGGGCCCGGCAGTATCCCAAAGCTTGGAGCGTGTTGAGGCACTGATAAACAGGTCGGCGCGCTGTTCAACAAGCAGCCCAATTTTGAGGCCGCCGCTGCCAGAGACAATTTCTTTCTGAATACCAAGCCGCTGGGCGGCTGCCGTGAGGTAGCGGTTACGATGCGACCGGCTGACGGCCAGCGTCATATCGTGGATACAGTTGACGGACGAAACCCGCAACGGCTGACAGGTGTTTCCTTGTGCAAGCCAAGCACCTTGGGCATTAGCATACCAGGTTTTGCCGGTTGTGGGCTGATGGACAACGCCCATGACAGGGCAGCCTTCCACGCACAGCCCAACCATGACGGAGAATTCGCCGTTGCCGGCAATGAATTCCCGTGTCCCGTCAATTGGGTCGACAAACCAAACCCGGTGTGCCGTAGCGCGCCGCCGGGCATCGTCATCCTCGGCTTCTTCCGAAACAACAAGGTCGTCTGGGAAGCGACGCTGGAGCTCAGTGACGAGGAACGTGTTGATGGCGCGATCGGCGTCGGTCACCGGTTCGCCATCGGGTTTGTAGCTGACCATGCGGCTGGGCTGGGAGGTTGATGAGAGGATGCGTCGTCCGGCTTCGATGGCCAACTGGCAAATGAAATGAGTTTCAGGGTCAAGCATCATTACAACATAATAGCGTTCTATTTAGGGAGTGACGAAATCTGTCCGAGTAAAGTGACACAAAATGTCAACTAGAAATACAGTTCCTTGCGTGGCCAAAACGGTAGGGTGGGTATCGGTAGGTACTGGACTAGAAAAATCAAGTTTTTTCCATAAAAAACAGATAACAAGTGATGAACGTAGGTAATAACCAAAGGCTTTTACCCATAAGGGCGTTGGGGGGTGAAGTCGCACAACCTGGCATAGGATTTGCTAAATCCCTAGGTAGGATACAGGCTTTGCGCACTGCTACATACTAGCCTGCACTAAGCCACGCAACTGTCATGCCCTAGCAAGGCAAGACACCTTGTCGGACAGAGTCCGCACAGACCAACAAGACATGCACCCAAGGAGAATTGCACCTATGAACCTCAAAAAGCAGAAAGGCTTTTCGCTGATTGAGCTGCTTATCGTCGTTGCTATTATTGGCATTATTGCGGCGATTGCAGTTCCAAATCTCATGGCTGCCCGTCGGAGTGCTAATGATGCTTCGGCACAGCAGACGCTCCGCAACATTCACTCTGCCAATGCCACGTACGAATCTGGTATTGGTCGCGGTAACTTCGCTTCGGCGCTTTCGTTGCTGGGTGGTTCGGACACAAATCAAGTTGGGATGCTCGATGACACTGTCGTCAACGCTACGGAAACACCCAAGAGCGGCTTCCGGCTGCAAAACTATAATGCTACACCGAAGTCGTCCACGGCGGCTGCACTGTACTCGGTACAAAATGTGCCTTCACAGTCAACAGGAATTGCGCGCACAGGCAATCGCTCCTTCTTCATCAACGAGACCGGCGTGATTCGCTCTTCGAATGCCTCGAACGAGGTTGCGGACTCCACTTCCTCGCCCATCGGCAACTAGTTTCGTCACTCATTTCCAAGCGCGAACGGGGGCGTCAAGCTCTGACGCCCCCGTTTTTATTGTGGCTGTTTTCCCAAAAACAGCGACCACCAACGCGCCCCCGGCCCCAGTGGCCGGGACGGCTATCGCCCGTAAAGTGGAAAATCGCGGGTCAGTTCCCGCACCTTCTGCCGAACGGCCGCCTGCTTTGCCGTGTTGTCAACATCGGAGAGCACCTCGACGATAAGCTGGCCAACGTAGCGCATATCGTCTTCTCGCATTCCACGAGTGGTTAGGGCAGGAGTACCAAGGCGAATGCCACTACCCACCAGTGGAGGGTTGGTATCAAAGGGAATGGTGTTTTTGTTGACTGTGATTCCAGCCCGTTCGAGCGCCTGCTCGGCCGCCTTGCCGGTGATGCCCTTCGTGAAAACATCCACGAGGATGAGGTGATTGTCCGTGCCGCCGGTGACAAGGCGAAAACCTGCATCGGCAAGGACTTCACCAAGCGCGACGGCATTTTTCCGAACCTGCCGTTGGTATTCCACAAAAGACGGTTCGAGTGCTTCTTTGAAGCATACGGCCTTGGCAGCGATAAGGTGCATGAACGGCCCGCCTTGTACACCAGGGAACACTGCCCGGTCAATGAGCTTGGCATCTTCTGCCCGGCAAGCAATCAGCCCGCCACGGGGCCCACGCAGGGTTTTGTGGGTGGTTGTGGTGATGAAGTCCACGTGGCCTGCCGGGGAAGGATGCTCACCGGTCACGACCAGTCCGGCAATATGCGCAATATCGGCCAGCACGCGGGCGCCAACCGAACGGCCAATTTCCCCAATGCGGGCAAAGTCAATTTGGCGGGGATAAGCGCTGGCGCCGCAGATAATGAGCTTAGGACGATGTTTTTCAGCCAGTTGGGCAAGAGCATCATAATCCAGTCGTTCGGTTTCACGGTTTACCCCGTAGGTGACGACGTTGAAATACATTCCAGAAATGTTGAGTGGATGTCCGTGGGTGAGATGCCCGCCATGAGCCAAGTCCATACCTAGAATGGTGTCACCGGGCTTGAGGATGGCCAAAAACACTGCCATGTTCGCCTGCGCCCCAGAGTGAGGCTGGACGTTGACATGCTCAGCGCCCAGAAGTTGCTTGGCGCGCTCAATAGCCAACCGCTCGGCAACGTCAACAAATTCACACCCACCGTAGTACCGCCGGCCTGGGTAGCCTTCAGCGTACTTGTTCGTCATAACTGACCCGGCAGCTTCCATCACGGCGCGGCTGGCGTAGTTTTCTGAGGCAATCATTTCTAGCCCATCCGACAACCGTGCCGTCTCCTCAGCAATAGCCTGGGCTATTTCAGGATCGGTTTCGAGCAAAGAGCGATTGAGACCGTGGGACATTGGCAAACCTTTTCCAAAAGCAGGTTAGCGGGGGGTGTCAGCGCCGTGCAGTGGCTTCAAGGGCGGCAATCTTTTCAATCCGTCGGGCATGGCGTCCACCGGCAAAGCCTGTTTTGAGAAAGGTCTCAATAACGGCGGGAAGTAGGTCGAGATTCGTCGTACGGACGCCCATAGCCATTACGTTGGCATCATTGTGCTCGCGTGCTAGACGGGCCGTCTCAACGTCGTGAACCACGGCTGCCCGGATGCCGGGGATTTTGTTGGCGGCAATGCCGATGCCAATCCCCGTGCCACAGAAAAGTAGCCCAACATCAGCCTGTTGGTTAGCAACAGCTTCACCGACGGCGCGCGCATAGTCTGGGTAATCCACCGATTCCGCATCGGTTTCTACACCAAAGTCGGCATAAGGGATGCCCAGTTGTTCCAGCACTCGTTTTGCGGCTTCTTTGCCGGCAAAGCCGGCATGGTCACTGCCAAGGGCTACCTTCATCTTGGAAAGACCCCGTGAGAGACATTCCGCCTAAAAGGGCACAAAAGTGTATGTAGACATACACGGCCGTAGTGTAGCACGCTTATCTTATCAGCGGGAATTATTTTACCCTGAAAGGCGCGTGCCCTACTGTGTGACGCACAGGGCGGTTTAGCGCCTTTCTTCCTGAAAATCAGTCTCACTGTGCCACGGGACACTTGTCATGAGTCGCAAAAAAATTCGGCGTCGTGGTTGGCCGCCAGAAACCGAGCGGTCCCTGCACACCTACATGACGATGCGAGATGATGGGCGCACGCTTGACCGGCGCGAAGTGCTTGATTTAGTTCGCGGTGGGGAAGATAGCGAGATTGAGTTCAAAGTGCGGTACAGCAACCCGGAGCGAATTGCGGCAGAAATCTTGGCTATGGCCAACAGCGGCGGCGGCGCCATTCTTTTTGGCGTCAGCGATACCTGTCGCATTGAGGGACTCGATGACATCGAGCGGGTTGAAGCCGAGCTGCGCGAGTTGTGCGCCACAGCCATGGTGCCGCCGGTTCACCCCTACATCAACAAGGTTGCTTTCGATAACGGCAAACGCATCCTGGTGCTCGAGGTTGATGATCGCCGTTCGCCGCACGCCACACGTGACGGCAAGTATTACATCCGTGTTGGCTCGACCAAAAGGGAAGCAGACAGTCAAGAGATTGCCGAGCTGTTTCATCACTATAACAGTACTCGTTACGAGCAAGTACCGCTTCACGACGTGCCTTTCGAGGATATTGATGAGGCCGGCGTGTGGGGTTACCTGCGTGCCATTGTCCCGGATGAGTCGCGGCTGCCCAAGGGGTTTCCCACGGCCTTGGTGATGGCTGACATGCGGTTGGCCGTTATGACGGCGGACGATTATGTCCCTACAGTGGCGGGTTTGGTGTTGTTTGGGCAAAGCCGTGCTATGAGCACCTCATTTCCACGCAGTCACGTTGTGCTCACACGCTTTGCTGGTCACGATGCCTCAGCACCGGTTGTCGAGCAGGTGACGTTCACCGGGAATCTGGCGAGCCTCTACTGGCGCATTGAGGGCTTTTTGGCGCGCTATGCCGAGTTGTCCGATGCTCCCCCGCCACGACGAGGAAGCAGCGCCGATGCCGAAGCACGGGCCATTTACTCGCGCCCCGCTGTGATGGAAGCCATTACCAATGCGCTCGTCCACCGGGACTATGGTGTACGCCAAGAAGGCATACGCATTATGCTTTACGAGCGGCGGCTGGAAGTTGTCAACCCAGCCGTTGGCAAGCACATCTGGCGCGGAGCCATTGATTACGGCGTCAGTCATCCTAATAACCCGACGATCAAAAGCTTCTTCAAAAATGCAGCCTACGGCGTGACGACTTATACTGGCGGCTTGCCTATGATACGGCGCGAAACCCTGCGTTTTGCCCGTCGGGAGCCCAAGATCACCGTGTTACCCCACGAGTTTCGGATTGAGTTGCCGGCTGCAAACTAAAGAAAAACTATGGAACTCAATGACAAACCCTTAGCCGTCAGCGAGGCGCAGGCCCGGTCATTGGAGTGGATGACCACGGTTGGCGTCGAACGTGTGTCGTTGTTTGAGGCCGTTGGGCGGGTTTTGGCAGAAACCATCCCTGCACCCCATGATTTGCCGCCTTTTGACAACAGCGCCATGGATGGCTATGCCGTCGTCGCTGCTGACACGGCCCATGCGAACGAAGCTTCTCCGGTGCGTCTGGAAGTCATCGAACAGGTTACGGCCGGCCAACTCCCCCGGCAGTCTATGTCTTCCGGCCAGGCCGTACGCATCATGACTGGTGCGCCCCTGCCGGAAGGCGCGTCCGGCGTGGTCATTCAGGAGCAGGTTCGCCGTGAAGGAAATACCATCTGGCTGACCCGGCCGGTCAAAGAAGGCGATAACATCCGGCGGCGCGGCGAGGACATTCGCGCCGGGCAGGCGGTGATGTCGGCCGGCGAGTGTCTCACGGCAGCCCACATCGGCGTGTTAGCAGCGTTTCACCGGGCGTTTGTCACTGTCCGGCGGCGTCCGGTCGTGGCCATTGTGGCCACCGGCGACGAACTCATCGAGGTAGATGAACCGCCTTCGCCCGGAAAAATCGTCAACAGCAACGCCTATGCTCTGGCGGCACTGGTACGTGCGGCCGGTGCGCAGCCGCTCGTCCTGCCGCTGGTACGCGACGACGTGGCGCAGGTTGAAGCTGCCTTTGCCGAAGCCGCCGCAACGGCGGATTTGGTGGTGTCGTCCGGCGGCGTGTCGGTGGGGGATCACGATCTGGTCAAACCGGCGCTCGAAAGACTAGGGCTGGAAGCGCGTTTCTGGCGCGTATGGATGAAGCCGGGAAAGCCGCTCCTGTTCGGTCGCCTGCGGGGGCGGCCATGCTTCGGGCTGCCCGGCAATCCGGTATCGAGCATGGTCTGTTTTCACCTGTTTGTGCGTCCGGCGCTAGGCAAAATGCTGGGCTTGCCCGAAGCCCGCTGGCGGCTTCCCGAAGTGCGCGCCCGGCTGGCGCACGAGGTCAGGACGAAGGGCGACCGCCCAACCTATCTGCGGGCGCGTCTGGTGTGGACTGAAACGGGCTGGCAGGCCGAGGTGCTGCCGGGGCAGGGATCGGGGATGCTGACTTCAATGCTGGGCGCGCAGGGATTGGTGTTTTTTCCCGAAGGGAAACGGGTTGGGCAGGTCGGAGAGATGGTTCAGGTGCTTTGTCTGAGCTCGCTGGTCGGTGACTGGCCGGGGCTTTGAACGTCACCAGCTGGCATGTACCGGGGACGACGGCGAACCACAAAAAATTACTTGCAAGACCTCGCCCCGTAAAACAACGTGCGGTTGTGACCAACGTTCTTTCGATGCGCATCGCCCACGTTGTGTGTCTGTACCAGCCTGGTTGTGCCTGGCTGAGGCTGGTGCGCATCAGTAGGTTGATGGCCTTTGGGCTGGCAGCATGGATGGTGTGGGGGCATTTTGCCGCCTGGGCGCAGAATGTGGCCATCGAACCCCGCCCCTCCGTGCGCATCACCCGAACGGATGAAGCAATCAAGATTGACGGTCGTCTTGACGAACCGGCCTGGGAAACGGCCGAGGTCATCCGCGACTTTCGCCAGCAGGAACCAGTGGAAGGTGCGCCTCCAACCGAGAAAACCGAGTGCCGCCTGCTGTACGACAAGACCTACGTTTATATTGGCATCCGGTGTTTTGACAGCGAGCCGGACAAAATCAACGCCCGCGATCTGAACCGCGATTCCAGCTTTGGCAACGACGACAAAGTTGTGGTGCTGCTGGATACCTACCGCGACGGGCGCAACGCCTACCGGTTTTCCGTCAATCCCCTGGGAACGCAGTCCGATGCCCTCATTACCGACGAAGGCCGGGATTTCAACCTCGCCTGGGATACGCAGTGGCTTTCGGCGGCCACCCGCGACCAGGAAGGCTGGGCGGCCGAAATGGCTATTCCCCTCGTGAGTCTGCGCTTTCGCAAAGGGGCCGATACGTGGGGTTTCAATGTCTCGCGCGTCATCCGGCGCAAGAATGAAATCGTACTCTGGACAAGCTGGCAGCGGGCTTTCGGATTGTTGCGCGTTTCCCAGGCCGGCGTGCTGACCGGCGTGGAAGGCATTACCCGTTCCCGGCTTGTGGAAATCAAGCCATACGTCACGGGGCGTCTCCGCCAGAATGTGCCGGACCCGCTTGGCAATCGTTTTGATCAGGGCTTTTCGGGTGCTGTTGGCGTTGAAGTCGCGCGCGTGGGGATTACGCCTTCCGTAACAGCTGAGTTTACCGTCAACCCCGACTTTGGACAGGCGGAGGTGGACCAGCAGGTGGTCAACCTGACGCGCTTTTCGGTGTTTTTTCCCGAAAGACGCGATTTTTTCCTCGAAAATGCCGGCATCTTCCTGTTTGGGCGGCCCGGTGTGAATCAGATGTTTTTCACCCGCCGGATTGGTCTGACCGATGACGGCGCGCCGCTGCCGATTGACTTCGGGGCCAAGGTGACGGGCAAGGCCGGGAAGTGGAACCTCGGATTTTTACACGTGGAGACACGCCCGCTGCGGGAAGTCCAGCTGGATGGAACGGAACGGGTTGCCGTACCGCGCGAGCGCTTTACCGTGGCGCGGGTCAAGCGCGATGTGGGTACGCGGTCGAATGTCGGCGCCATTGCCCTCAATCGTCAGGGGGGCGAAGGCCGGCCCTACAACCGTGGCGTGGGTCTCGATGCCCAGATCAACTTCAACGACTACTGGACAAGCTACGCCTTCTTCGCCAAGACCTTTTCTCCCGGTTTGCGCGGTGATGCCACAACCTTTCGCGTACAGAGCGGCTATGACACGAATCAGATGCGGCTCTTTGGGATATATGAGGAAATCGGCCGCAACTACAACCCGGAAATGGGTTTTGTCCTGCGCCGGGATGTGCGCCAGTACTTCGGGGATGCGCCTACAAGTGGCGGCCGTCTGCTGTAGCCAAAACCATCCGTGAGATTCGATTTGAAGGATTTGGGGAGTATTACCAGGACCGCACGACGGGCGATCTCCAGACCCGTACGGTGGCCACCGCCATCAGCGTGGATTTTGCCAATTCGGCATCGGCGACGATTCGTCCCTGGCGGACGGAAACCGATGTGCTGACCCGTCCGTTTCGGATTCGGCCGGGGATTGTGATTCCACCGGGGTCGTACACTTTCAACCGCCACGGGGCGAGCTTTGGAACGGATCGCAGCCGGCGCATTGTGTTTGACGCCGGGGGCAGTTGGGGCAGCTTCTACAGCGGGCAGCGCCAGGAAGCCAGCGCCGGTCTGACCTGGCGCCCCGACTCCCATCTGTCACTCGAAGCGAGCCACAGCTTCAACGCTGTCCAGTTGCCACAGGGAGATTTCTCAACCAACTTGTTCAACGGACGGGTAACGTATAACTTCTCACGAAAGTGGCTTTCGACATGTCTGGTGCAGGTCAACTCCGCCGCCCGCCTGACCAGCATCAATGCGCGGGTGCGCTATATCTATCGCCCGAACTCGGACATTTTTTTCATTTACAACCAGACGACCGGCGTGGGTGTCGAACGCCCCAATCGCCAGTTTCAGATCAAAGTGACCTACGACTTCATCCGCTAAGCCGGGCTGTTATGCCCACCCCTGCCCCATTGCGGGCAACCTGATCCCTGGAGGTTTCTTATGCAGCCTTACCCACCACCCTACAGTCCTTCCCCTTACGCCCCTCCAGCCCCACCCAAAAAGTCGGGTAAAACCTGGTTGTGGGTTCTCGGCGGCTGCGGGTGTTTTTCAGTTCTGGCAATTGCGGTCATCCTTGGCGTCATCCTTCTTGCGGCTTCAGGCGGTGGCGGAATTCCCTCAGACAAGCAGGCGTATATTGGTGACTGGAGCGGCTCCGAGGCAACGCTTTCCATCAAGCCCGACGGCAAAGTGTTCTGGGAACGGCGGACGGGTTCCAGTTCGTCTAAAATCGAAAATGTCCCGATTCGGCGGTTCATCGGGGATGACTTTGAGGTTGGCGTGGGGCCCTTCACCACCCGGTTTGCGGTGCAGAGTCCTCCAAAACTCACAGCCGGACGCTGGACGATGACAGTTGAAGGGATACAACTGACACGCGCTGGCTCATCCTCTGGGATGCTCTCCGGGACGCCTTCCGGCAGCGGCCCCTCAGACGACAACCGCTCGGGCGACAACCGTTCCGACAGTGGCACCGGCGATGACACTCTGCTGGATGGCGGGAAACAACTCCGTGACCTCAAGATGGCACGCCCGCTTGGCGATGACGACCTGGAGTTTACGTCGTTCTTCACCACACGCGACACCAGGCTGACCTGCGTCGTGTATCCCCGGAAGCTGGAGATTGGGGAAACTTATGGTTCACGCTGGTACGCGGAGCGCGTACCCCAGTTGCCTCGCAACAAGCTCATTGGCGAGGTTAAATCTCCAACGATTACCCCGGAAAACAGCGATTCTACTTGGATTCAGTTTTCTCTGAATTCGAAAGATGGCTTTCCACCAGGTCTGTACCGGGTGGAAGTTGTGCGGGATGGGTCTCTGGTTGGCACAATCCGTTTTACGGTTGAGTAAACACCCTACAGAGAGAGGTTGCGATGAAACTTGAAATGGGAAACATCGGACGCATGGGATGGACAGCATTCCGGGCGGTGTTTCCGGTTTCTCTGGGATACCTGCTGTGCCTTCTGTTGGCCGGGGTGGGGATGAGCTTGCCGGCCTGGGCCGGGCTGCCGCCGCTCATTGACCGCCAGCTCATCTTTGGCAACCCTGACCTGGCCGGGGCCCAGTTGTCGCCCGATGGAAAATACATGGCGTTTCTCAAGCCCTACCGGGACACGCTCAACATCTGGGTCAAGCGGACAGACGAACCCTTTACACAGGCGCGGCCGCTGACGGATTCCACGACGCGCCCACTCCGCAACTTTTTCTGGACGCGCGATGGGCGGTTCATCCTTTACGTGCAGGATCAGGGTGGGGATGAAAATTTCAACCTCTATGCCGTCGATCCGACGGCTTCGCCAGCGGCAGGACGTGATGTACCCCCATCACGCGACATGACCGGCCTCAAGGGCGTGCGCGTGCAAATCTACGCCGTGCCCAGAGACGCCCCGGATGTCGTGTGCCTGGGGATCAACGACCGTGATCCGGCCTGGCACGATGTCTATCAGCTCAGACTTTCGACCGGCGAGCGGACGCTGCTGCGCGAAAACCGGGACCAAATCTCAGGCTGGTTTTTCGACGATGCCGGACGGTTGCGGCTGGCCGTACGGGTGGCGCCCAACGGGGATACGGAAATCCTGCGAGTGGATGCCGACCGGCTGGTGAAAGTCTATGACTGCAGTGTTTTTGAGTCCGCCAGTCCGGTTCGGATGCACGCCGATGGGCAGCGGGTCTATATGGTCACGAACCGGGGCAGCCAGGTTGATCTCAGCCGGCTGGTGCTGTTTGACCCCCGGACGGGCAAGGAAGAGCTGGTGGAAAGCGATCCGCTCGGACGGGTGGATTTTGGTAGCGCTTCATTTTCAGATGTGACAAATGACTTGGTAGCCACCAGCTACGTTGACGAACGGGTACGCATCTACTGGCGTGACAAGGGATATGCCCGCGACCACCAGTGGCTTCAGAAACGTCTGCCGGGGAAAGATATTTCGTTTACTTCCGGTACTCGTGACGAGCAACTGTGGGTAGTCGTAGCCACGAGCGACACCGAACCGGGCGAAACCTATCTCTTCGACCGGCGCACCAAGCGTTTGACGTTTCAGTATCGGCTCTATGACAAGCTTGATCGGCAACACCTGGCGCCGATGAAAGCCATCCGGTATGCCTCATCGGATGGCTTGGAAATTCCGGCCTACCTGACGCTGCCCAAGGGTGTGCCGGCCAGGGGACTGCCGCTTGTTGTGCTGCCCCACGGCGGCCCGTGGGCGCGGGACGTGTGGGGCTACCAGCGACAGGTTCAGTTTCTGGCCAACCGGGGCTATGCCGTGCTCCAGCCCAACTTTCGGGGTTCGACCGGTTACGGGAAAAAGTTTCTCAATGCCGGCAATGGGCAGTGGGGCGACCTGATGCAAGATGACCTCACCTGGGGGGTCAAGTACCTTGTGGCGCAGGGCATTGCCGATCCCCGGCGCATTGGCATCATGGGGGGCAGTTATGGCGGCTATGCCGCGCTGGCCGGGGTGGCCTTTACGCCCAAGCTCTACGCGGCGGCTGTGGCCATTGTCGCGCCGTCTAACCTGATTACCCTGTTAGAGACCATCCCGCCTTATTGGGAAGCCGCGCGTCGGCTTTTCCACACGCGGATAGGTGATCCTAACCGGCCGGAAGACCGCGCCCGTATGGAACGGCAGTCGCCGCTCAACGCTGCTGACCGCATCGAGACGCCGCTGATGATCGTCCAGGGGGCTAATGACCCACGGGTGAAAAAATCCGAGGCGGACCAGATTGTGGTTGCCCTGCGGGACCGCGGCTTTCCGGTCGAGTATCTCTGCGCGCCGGATGAGGGGCACGGCTTTGCCCGTCCAATCAACAACTTGGCGCTATACGCTGCGACGGAACGGTTTTTAGCAACCTATCTCAAGGGACGCTTTCAGGCAACGATGCCGGAGGATGTTGCCGCGCGCCTGAAGGAAATCACCGTGGATGTCAAAACTGTGACCCGTCCGGCACGGGTGAGCTTGACTTTACCGGGTCTAGCCAGACCGGAAAGTGAATTGCAAGCTGGTATCCTGCACTATCGCGGAACGATTGAAGTACCGGGGCAGAGCATTCCGACCACAGTGGAGATCACCGTTACGGAAACCGATGGTTTGTGGGAGGTCCGTGAGGAAACCCGTCTTCCCATGGGGACAGTTGTGGAGACAACGAAGCTCGAAAATCCTCCCTGGTGGTACGCGCGCGGCAGTCAGTCAGGACCGCTCACGGTGGATGTGGCTTTTCGGACGGCAAAGCTGATGGTTCGGTACAGTTCAATGGCACGCCCCGTCCGTTGGCCGCTGATCTGGGGGGCGAACTGCTGGCTGACGGCGCCGGGCGCTACCTGGTCATCGGGCGACTGCCGCTGGCGGTTGGCTATACGGCCACCCTACGCAACTTCAACGTCCAGAACGGCCGCCCGACGCTCGTTCAGCTTCGGGTGGTCGGCATGGAGGAAGCGCAGGTGGCCTCCGGGACGTTCAACACCTACCGCGTGGAACTTACCGATGAAGGCGGCACCCAAACCGTCGTTTGGGTGGATGCGACCACCCGGCTGCCGGTCAGGCTCTCGGTCAAGGGGGCCAGTCTGGGCGGCGCAGCAATTTCTCTCGAACTGGTCGAGTCCCGGTTTTAGGTCTGGACCGTCATGTAAAGACGGCTTCGCCGCTGTCGCCGGTTCCAGCCAGCTCCGGTGCAGCAAGCGAGGTCTGGCCAACTTTGCTGGCCCAGCAGGGAAGGGTCACGGTGAAGGTGCTGCCGACCCCGACCTGGCTTTTGACGGTTACATTGCCGTCGTGGGCCGCGACAATCCGCTTGACGATGGCCAAGCCCAGCCCAAACCCGACATTCTTTTTGCCCTGTCCGCCCTGGCGGTAGGGGTCAAACAAAAACGGCAGTTCGGCAGCGGGGATGCCCTGCCCTGTGTCGGTAATGGACACTTCGACAAAGGACAGGCCTGCTTCGACGCCTTCGCCGGCAACTTCCCGTGCTGTAACTGTGATCTTGCCGTCAGGCGGAGTAAACTTAGCTGCATTGGAGAGCAGGTTCATGAACACCCGCTCCAGCTTGCGGCTATCCCCGGCGACAGCAGGCAGGGTGGGGGGCAGATCGCGGACAAACGTCAGCGGGTGTGGTGCACCGAGGCGGGTATTTTCAATGCATTGCTGAAGTAATGGCACTAGATCAAGCAACTGGAGATCAAGGGTTAACGACTGAGATTCCGTGCGGGCAAGTTCTAGCAGGTCGTTGATGAGGTCAAGCGTCCGCTGGACGTTGCCCTGGGAAGCGCGTACGAGTTCAAGCAGGTCCGGGTCAGTGTCGGGCAGGACCTCTTCGATGAGTTCGAGCGTCCCCTTGACGGCTGCCAGCGGAGAACGCAGGTCATGGACAAGCATGGCCGTGAACTCGGACTTGATGCGATCAAGTTCCATGAGACGCGCATTGGCAGCTTCGGCTTCGGCCCGGCGCTGTTCGGCCTCCCGCCGTGCCTCTTCACGTGCCAGAAGCGCCTGATTGAGTTCTTCGTTGGCTTGCTTGAGCTGTCGGTTGAAGGCTTCTGAAAGCGACACTTCAACCGTCCGCCGTTCGGCTTCGGCCTGCGCAGCTTCCTTTTCCTGCTGAAGCTGGGCCACGCGGGCGACCAGCCCTACGGACAGGAACAGGCCCTGAACGACCGTGCCAAGGTGCAGCACCGACGGCCAGGCAATGGCGGGCGAAAGCACCCCGACGGTTCGCAATGTGTTGAGCAGAACGGCCATCACCACCGCCGACCACGCCAGCAGGAAATACAGCGCCGGCCGGTAGCCCTGGCGCAGCGGCCCAATGGACGCATACAGTCCCGGCAGCGCCCCCAGTGCCATAAAATAAGTTGAAATCCTGGCTACAGTCTGTGTCGGAGCAATGGCGGCAATGGCGGCCATGCCGAAAAACACCCCTGCCAACACACTCAGTCCACGGTTACAGAAGTTTTGCAGGCAAAGGTACTTGCGGGTAAAGAGGGCAGCCATCCCGCAGGCCGCGTTGCCAAAAACAAGCCGCAGCCGCAGTCCTTCCACAAGCAGGCCGCCAAAGAACCACTCCTGAAGCTGAGTGGCAAAGCCATCCACACAGGCCTGAAACAGGCCGATGCAGATGACATAGCCGGCAAAGAAAATGTTGGTTTGGTCGTGAATGCCAAAAAAGAAAGCGGCGTTGTAGATGAGCAGGATGAGGAGAAAGCCGTAGTAAGCTCCCAGGAAAAAGGTATGGACACGGTCCTTGCGGCCGTGTTCGAGTGGCTCCCAGAGGGTGGCTGAGAAAGTGAACGCCCCTTTGGTTTCGACGCGCAGATAGATGGTCTGCTCGGTGTGGGCCGGGAGGGAGATAGGAAAGACCGGCAGGCGGTGGCGGACAGCCCGGAGCGAAAAGGGCAGATCGTCTCCGGCAGCAAGGTAGAGAAAACCTTCGGTGTCAGTGCGGGGCAGATAGGCTTCGACGCGGCCTAGATAGGGTTGTTCGACCTCAATGACCCGCTCCACCGGATACGCCAGATCGTTTCGCAGGCGCAGGCGGAACCAGTAGGCCGAGGACGTATAGCCCAGGTTGAGGTAGTCGGTAGCTACCGGAGTGAAGGGAAGCGGTTGGCGGGCCACCTGCTCGATGGTGAGTTGCCGGGTGGGGTCTTCCAGTTGGTCAAGCCGGGCGGTAAGCGGTTGGCTGGCCGGACTGTCGCTGACCATCACTGGGTCCGCCAGCGCCATACTGTTCCCCACAAGCAACAGGGCGAGCAGCCAGAGCAGCTTTCTCCAGGGTGGGTACTGATGGGTGCGATGTTTTCCAAGTGGCATAAAACATCTTTTACAATAGTTAGGTCGAATGGGTGGCCGAAGTGTAGCCAGTGCGTCATCGGTTTTCCAACTTTTGGATGCAGCATCATTCAGAATGATGCCAGAATGATGCGAATGGGATGGCGGAGTAGCTCAACGTGATACGAAAGCATAACGTACGTCTGGGACCGTGGTTGCGTCGCCTGGCACCGTATGCTGTTGGCGGGGTGAGTGTGGCTACCTTGACCGCCGTGGCTTTCTACCTGGAGGTCCATTCGACGACCGCTGCCCTGTTGTATCTCATCGTCATCGTTCTGATGGCGCTTAGAACTGGCGCGGCCCCATCGGCGGTGACGGCCATGCTCGCTTACCTCGGCCTGGATTCGTTTTTCACCGCACCTTTGTTTCGTCCGGCGATGAACCAACCGCTGGATGTGGTCGCGCCCATTGTGTTTCTGACGACGGCGTTTACCATCAACCGCCTGGCTGCAAAGAACCGTCAGTCATTTCAGGAGATTCAGTCGCTTCAGGACCAGCTCCGGCTGGTGATGGACACCATACCGGGTTTGGTCTGGAGCGAGTTGCCGAATGGCTCAGTGGAGTTTCTCAACCAGCGTTGGCGTGATTTTCTGGGGGCATCTTCCACGCCGGTGACGGATTTGCGGCGCAACCTGCCGGTACATCCGGCAGAGGCTGACAGCCTGGCGGAACAGTGGCAGCAGGCGCGGATGCGCGGCCAGGCCTTTGAAACGGAAGTCCGGGTGCGCCGCGCCGATGGCGTGTACCGGCGGCTGCGGCTGCATGTCGTTCCGGCCGGCGAACCGGGGCAGGTCGTCAAGTGGTACGGGCTTGGGACGGACATTGAGGACTGGCGTCAGGCAGAAGAGTCCCTTGCCAAACTCCAGTCCGAACTGGCCCTCGTGTCACGCCGGACGCTGCTGGGGGAGCTGGCTGCCTCGATTGCCCATGAAATCAACCAGCCGCTTGCGGCGATTGTCACCAACGGGAATGCCTGTCTGCGGTGGCTGGGGGCTACGCCGCCGAACCTCCCGGAAGCCCGGACGACGGTGACGGCTATCATTCGGGATGGCAATCGCGCCGCCGAGATCATTGCACGGATTCGCGCCATGCTGAGCCGGACCGAGTTGAAAAAGGCCACGTTTGACCTGGGGGCAGCACTGGTTGAAGTCCTATCTCTCATTCGGAACGATCTCGTCAGAAAGGGCATCACCATTCACACCCACTTGTCCCCAGGCATCCCGGCCGTTTTTGGCGACCGGGTGCAGTGTCAGCAGGTTGTGCTCAACCTGTTGGTTAATGCCGTGGAGGCGCTGCTGCCGGTAACGGAACGCCGGCGGGAAATTCGTCTATCCGCAGAACCTTATGGCAACGGTCAGGTGCTGGTGACGGTGGAAGACAACGGTGTTGGTTTGGGGGAAGCCCACGAAGCCGACATCTTCGATGCGTTTTACACGACGAAACCCGACGGCATGGGGTTGGGATTGGCGATCAGTCGTTCCATCATCGAAAACCATGGCGGCCGCCTGTGGTGCGTTGCCGGCGATGGCTTTGGCGCAAAGTTTCAGTTTACGTTGCTGACCGAGGGCCATGCGGGGTGATGGATTCGCCAATTGTGTACGTGGTTGAGGATGATGTTTCGGTGCGCCAGTCGCTGGAGAACTGGCTGCGCTCGGTCGGCTACCAGGTAGCGTCCTTTGCTTCAGCCGAGGCCTTTCTGTCCGCTGCGCGGGATGAGATGTTCGGTTGTCTGGTGCTCGACGTGCGCCTGCCGGGGTTGAGTGGGCTGGATTTGCAGTCTCGCCTGACGGCGGCTGGGGTGGACCTGCCGATCATTTTCATCACCGGTCACGGAGACATTCCCATGTCGGTGCGGGCCATGAAGGCTGGGGCCTTTGAGTTCCTGACCAAGCCGTTTCAGGAGCAGGAGTTGCTTCAGGCCATCGAGCAGGCCATTGCGTATCATCGCCAGTGTTGCGCCCAGCGCGCCGAACTGGCTGCCCTGCGGCAACGCTATGCCACGCTGACCGCCCGCGAACGCGAGGTCATGGCGTTGGTCGTGGCCGGCTGGCTCAACAAGCAGATTGCGGCTGAGCTTGGGACAAGTGAAATCACCGTCAAGGTCCATCGTGGACATGTGATGCGCAAAATGCAGGTGGCCTCTCTCCCGGAATTGGTGCGGGCGGCGGAACGACTGGGGCTTTCCGGTTCCTCGTCGGCCTGAAAGCGCAAGGGTGAGAAACCAAACTTATACCAACGTATAATAGCTTTTTCCTTCATCCGGTTTCAGGATGAAGGCTTGTGCAGTTATTGGCCGAACGGAGGGCACAGGCTGAAACCGGTCTTTGAAATTTCTCTCTGAAATTGCCTGAAACTCATTCTGTGAAAAGCCCAACCGGGCTGAAAGATCATGCTCTGCCCGGTTTGCACTGTTCTGTCAAAAAAACAGGTTTAGCATCAAAAGACAAAAACAAACAGTTTGGTAAAGCTTTCTGCCCGAAACCGTTTCTGTATGGGAGGAAACCATGAAGAAAAACGGCATCTTCTGGGGCTTTGTCGTCGGCTTTATGGGCTGGCTGACAGCATTGGGCTGGGCACAAACAACCGGTACGATCAGTGGCGTCATCAGGGACCCCAGCAATGCCAGGGTGGCTGGGGCGAACGTCACCGTGACGCTTCAGGGAACACAAATCACGCGCGTCACGACTTCAAGTGAGGATGGAACATTCGAGCTGCCGTCACTCCCGATTGGAACCTACCGGCTGGTGGTCACTGCCGAAGGGTTCAAGCAGTACGAGCAGACGAATCTGGAAGTCAGCCTGGGGCGTGTCAACAGTGTCACGGTCAAGCTGGAGATTGGGGAAACCAGTGAAGTTGTCCAGGTCAAGGCCAGTGGGACACCCTTGATTGAAACCGAAAGCACGCAGCTTGGCGCTTCGGTCAATAGCCGCGCTGTCGTCAACCTGCCGCTGAATACCCGCGATACCTATCAATTTCTACAGCTTCAGCCAGGGGTTCAGTCACAGCTTGGATCAGACCTTTTTACCGGGAGTGACCAGCCTGGTGTTGTGTCCGTCAATGGTGGACGTGGAAGGTCAAACAATTTCAGTGTCAATGGTGGTGAAGCCAATGATCTCTATGTCAATCTGCCGGCTATTCAGCCTTCACCAGACGCCATTGAGGAATTTCGTGTCCTGACAAACAATTTCGATGCCGAGTACGGCCGCAACTCCGGTTCGGTTATCAACGTTGTCACGAAGTCCGGGAGTGATCAATTCCGTGGCAATGTCTTTGAGTTTTTCCGAAACCGGGTGCTCAATGCACGCAACTTTTTCAATCTAGAAAAGCCCGCCTATAACCAGCATATTTTTGGTGGCACGTTTGGCGGCCCCATCCAGCGCGGCAGGACGTACTTTTTCACTTCCTACGAAGGGCGACGCATCCGCCAGGGTATCCCGTCGGAGGTTGTGCCCGTGCCGACGGCGGCCGAGCGCCAGGGTGACTTCAGCGCCGGGCCGCTCTTTACTGGCTTCATTGCTGACGCAACCGTGGCCGCCGTGCTCAATGCACGTCCTGGCTGTGCTGCTGCCGTGGCTGCGGCCGGGGGCGCGCCCATCAGAGCCGGCGCGGCTTATGCCGATATTTTCCCTGGCAACCGCATTCCCAGTGCATGTTTTGACCGAACTGCCAATGACTTGCTGCAACAGTTCGTGCCGCTCCCAAACCTGGGCGACAGCTTCTTTCAGGCCAATCCGGTTGCCCGCCGCCGTGGAGACCAAGGGCTTTTGCGTCTTGACCACCGTTTGACGGACCGGCAGCAACTAAGTGCGTTTCTGTTCTACTCAGATAGCTTTACCTTCGAGCCATTTGCGCGGGTGGCCGATTCCGGCGCCAACCTGCCCGGCTTTGGCAATCTCAATAACCTCCGCGTCACTCAGATCAACCTCTCCCATACGTGGACAGGTACGAACACCATCAATGAGGCGCGGGCGGTGTACTTCCGTCAGAACATGTTTCGGTTCAACAGCCCGGAACGCTCTAATCTAGTGAATGCTTCGTGCCGTGATGTGCCCCCGGAACTGTGCTTCTCCGACCCGAACAACCCCCGGCTGGGGATTATCGTCGGCGTCGGGACGCCGCATGAGGGCGTGCCGTGGATTGGTCTCGAAGGTGGTTTCTCGATTGGCAACAACTACCAGGGAGAAATCCCCCAGGTCGTCAACACCTATCAGCTCACCAACAATCTGACCCGTATCTGGGGCAACCACACGGCCAAGTTCGGAGTGGACGTGCGGCAGCAGCGTTACCTGATGACCAACTTTGGCGCGCTCAACGGTCAGTTCAGCATTTTTGGAGGCGGGCCAAACAGCATCGGCTACACGAACCTACTGCCCAACTACCTGTTGGGTTTGGTGGATTCATACTACCAGACCGGTGCGCAGACTTCGCACTTCTACAGCAATGCGGTCTATCTCTTTGCTCAAGATAGTTGGAAAATCACGCCAAACATTACGCTCAACTACGGCCTGCGCTGGGAACTGAACACCCCACCAGCGGACCGCTTTCGCCGGGTGCAATCCTTTCGAGCGGGCCTGGTCAGTACGCAGTTTCCCTGCCGGCTTAATCCCGACAATCCGCTCGTCGGTGTCTTTGGGTCGCAGGACTGTAGCCCGACAGGCCCAGCCCGCGCCGTTTTTCCCTTGGGTCTGGGCATTCCGGGTGACGAGGGCGTACCGGATGGGCTGTTCCGAACCTACTACCGGGCTTTTGCGCCGCGCCTTGGGCTGGCCTGGAGTCCGCCGTGGCAGAGCGGCTGGTTGGCAAAGCTGACCGGCGGCCCTGGCAACAGCAGTGTGCGGGCTGGCTGGGGGATGTTTTACAACGGACCCATTGAAGGTCTTATCCTGGCCCAGCTCGTGCCCCAGCCACCCTTTGGCATCAGCTCAAACATCACCAACACGTTCCTCAGTACGCCTTTTCTACGCCAGGATGGAACCATTGTGCCGAACCCCTCCAACGGGATTCTCAATCCACGGCGGGGCGATCCGGTGGACTACTCCGTTTTCCGTCCCATCCTGTTGTATGGACAGTTGCCGGCGGAACTTCGTCCGCAGTACTCCGTGCAGTACAGCCTGACGCTCCAGCGCAAGCTCCAGGATGACCTGTTGTTGCAGGTCGGCTATGTGGGCACGCAGGGCCACCGGCTGCTGCTGACACGGGACATCAACTTTGGCAATCCCCAGACATGCCTTGACCTGAACCGGATTCTGGGGCCTGGCACGTGCGGACCGTTTGGAGCTGACAACGAATACTTCGTGCCGGCCGGGAGCCATTCCGGCGGGTGTGACCCTGCATCTGCCCTACGGCCCACAGCGTACCGTGACCGGGCCGAACAATCCGGCCATCCGGCTGGTAGGGTTGCGGCCATTTTCCTCGCCTTTCTGCAATCCCCTGACCGGTGAGGGTTGCCCGCCCGATGGTGTGCCGGTCTTTGCCAGCCTGTTTGAGCGGCAGACGGCCGGCAACTCGAACTACCATTCGCTACAGGTGCTGGTGGACAAACGCTTCGAGGAAAAAGGCATTCAGATTCAGGCGGCCTACACGTGGAGCAAGTCCATTGACAATGCTTCGAGCTTCGAGAACATCGTCAACCCCATCAATCCGCGGCTGAGTCGTTCACTGTCCCTGTTTGACGCCCGTCATCGCCTGGTGGTGACGTTCGACTACCGGTTGCCCAAGGTGACTGGCCGGCGCTGGCTCGGCGGTATCCTCAACAACTGGGCCGTAAGCGGCATTGCCGTCTATCAGACGGGTTTTCCGATTCGCATCACCTCGTCGGATGACCTGGAGCTGATGAACAGCTTTGACTTCGAGCTGCCGGGACAGCCGGACCTGGTAGGGCGGTTTCGGACTTTCGATCCCCGGCGCAACAACCTCTACTTTTTTGATCCAACCGCTTTCGCGCCCCAGGAACTGGGGACAATTGGAAACGCGCCCCGGACGATCTGTTGTGGTCCGAGCATCCACAACTACGATGTCACCCTGCGTAAAAACATTCCCATCAATGAACGGCTGCGCGTTGAGTTTCGCAGCGAGTTCTACAACGTCTTCAACCAGACCCAGTTTCTAAATCCGCGCGGCAACATCACCGAAGGGGAAAATTTCGGACGGGTGACGCGCGCCCGTGATCCACGGCAGATTCAGTTCGCCCTCAAGCTGTTTTTCTGATTGGCGCTCTTCTGGCCGGTAGACGTCAGAATTCCGGCTGGGGGCCATCGGCGGAACCGGGCCGCACCTCTGGCGTTTTGTCACAGGGGCGGCCCATTGCCGACGCAATGGTTGGCAGACGGGGGAGGTGGGACCGAAAGCCGGACCGGCGCTGACACATGCAGCCGGGGCGCCCGGTGGTAGCGATGCATCATCCGGCTGGGGTATCCTTCCATTTTGGCCTGGGGCGCCCGGCGGCAGTATGTTTGCCAGCCGCATCCGGCCCTACTCTTGCTCCATGTCCATCGCACAGAAAAACACGTCATGTTCACCCTGAAACCGTTTCTCACGGTTCTCCTGGCTTTGACTTTCAGCTTGTCAGGTCTGGCGCTGACCCAGGAAGCAGCCGCCACCGCACCCTGTCGGCTTGACAAAGGAACGTTTATGGAAATGGAGTCGGTGACGAATCCGACCATTTCCCCGGACGGGCGGCAGATTGTGTTTACCCGCACTTTTGTGGACAAGATGACTGACCGGTACCGTTCCACCCTATGGATTGTGGAGCGTGATGGCTCACGCGCCCGCGAGTTGACAGGACAGACCTACAGCGCCCGTCTGCCGGTGTGGTCACCGGACAGCAAGCGGTTGGCTTTTGTGGCAGAGCGCGACGGGAGTGCGCAAATTCACGTCCTGGCACCGGAGACCGGCGATCTTGTGCAACTGACCCGCGTCGAGCAGAGCCATCCGATTTGCGGTGGTCGCCGGATGGAAAGCAACTGTTGTTCTCGATGCTCGTGCCCGATCCTGATTCCCCCCTGCCCATCAAGCTGCCGGAAGCGCCGAAGGGCGCACAGTGGGCCAAGCCCGCCTTGGTCATTGACCGCATGGTGTGGGCCGTGGACGGGCAGGGACAGATTCCCCGTGCCAAACGGCAGGTGTTTGTGCTGGATGCGCGGCTGGGTGGGACGCCGCAGCGCATCACAGACGGAAAGTACAGCTATGATGACCCGGAGTGGTCGCCCGATGGCCGGCAGGTGTATGTGTCTGCCATTCGACGAGACGACTGGGAGTTTGCCCGGGGCGATAGTGAAATCTATGTCATCAACCTGGCCACCCAGGAAATTCGGCCGCTGACCGACCGGCGTGGACGCGACGCCCAGCCGAAGGTCTCCCCTGATGGGAAACGCATTGCCTACGTGGGGTATGACCAGCAGAAGCTGACCTACCACATCTCAAACCTCTATCTGATGAACGCCGATGGCAAGGAGGCCAGGCTGTGGGTTGGCGATCTGCCTAGTTCCCCGACGCAGGTCACGTGGGCGCGGGATGGCAGCGGGGTGTCTTTCCTCGTGGAAGAGCGCGGTACGGCACAGCTTTACTTTGCGCCGGTCAACGGAAAAGCGCGCCGGATCACCGAGGGAACCCACGTTCTAAGCGCTTTTTCCATAGCGGACAATGGGCAGGTGGCGGCTATCCGGTCAAGCTTCAAAGAGCCGGGAAGCCTAGTGACATTCTCGGTTGCCAAGCCGGGCGAGATGCAAGTGCTGGTGGATGTCAATGCAGACGTGCTTGCCGGCCTTGCGCTGGGGGAAGCCGAAGAACTGCGCTTCAAGTCATCCGATGGGCTGGAGATTCAGGGTTGGCTCATCAAACCGGCGGATTTCGATCCGGCCCAAGAAATATCCCATGGTGTTGTGGATTCACGGCGGGCCGTGGTCCATGTACTCGGTGGCTTTCAACTGGGCGTTTCAGAACTTTGCCGCCGAAGGCTATGCCGTGCTCTACACCAACCCACGTGGTTCGACCGGCTACGGGCAGGCATTTGTCAACGGCATTCAGTATGCCTATCCGGGGAAGGACTACGACGATCTCATGGCCGGGGTGGATGCGGCTTTGGCCAGGGGGTTCATTGACGAGCGCAACCTGTTTGTCTGCGGCGGGTCTGGGGGCGGGGTGCTGACGGCATGGATTGTCGGTCACACTGACCGGTTTGCTGCTGCGGCTGCCATGCGGCCGGTGGTCAACTGGCATTCTTTTGTGGGCACAACCGATGGCCCGGTGACGTGGTATGACCAGTTTGAGAAGTATCCGTGGGAAGACCCACAGGCATTTGCCGTTCGGTCACCGCTCAGTTACGTTGCCAAGGTGACGACACCGATAATGCTGCTGACCGGCGAAGCCGACTTGCGGACACCTATCGGGCAAACTGAAGAATACTACCGGGCATTGAAAATGCTGGGGAAGCCGACATTGCTGGTACGGGTTCCCGAAGAGTTCCACAGTTTTCGGCGCCCGTCACATCAACTGGCCCAACAGCTTTACTTGCAGGCATGGTTTGGGAAGTATCGGCGCTAAAGTGGTGACTTATGCAAAGTGACACGGTGACAGTGATTGGCGGAGGCCTGGCTGGATGTGAAGCTGCTTGGCAGTGTGCCGAGCAGGGGGTGCCAGTACGGCTTTATGAAATGCGGCCGGTCAAGCAAACGCCGGCGCACACAACGGACCGCCTGGCAGAGATTGTCTGTAGCAACTCGTTCAAGTCGGATGAAGTCAACACAGCGCCGCACTTACTCAAAGAAGAGCTACGGCGGGCACGCTCTTTGCTTATAGCCGTTGCTGAAGCCACGCGCGTGCCGGCCGGGGCCGCACTGGCGGTTGATCGGGAGCGGTTTGCGGCTGAGGTCACGGCGCGGATTACCTCGCATCCGCGCATCACAGTCATCCGGGAAGAAGTCACGACAATTCCTTCCGATGGGGTGGTGATTATTGCCACAGGGCCGCTGACCTCAGACGCGCTGGCAGCTTCCATTCAGGCGCTGACCGGAGCTGAACGGCTGTACTTTTATGACGCTATCGCGCCGGTTGTCGATGCTGAAACCATCAACTACGACGTGGTGTTTCGTGCTGCCCGCTACGGAAAGGGTGGGGATGACTACCTGAACTGTCCGCTGGACAAGGCGCAGTACGAAGCATTTGTAGATGCCTTACTGGCGGCTGAGTGTGTTGCCCCAAAGGCATTTGAAGCCGATAAGGCTCAGTATTTCGAGGCCTGCCTGCCGATTGACGTGGCTGTGCGCCGCGGACGGGACACCCTGCGGTTTGGGCCGATGAAGCCGGTTGGCCTGCGCGATCCGCGCACCGGCAAGGAGCCGTATGCTGTGGTGCAACTGCGCCAAGAAAATCTCATGGCGGACAGTTACAGCTTGGTGGGATTTCAGAACTCACTCAAGTGGGGGGCGCAGAAGGCACTTTTGCGAATGATTCCAGGGCTGGAGCAGGCCGAGTTTTTGAAGTTCGGGCAGGTTCACCGCAATACCTACGTCAATGCGCCCAAGCTGCTGACGCCCACGCTTCAGGTCAAACACGAGCCACGGTTGTTTTTTGCCGGGCAAATCTCGGGTGTCGAAGGCTATGTAGAGTCACTGGCGACGGGGTTGGTGGCTGGCCGCTGGGCAGCAGCGTTGGTCCAGGGAAGGCCGTTGCTGCCAGTCCCGCGGGCATCGGCGATTGGCAGTCTGCTCAACTACGTCGCCCATTGCGAAAATGAGAATTATCAGCCGATCAACATCACCTTTGCCCTATTGCCACCACTGGCCGAGGCTGAAGCGCAGCGGTATCGGCATCGCGCCGAACGGCGGGCACGCCAGATTGCTTTAGCGCTGGCAGCCTTTGATGAGTGGGTCAGGGCTATGGATACAGGACGGTCAGCGATGCTGGCCGGTGGATGAAGTCGCATGAAGACTGGGCAGGTAGGATGGTGGATGGCTACGTGGTTGCTGGCCAGTAGCCTTGTGGGAAAAGCCCAGACCGTGCCCGTACCAGCCGGGATGGTGCCGGAACGCCGCGCAGAGGTAGCCGCCGACGTGGTTGTGCGGGCGGACTACGTAACCGTACTGACGTCGGTCAACACCGCCACAGGCTTGCCGGTGACAGACCTCAGCGATGAGGATTTTGAACTTTACGAAGATGGTCAGTTACAAACCATCAGCCGGGTCGGCCGCCAGGCTGATCAACCGCTGCAACTAGCGCTGTTACTGGACATTAGTGCCAGCGTGCGCAATCGGTTGAGGTTTGAGCAGGAGGCTGCTTTGGATTTTTTCCGGCAGGTGTTGCGTCCACAGGATCGGGCTGCCTTTTACGCCTTCAATCACGATGTCTACCTTCGGCAGGATTTGACTTCCAGCCTGGTGGCATTGGAAGGGGCTGTGCGGGGGCTGGAAGCCCGTGGGGCAACCGCCCTGTACGATGCGATTTTCATTGCAGCACGCCGGTTGGAGCGCGAACCCGGACGGCGGGTGATTATTGTGGTGTCTGACGGGCAGAATACGGTCAGCCGAGTGACGCGCGAGCGGGCGCTGGAGGCTGTCAACCGGACAGATGCCGTGGTTTTTGGTATTTGCCCGGTGATCCGAACCGAATATGACGATTTCCTTCCGCCGCCGGATAACGAATTTGAGTTGTTTTGCCGCCAGACGGGTGGGCGTGTGTTTATGGTCACAAGTTTAGCTGAGTTGACGAGTGGATTTGCCCAACTTGAAGCCGAATTGCGAGCGCAGTATGTGCTCAACTACTACTCTTCAAACGAGGCACGCGATGGCAAGTTTCGTCGGATTGAGGTGCGGGTCAAGCGGCCTGGGGTCATTGTTCGCGCTCGCCGTGGCTATTATGCTCCGACGCCGTAAAGGTTATGCCGGCCAAAGAGAGCTTCGGTGCGAATTGTGAAAATTGACTCACTCCGGACTTTTTGCCTACGATAATGCGTACTTTCCCTTGGGTACTGCGGAGCAAGCGAGATAGCTGTGGTAGCAATGCTGGTTGCCTCTTTTGAGTCTGGGGGCAAGCTTTTGGTAAACCGGAGGTGGAGCGATGGAGTATGAGGATCCTTATCTGCAAGAGGCAACCGATCGTCTGAGCCGGATTCTGCGTGAGGTGGTGTGGGAATCACCTCGAATTCAGTCGGAGTTACGCAATCTGCAGGCCAACGGGCACGAGGTGACAATGATTGTGGAGGTGTCGCTGGCATTTCGTGCGCGGCGGGAGAGTCCGCAGCCGCTGGCAGCCACAGCTAACCAAGCCGAATGATGAGCGTTCGTCCGTGGCAGAAGTTGCCTCCAGAACGGCTTGCTGACGCCAAAGTGTTTGCGTTGTACCGGGAACGCGCCTGCCCACCAGAGGCAGAAGTCAGTGCGACTGCGGCGCGGGATTTTTACGTCATTCATGCACCAGACTGGGTGAACGTGATTCCCCTGACCCCCGCTGGGGAGGTCGTTTTAGTGGAGCAGTACCGCCATGGGATCGACCAGGTGACACTCGAGATTCCCGGCGGGATGGTGGATACCACCGATGCGACGCCAGCGGCAGCAGCAGCCCGCGAACTTGAGGAAGAAACCGGCTACGTGGCGGAGACCATCGAGGCACTGGGCTACTGCCATCCCAACCCGGCCATTCAAAACAACCGTTGCTACAGCTTTGTGGCGCGTGGGGTACGTCGGCTCAAGCCGCCGCGCTTTGATAGCAGTGAGGCGTTGGCGGTGCGTCTTGCACCGTTGGAAGCGATCCCGACGCTTATTGCGACCGGCCAAATCACCCATGCGCTGGTTATTGTAGCTTTTCATCGCTTAGGCCTTGGCGTAGGAAACCATGCCGGCAAAGCAGGATGACCTATGGCTGGCAAATTATCTGTCGTCATTCCGGTTTATAACGAGCGCCGTACGGTGCGTGAACTGATTACCCGGGTACAAGCCGTCCAGTTGCCGCTGGAGAAGGAAATTATCTGTGTAGATGACTGCTCCACGGATGGCACTGCTGACATTCTACGGGAATTGGCCAAAACCCAGCCCAATCTCCGGGTATTGTTTCAGCCGGTCAATCGGGGGAAGGGAGCAGCATTGCGCGAGGGATTTCGGCATGCGACAGGGGATTACGTGATTATCCAGGACGCTGACCTAGAATATGATCCGCAAGAGTATCCCCAGATGCTGGCGCCGCTTTTGGAAGGCAAGGCCGATGTCGTATATGGGTCGCGGTTTATGGGCGGGCGACCGCATCGGGTGTTGTATTTTTGGCACTCGGTGGGCAATCGCTTGTTGACCTTGCTCTCGAACATGGTTTCAGACCTGAACCTGACGGACATGGAGACATGCTACAAGGCTTTTCGGCGGGAGGTGATTCAGTCTATTCCGCTTGAGCAGGACCGGTTTGGGTTTGAGCCAGAGATCACCATCAAGGTTGCTCGCCGGCGGTTGCGGGTCTACGAGGTTGGGATCAGTTACTATGGGCGCACCTACGAAGAGGGAAAAAAGATTGGGTGGAGGGATGGTTTGCAGGCGTTGTGGTGCATTGTCAAGTATGGGCTGACCGTCCCCCGTGCGCCGTTACCGTCGGCGGAGGTCACAGCGCACAGTTTGGCTTCTGCTCCGCAGACGGATGAAACAACCTCTTCCCTTGGCTGACGTGTTGCAGGGAAGTGCGCAGACGGGAGGGGCGCGGTTGTGGGCGGCTTTTGGCTATGCTTGGGCGGGGGTGGTTCACACGTGGCGTTCACAGCCCAATTTTCGGATTGAATGTAGCCTTGGGGGGCTAGCGTTGGTGCTAGCCTGGTGGCTGGAGACGGGCTTGGTACCGGTGTTGATAATGTCGGCGCTGGTACTCTCGCTGGAAGTGGTCAACAGTGCCGTTGAAGCCGTGGTGGATTTGGCTTCGCCGGAGTTTCATCCGTTGGCCAAGGTAGCGAAGGATGCGGCGGCCGGGGCGACACTGGTGGCGGCGGTGTTTTCGGTGCTGGTGGGGCTAGTGGTGTTCGGTGGGCCGTTGTGGGGGAAGGTGCGCGCGGCGTGGTTTTTTTTGACATCCATCTGATAACGAGCAATCTGTCCCTTAGGTCTGCTGCTGGGAGGTTGGAGGAGGTGCAAGGGCTCGCCCAATTCCAACTGGAAGAGGTGTGGTTTTCGGGAACAGAGCAAAGGGTGGAGGCGGGCTGAGGGTGCACATCCTGATTGTCAAGCTGAGCAGTATTGGGGATGTTGTGCATACAATGCCGGCAGCGGCAGCGCTGCGCCGGGCGTTTCCTACGGCGCGGCTGACGTGGGTTGTCGAGCGGGTAGCTGCACCATTGCTGCTGGGGGCGCCCGGTTTGGATGAGGTCATCGTTTTAGACACACGGGGTTGGCGGCAGCAGTGGCACCGGTGGGACACACTTCGTCAGGCCACAGCCTGTCTAGCCCGGCTCTGCCAGCATCCAGTAGATGTGGCGCTGGATTTTCAGGGGCTGATAAAGTCCGCTGCCGTAGCCTGGTATTCTCGGGCCCGGCGGCGGATTGGCTTTGCAACCGATGCCCTGCGTGAACCCATGAGCCGGTTGGCGTATACCGAGCAGGTGGCGGTTGCACCATCCGAGCATGTGATTCGCACCAATTTGCGTTTGGTCGAGGCGTTGGGCGTTGCGCTCCCGGAGGTATACGAGTTTTGGCTGCCACCTCTGGAAGATGAGGCGGCTTATGTGTCGAGGCAGTTGGCGCAGCATGGCATCACGGGGCGCTTTGCTCTGCTTAACCCGGGCGGTGGATGGGTGACCAAGCGGTGGCCGGCGGCCAACTTTGGGCACCTGGCTGAACTGCTCTGGAGACAGCACGGCCTGGCAAGTGTCGTGACGTACGGGCCTGGGGAAGCCTGGATGGTTGAGCAGATGCGGGCAGTCGTGCAGACGGCGCCGGTAGTGTCCTTTCCGACGAACCTGCGGGAGTAC
>AFSR01000226.1_pt1 | contig 31531 bp, 29 predicted proteins | sample 296848 | NCBI WGS metagenome assembly AFSR01 (sample SAMN02954305, study PRJNA68063) | hot springs metagenome | biome: terrestrial; feature: Mushroom and Octopus hot springs; material: microbial mat core samples; isolation source: Yellowstone National Park Mushroom and Octopus hot springs ...
ATCTTGCACATCGACTCGAAGGTGCTAGAAGAGGCTGAGGCAAAGGAAGAGTCCACTGCAGTGGTGGAAGCTTCAGACGAGGCCGATGATGGAGAAGAGGAGGACGTACCGGTCGAATGCCGGCTGACCAAAGCAGAGCAGGCGGAACGTTTGCGAAAGATCGTAGATACGGTGGGCCAGGTGGGGCAGCCCGGCGAGAAAATCCAGAACGTCATTTCCGTTGGGATGCTCAGTGAGGGCTGGGATGCCAAGACGGTGACGCACATTATGGGGCTGCGGGCCTTCACTTCCCAACTTCTGTGCGAGCAGGTCGTGGGCCGGGGCCTGCGCCGCACATCCTACGAGATCAACCCACAAACGGGGCTGCTTGAGCCCGAATACGTCAATATCTTCGGCGTGCCTTTTACTTTCTTGCCGCACGAGGATAGCGGAGATGGCCCGCCGCCCCCGCCAACGCCCAAGACCGCCGTAGAACCGGACCCGGCCAAAGCGGAGTTTGAGATCCGCTGGCCGAATGTGGTGCGCATCGAGCGCTTACTTCAGCCAACGTTGACTCTCGATTGGTCAAAGGTGCAGCCATTGGAACTAGACGCGGCTCAGACGCCGCAAGTGGCAGAACTGGCACCAATTCTCGAAGGCAAGCCCGACGTAAACCAGATCAGCCGTATCGAACTGGAGAAGTTGGCGCGAGAGTTTCGCACGCAGCGCATCATCTTCGAAACTGCCCGCAATGTGTTCGATCAGGTAAGGCAAAGCTGGAGAGGCAGTCGCGAAATCTTGCTGGCGCAGTTGGTGCGGATTGTCGAGCAGTTCATTCGCTCTGACCGGATTTTGATCTCCCCACCTCTTTTTTATCAGGACGAACTGCGCCGTCGGCTGATCATCACCCTCAACCTGTCACGAGTTGTGCAACATGTCTGCGAGGCGGTGCGGCAGGAGAACACTGAGAAACTTGTGCCAGTCTTCGATCGCGACCACCCGATCCGCTCGACGGGCCAAATGCGCACCTGGTACACCAGCAAACCTTGTGAACGCACGCGCAAGTCGCACATCAACGTCTGCGTCTACGACAGCACGTGGGAGGCGTCGGATGCTTTCGTATTGGACAATAGCAGTGCCGTGAGCGCCTGGGCGAAGAACGACCATCTGGGCTTCGAAGTCCTGTACCTGTATCGCGGCGTGGTGCGGAAGTATCGGCCAGATTTTCTTGTGCGCCTGGCCAACGGCGACATGCTCATTCTGGAAACAAAGGGACAGGACACCGAACTAGACCGGGTGAAGCGGCGCTATCTGGACGAGTGGGTGCAAGCCGTCAATGCCCATGGCGCGTTCGGTCGCTGGCGGTGGAAGGTGGCACGTTACCCGGGCGAGATACGAGACACTTTGCTGCAAAGCTAGGAGCAGCAGGGCTCATGGTGGAGTACCGGATCCCGAAAAGTCTGCCCGGGGCTCCTGGCTTCATCTGAAGGCGGGGGATACCCCACCGTCTATACCGTGGGGAGGGATAGCGCCTAGCGCGATGATCAGCTAGAATCTTTCTTTTCCACCAGCAGCCTACCTGACTAACGAAATGGTTGCTTCGTCGATCCCTAACTCCCCTCTCCCAGAGGGAGAGGGGTTGGGGGCGTCAGCGGCGCGGAGCGCTTTGGAGACATCTCCATTAATTTGACTATAAGATTACAGCTTTCGCGTTCGGCTTCTCACTAGGCTAAGAGTAGTCTCAAAGCCGTTTTGCAGCAGGTGACCCATGTCCAAGGCAAAGATAGCGCTGGACTTTCAGGCGCGGATCCCGAGAGGCTATCTTAACCTGATGGGCTATGTAGACGAGTCGGAAGTCAATGGGCCGGGCCGGCGCGCTGTGGTCTGGGTGCAGGGCTGCCTGCGAGAGTGCCCGGGCTGCTTCAACCCTACTTCTTGGCCGTTTGAGGTCAACCAACTGGTGAAGATCACCGACCTGGCCGAGCAAATCCTCAGCAACCCCAGAAACGAGGGGGTGACCTTCTCGGGAGGGGAGCCCTTCTGGCAGGCTCCTGCCCTGGCCAGCTTGGCGCGGCTCCTGAAAGCGAAAGGGCTGACGGTGATGGCCTTCAGTGGATTCACGCTGGAAGAGTTGCGATCCCCCCAGGCTCCTCCCGGCGCCCAGGAGCTGCTGCAAGAGCTGGATATTTTGGTGGACGGGCCCTACCTGCAATCCCAGGCCATTCGCTCCCCCCACTCGCTGGTCTCTTCCCGCAACCAGCGGGTACATGTCTTTAACCCTGCCCTGGAAAACCAACTTAATTGGGCCAGCGACCAGGTGGAAATCCATATCCTCAAAGATGGAACCCGCATCGTTACCGGCTACGGCAGCCAGTTTCTCCTCGACGAGGCAGGCTCTTGAACTGCAGTGATCCTTTATCCTACACCTGCAGCGGTTCCCTGAGACAAGCGGGCAGTTGCCAGCACATCTCCAGCCAGTTTTTTAGCTCTTCCGGTTGGCCCATGAGGCTCATTTCCACCAGCAGAATGGCGGCCCGGTCGGCGGCGCCTTTGGATCCGAGACGAATTAGGGCAGACAGGCTCTCTTCCCGCCAGCAGATGGATACCCCCTGCCGGATCAAGGCCTGGGCGGCAGCGGGAATGCACGAGAGTGGCACCTGGATGTCTCGCCGCTCGTAGTCGACAGTAGGTAGCATGAACGGCAACCCAAATCTTTATTATGTTTTAATCTTCTTCCCTTTTCGCTTGTCTGTCACGGGTCTTTGCAAAGTATGAAGTAATCTTTTGTAAACTTTGTAGAGTTCTCGACATCGTTGAGAACAGTGGGCGAGCAAGCGCGGGATCTCTCGCGGGATCCCTGGAGAAAACTTAAAAGATAGCGGCGATTTCTCGGCCTCATTTCCCCACAGCCGCGAGAATGGCTGCATGCGCAGGAGATGGGGAGATGCGAGCAGAAGGTTGGGAGAGGCGAGTTGGTCGCTGGTTGCCCAAGGCCACCCTTGCCGGAGCCGTATTGATCCTAGTGGCGATGGGCAGGCCGCTGCGACTGGTGGGCAATGGAGAAAATATGGTGGTGTTCACCTGGGGAGGGGGGGTGAGCCCGATGGCTTTGCAGCCTGGTCTCCATTGGGTGCCGCCCTTTGTCTCTCGCACAGTCATCTTTGATGTGAAAACCCAAGCTCTGACCTGGAAAGACAACGACCCGACCGCCTACGCACCGCGGCTGGTGGCCCTTTCTCAGGATGGGCAGCAGATTGCGGCTGAGGCGACGCTGCAGTTTCGCATTGTGGACGCCCCCAAGGTCTATACGCAACTGGGGGAAAATTACCTGGATCGCATCGCCCCCATCGTCCGGTCGGTCATTCTGAATGAGACCAGCGGCTTTTCCGCCCAGGCTCTGTATTCCACGGAGCGCCCGCTGCTGCAAGGACAAATTCGCGAACGGGTGGCTCTTCTGCTGAAGGAATACGGCATCGAGGTTTTGGATTTTCTGCTGCGGGATGTGGATTTCGATCCTGATTTCGTAGCGGCCATTGAGGCAAAAACCATTGCCGAAAATCAACTGGCGCAAAAGCAATTTGAGATCGAGCAGGCCCGCCAAGATGCCCGCGCCATCATTTCTCAAGCGGAGGCAGAAGCCGGTCAATTGAGAGCCAAAGCACAGGCCCTCACCCAAAATCCGCAGTACCTAGAGGTGGTCAAAGCCGCGGTACTGGGATCCCGCCTGGAAACTCTGGTTACCAAATAGCAACCAGCACTTTTTCATCCTCTTTCCACGAGGAGCCGCCATGTATCCAACAGGAGAAGCACCCCAAAGCAGAGTGGGTTGGTTAACCGTAGGAGGGATCGCCGTCTTGGCGGCCCTGGGAGTGCTCCGCGCTTGCCTGTACGTCACTTTGCCCGGACATGCCACTGTAGTGTTCAATACCTTTTCCGGGCTGCAAAAGGGGCGGGTAGAATTGCCGGGGGTCATCTTCCGGATTCCGGGGATCGAGACGCCGATCACCTACACCGTGCTCACCCGCGTTTGGGAGTTTACCAACAACCCCAACTCGGCCAACGCCATCAGCAATGCCATCACGGTCAACACCGCCGACGGGCAGGCTTTTGCCATCGATGTGGCCATTGCCCTCAAGCCCAACCTCGCCACTTTGGATGAGCTGCACGCCAGCATCGGCGAGAACTATCTTTCCACAGTGGTGGTGCCGGTGGTGCGCTCCAAAATCCGGGATATCTCCGCCTCTTTCAATTCCGAGGACTTCTACCGCAAAAGCCAGCGCACGGCCATCGAACAACGAGCCCTGGACTTGATCCGCCAAGAGATGCCCACCGTCAACCGCGATGGCCAAGCCCTGCCCTTGATCCAGGTAGAAGGCCTCTTCCTGGGCAACCCCGATTTCCCACAAGCTCTGCGAGACTCCATTGAACGCAAACAGGTGGCCTCGATTACGGCACAAACAGCAGCAGTGCGGGCACAAATTCAGCAAAAGGAAACCGAGCGGCTGTTGATCCTGGCGGCAGCCAACCAGCGGGCCATTGAGCTGAAGGGACAAGCAGCAGCGGAAAACGCACAACTGGCGGATCTGTTGTTTTACGAAAAACTCCAGGAGCGCATCCAAAACCCGACGGACTCGCTGCCCCCTCTGCGCATCATCCGCGTCGAGGGGGATGCCACCGTGTTCCTCAACGTGGATCCCCGGCAGGCAGCCCTGCAACAGGCCCGATAGTCAAGCCTGGCCACGCCGTCGGAGCTGCCAGGGCAGGGTGGAACGGTCGGCAGCTTGCTGCGCCTGGGCCACGACGATCACCCCGGCCACCGGGATCCCGGCAGCGACCAAGACCTGCTGCGCCGCTTGGACGGTGGAGCCGGTGGTGTAGATGTCATCCACCAGTAGCACCGGCGTGGCGGGAGCGCGCTTGAGAGCAAAGGCGCCTGCCAAGTTCTGCTGGCGTTGCAGGGGGTTGAGCTCATGTTGGGCCGCTGTGGCCCGCACCCGCACCAGAGCGTCAGGTAAATGTCTTAGACCCGTCCGCTCGCAAAAAGCTTGGCTGATCAAAGCCGCCTGGTTGTAGCCCCGCTGCCGCAGCCGCTCCGCATGCAGAGGGATGGGCACCACCGTATAGTCGTGGCGAGACAGCAGGTCATGGCTTCCCTGGGATCCCGAACGCTTCTGTCGGCTCTCCAGCCAGCGGGATCCCAGCCATTCCCCCAAAACCGCGCCAATGCGCCGCTGTCCTTCATATTTCAGGCAATAGATGGCCCGGCGCAGCGCTCCCCGGTGGATCCCCCAAGCATAAAGCGGCCAAGGCGAAGTGGTGACCGGCCAAGAGTCGAGCCGCTCCGCCTGCAGCCGCCTTTGACAGTCTGGACAAAACACAGCCTTAGCCGGGCGCTGGCAGAGCGGACAAGGGAGCAAAATCCACCAATCCATCCAGCCCATCGCCTTTCGCGAGTTCCTTCTGGTGTGCAGAAGCTCCTCTAGGCTAGCTGAGGGGAACAAGGATGCTGAAATTCTCACTCAGCCAAGCCACCAGCCCAGAAGCTGATCCCTTAAGTTGACGCCGGGATCCCGCCTTGCTAGGATTTACTACTGCCGGATAATTGAGTAGCGATCTTCTCAGCCAACCCATGCCCACCATTCAGCAACTCATTCGCGAAGAGCGCAAGGCTGCTGTTCGCAAGACCAAGGCCCCTGCCCTGAAAGGATGTCCTCAGCGGCGGGGAGTTTGCACCCGAGTGTACACGACAACGCCCAAGAAGCCCAACTCAGCTTTGCGGAAGGTGGCGCGGGTTCGCCTCACCTCTGGCTTTGAAGTTACTGCTTACATCCCCGGCATTGGCCACAACCTACAAGAGCACTCGGTGGTCATGATTCGCGGCGGAAGGGTCAAGGACTTGCCCGGCGTGCGCTATCACATTATTCGGGGCACGCTCGACGCCGCAGGAGTGAAAGACCGCAAGCAAGGCCGCTCCAAATACGGGGCAAAACGGCCTAAGCCCGGCCAAGCCCCAGCCGCCGCTGGCAAGAAGAAATAGTTTCCCTCTGGACGTCATCCTGCCTTCAAGTTCTACAGCTCCTATGTCTCGCCGCAACCGTGCTCCTCGCCGTGACGTGCCTCCAGATCCCAAGTACGGGAGCCGTTTGGTTACCATGCTGATCCACAAGTTGATGATGAGGGGCAAGGCTTCTCTTGCCGCCAGGATCCTCTACGACGCTCTAGAGATTGTGCGAGAGCGCACCGGCCAGGATCCGCTGCCCGTACTGGAAAATGCCGTTCGCAACGCCACCCCCTTGGTGGAGGTGAAAGCGCGGCGGGTGGGCGGCGCCACCTATCAGGTGCCTGTGGAGGTCAGAGCGGAGCGAGGAACCTCATTGGCGCTGCGCTGGCTAGTCACCTTTTCCCGCACCCGTCCAGGCCGCACTATGTCTGCCAAGTTAGCCAATGAGATTATAGATGCGGCCAACGAAACCGGCAACGCCATCCGCCGGCGAGAGGAAGTCCATCGCATGGCCGAAGCCAACAAAGCCTTTGCCCACTACCGCTACTGAACCCCGCTGGCCGAGCAAAGGAGGATGTTGTTGGGATCCCTTCCCATTTGCCGAGAGCTGGGCTGGATCTGGAGGAGAAGGGGCAAAAAAGACTAGAATTGTAAAGGTTTTTTTAGTTTGCCCGAGTCGCAGGGCGACGAGGATTGGGAGGTTAACGTGGCACGCACAGTTCCCCTGGAACGAGTTCGAAATATTGGTATCGCGGCCCACATCGATGCTGGCAAGACCACGACCACAGAACGGATCCTCTTCTATTCCGGTCTGGTGCATAAGCTTGGCGAGGTTCACGAGGGAACCACGGTAACCGACTGGATGGCTCAGGAACGGGAGCGGGGCATCACCATCACGGCCGCGGCCATCACTACCCGTTGGACCAAGCGGGATCCGAAAAACCCCTCCCAACCTCTCGCCGGCGCGCCGGAATACACCATCAACATCATCGACACGCCAGGGCACGTGGACTTCACCATCGAGGTGGAGCGCTCGATGCGGGTGCTGGACGGGGTGATCGCCGTCTTCGACTCGGTAGGGGGCGTGCAGCCGCAGTCGGAAACCGTCTGGCGGCAGGCCAATCGTTACAATGTGCCCCGCATTGCCTTTGTCAACAAAATGGATCGCATGGGGGCCAATTTCCTCAAGGTTTATAACCAGATCCGGGAGCGCCTCAAAGCCAACGCCGTGCCGATCCAACTGCCCATCGGGGCGGAAGACGAGTTCCGCGGCATCGTCGATCTGGTGCGCTTGCAGGCCAATATCTACATGGATGAGATCGGCAAGGACATTCGCCCTGCCCCCATCCCGGAGGAGATGAAGGATCTGGTGGCGGAATACCGGGCCAAGCTGGTGGAAGCAGTGGCCGAGACCGACGAGGCCCTGATGGAGAAGTACTTTGCCGAGGAGGATCTGAGCGAAGCCGACCTAATGGCTGGTCTGCGCAAAGGCACCATCAGCGGCCAAATTGTGCCCATGCTGTGCGGCTCTGCCTTCAAGAACAAGGGTGTGCAGATGCTGCTGGACGCGGTGGTGGACTACCTTCCCTCTCCCATCGATATTCCCGCCATCAAGGGGGTATTGCCGGATGGGTCGGAGGTGTCGCGCAAAGCCAGCGACGATGAGCCCTTCTCCGCCCTGGCCTTCAAGCTGATGAGCGACAAGTACGGAGACCTCACCTTTATCCGCGTTTACTCTGGGGTGCTAACCAAGGGCACCTATGTGCTCAACTCCACCAAGAACAAAAAGGAGCGCATCTCCCGCCTAGTGGTGCTCAAGGCGGACGAGCGTCTGGATGTAGATGAGCTGCGGGCAGGCGATCTGGGGGCTGTGTTGGGCCTGAAAGATACCACCACTGGGGACACCCTCTGCGACGAAAACGCGCCGGTGATCCTGGAGTCCCTATATATCCCCGAGCCGGTAATCTCGGTGGCTGTCGAGCCCAAGACCAAAGCCGATATCGACAAACTCTCCAAAGCGCTGCAGGCCCTGGCCAAGGAGGATCCCACCTTCCGCGTCTCGGTGGATCCGGAGACCAACCAAACCATCATCTCCGGCATGGGCGAGCTCCACCTGGAGATTCTGGTGGATCGCATGCTGCGGGAGTTCAACGTAGAAGCCAACGTGGGCAACCCCCAAGTGGCCTACCGCGAAACCATCCGCAAGCCAGTTAGCCGCGTGGAAGGGAAGTTCATCCGCCAGACTGGCGGCCGCGGCCAGTACGGCCATGTGGTCATCGACCTGGAGCCGGCAGAGCCGGGCACGGGGTTCGAGTTTGTCTCCAAAATTGTGGGTGGTGTCATCCCCAAAGAGTACATTCCGCCTGCCGAGCAAGGGATCCGCGAAGCCTGCGAGTCCGGCGTCTTGGCTGGCTATCCTTTGATCGATATTCGCGTCACGCTGGTGGACGGCTCCTACCACGAGGTGGACTCCAGCGAAATGGCCTTCAAGATCGCCGGCTCGATGGCGTTGAAGGAGGCTGCTCGCAGAGCCAACCCCGTCCTGCTGGAGCCGATGATGAAGGTGGAGGTGGAAGTTCCCGAAGCCTTCGTCGGGGATGTTATCGGAGACATCAACGCCCGTCGCGGCCAGATGGAGGGGATGAGTACAGAGGGCGGCATCTCCAAGGTCAATGCCAAGGTTCCCTTGGCGGAGATGTTTGGATATGCCACCGACATCCGCTCCAAAACCCAAGGGCGGGGCATCTTTACGATGGAGTTCAGCCACTACGAGGAAGTTCCTCGCAATATCGCGGAAGCCATCATTGCCAAAAGCAAAGGAAACGTAGCTAACTGAAAAAGGAAGTGAGGATTCATGGCACGCCCTAAGTTCGAACGCACCAAACCCCACGTTAATGTTGGCACCATTGGCCACGTGGACCATGGTAAGACGACGTTGACCGCCGCCATTACCATGACCTTGGCTGCCCTCGGCCAAGCGGCGCCCAAGCGCTACGACGAGATTGACGCAGCGCCCGAGGAGAGAGCCCGCGGTATCACTATCAACACTGCCCACGTGGAGTACCAGACGGAGAAGCGTCACTACGCCCACGTGGACTGCCCCGGCCACGCCGACTACGTGAAAAACATGATCACGGGCGCGGCCCAGATGGATGGGGCCATCCTGGTGGTCTCGGCGGCCGATGGGCCGATGCCGCAGACGCGGGAGCACATCCTGTTGGCCCGTCAGGTGGGGGTACCCAGCTTGGTGGTCTTCCTCAACAAGGTGGACATGGTGGACGACGAGGAGCTGCTGGAGCTGGTGGAGCTGGAGATACGGGAGCTCCTCTCCAAGTACGACTTCCCCGGCGACGAAATCCCCATCATCAGAGGATCCGCTCTCAAGGCTCTGGAAAGGATGCAGGCCAACCCCAAAACCCAGCGGGGTGAGGATCCCTGGGTGGACAAGATCTACGAGCTGATGGATGCGGTAGACTCCTACATTCCAACGCCGGAGCGGGATGTGGACAAGCCCTTCCTGATGGCAGTGGAAGATGTCTTCTCGATCACCGGTCGCGGCACGGTGGCGACGGGCCGGATCGAGCGGGGCCGCATCAAAGTTGGCGAAACCGTGGAGCTGGTGGGATTGCGAGAAACCCGTTCCACCACCGTTACCGGTCTAGAGATGTTCCAGAAGACGCTGGACGAGGGGATTGCCGGCGACAACGTGGGTGTGTTGTTGCGGGGTATTCAGAAGAACGAGGTGGAGCGGGGCATGGTGCTGGCCAAGCCCAAGACCATCACTCCTCACACCCAGTTCGAGTCGGAGGTTTACGTCCTCAAGAAGGAAGAGGGCGGACGTCACACCCCCTTCTTTGCCGGCTATCGTCCTCAGTTCTACGTGCGTACCACCGACGTCACCGGCACCATCACTTCCTTCACGGCTGACGACGGCTCTAAGCCGGAGATGGTGATGCCCGGCGACCGCGTCAGGATGACGGTAGAGCTGATCCAGCCCATCGCCATCGAGCAAGGGATGCGCTTTGCCATTCGTGAGGGCGGTCGTACCGTAGGGGCCGGTGTGGTCTCTAAGATCCTGAAGTAAGCGGCTTTCTCTTGGCAGGGATTGGGCGCTGGTCACTCCAGGCAAGCTCGATCCCTGCCATTTTTTTGAGTACACCCTACCTTCTCTCCGACTATGGCTACCTTGACCCAACAGAAAATTCGTATCCGCCTAAAGGCCTACGACCATCGGCTACTGGATACTTCCTGCGACAAAATCGTGGACACGGCCCGCCGCACGGAGGCTGTGCCAGTTGGCCCGATCCCTTTGCCGACGCGGCGTCGCCTCTACTGTGTGCTGCGTTCCCCCCACACGGACAAGGATTCGCGGGAACATTTTGAAGTTCGCACCCACCGCCGCATTATCGACATCTACTCCCCCTCTTCCAAAACCATCGATGCTTTGATGAAGCTGGATCTGCCGGCAGGGGTGGACATCGAGGTGAAATTGTGAGGCTCCGCTCGGGGATCCGGCGCTAGGTTAGGCAAGGGGGCAGGTGGTGACCACAGCAGTCGAGCAAAAAAGACGAGAAGAGGGCGCCGCCATTGGGGAGGGGACGGCGGCTTCTGAGCCCATCCCGGTCTTGGTGGTGGGAGCCCTGGGCAAGATGGGGCGGGAGGTGGTGCGGGCGGTGGCCCAAACCCCCGACATGAAGTTGGTGGGGGCGGTGGCCCGTTCCCAGTTGGGCTCGGACATTGGCGAGGTGTTGGGCCTGGGATCCCTGGGAGTCGAGATTACCGACGACCTGGCGGGCCAGTTGCTGCGGCTGTCGCAGCGGAGCGCCCGAGGCGTCATGGTGGATTTCACCCATCCGCGCTCTGTGTATGAAAACGTCCGCTCGGCCATTGCGTTTGGGGTGCGGCCGGTGGTGGGGACGACGGGCCTGACGCCGGAGCAGGTGGAGCGGCTGAGGGATCTGGCGGATAAGTCTGGTGTGGGCTGTCTAATTGCGCCCAACTTTGCCATCGGCATGATCCTGCTGCAGCAGATGGCGCTGCAGGCGGCCCAATATTTCGATCACGTGGAGATTGTCGAGCTGCACCACAACCGCAAGGTCGATGCCCCCAGCGGCACGGCTCTGCAGACGGCGCAGCGGCTGGGACAACTGGGCAAAGCTTTTAACCCGCCTGAGGTGGAAGAAAAGGAGCTGATCCCCGGCTCGCGGGGAGGGATCCCCGGCCCCAACATCCCCATCCACAGCGTTCGCCTGCCGGGGCTTATTGCCCACCAGGAGGTGATCTTCGGCGGCATGGGGCAGACGTTGACCTTGAGACACGACATCACGGATCGGATGGCCTTCATGCCGGGAGTGATCCTGGGCATTCGCAAGGTGCTGCAGCTCAAGGGGCTGGTCTACGGCTTGGAGCAGGTGTTGAGCTAGCTGCTCAGGGGCGGGATCCCGGCCTCGTCCAGGATGTGCGGGATGAGGTGTTCGGCCTTGACGGCCATCAGGTGCACGCCGTGACAGATCTGGCGGGCCTGGCGCACCTGTTCGGCAGCAATGCGGATCCCTTCTTCGAGGGGATCGGGGGCATCGGCCAGCCGCTGGATAATGGCGTCCGGGATCTGCACCCCCGGCAAGTTGCGGTTGATGAAGAGGGCGTTTTTGGCGGATTTGAGCAGGAAGATGCCCGCCAGGATGGGCTTGCCGGCGGGGCGGCCCAGCTTGTCCATGAAGCGCTCCAGTTGCTCGAAGTCGGTCACCATCTGGCTTTGGAAAAACTGGGCTCCGTTCTCCAGCTTGCGGTGGAAGCGCCGCTCCAGGCCGGAAAAGCTGGGGGATTGCGGCTCTACGGCTGCCCCCGGGAACAGACAGGTGCCGCCGTCGGGGAGGGGCTTGCCGTTGCAGTCGAGGCCGTTGTTGAGGCGTTGGATAAGCTGCAGCAGACGCACCGATTCCAGGTCAAAGACTGGGCGGGCATCGGGGCAATCCCCCACCTGGATGGGATCCCCGGTGAGGGCCAGCACGTTGCGCAGGCCGAGCGCTGAGGCCCCCAACAGATCCCCCTGCAGAGCCAGGCGGTTGCGATCCCGGCAGGCCAGCTGCAGGATGGGTTCAACGCCCGCCTGCTGCAACAGCAGCGAGGCGGCCAGGGGGCTCATGCGGGCCATGGCGCGGTTGGAGTCCGTGATGTTGACGGCATGCACCCGGCCCTTGAGCTGCTGGGCCAGAGAGAGCAGGGTGCTGGTGTCGGATCCCTTGGGGGGGGTGATCTCAGCCGTGAGCAAAAATTCCCCCCGCTGGATGGCTTGGGCAAAGCGCGACGGTGGTGGGCAGGTCAGGGCCACAATTCTGGGAAGACCGAAAGAAAAAGCAGTGGGTTGGCCTATTATCCGCTGTTTTGGGAGGGTTTTTCCAGCCAAAGCGCTTTTCTCAGGGCTTGGGCGAAGGGGAAGGGCTGGGCGGAGGCTGCACCCGCATTTCTCCCAGCCAGAGGGGGGGATCCCCCTGGTGCAGACGCTGCTGCCAGTTTGTCGCCGCCGCGGGCGGGATCCCCTGCGGGCCCAGGGCCCAGCTCCAGCCAATCACCTGGAGCCACCGCCCGGCTTGCAAGCCTTCCAAAAAGGGCTGGGCAGCTTCTGCGTCGGGAGACGGCCCGCTGAGGATCAGGGGCAACTGGGGGTTAAAGGCCACAAGGCGACGGTACAACGCTTCAAAGGTCTCGGGATCCCCCTTCACCTCCAGGCTCAGCCAGTCCACCCCTGGCAAGGCGGCCCAGGCAGACGCTGCCTCGTTATCCGCTCCCTCCAGCTCTAAAACCCAGAGCAAATTGGCCTCAGAGCGCAGGGTTTGTATCAGGTGACGGTAGGCCCGTCGTTGCAGCTCTGTATCCCCGTCCCCGACAGCTACGGCCAGGATAATCGGGGTGGCAAAGCGCTGGATGCCCCGAGCCCAAGAGCGCAAGGTCTCATCCTGTTCGCCCGCAGCCAGGGAAGAGAGGTGGGCCGGCTGCAGCCGCAGGCGTAGGTAGGGAACGGAGCCGCTCTCCCGCAGGCGATTGGCCAGGGGCTGGGGAAAATCCTGGCGCGGATCCCAGAGGTGCTCCACCGCTGCCCAGGCGGGGGGCTGGCCAATGGCCTGGCGATAGGCCAGAAGCTGCTCCCAAGTTGGCATGCCCGACCAAGTGACCCCATGATACAGCCGGCTCGTGGGGGGAGGCAGCGGCCTGCCCCGCTGAAAAGGGGCAGAATCGGGCGGGATGGGGGAGGTGAGGACAACCTGCAGCCGTAGAGACGGCGAGGGGTCAGGGGCGTCGGCCTCCGGGAGGGAGAAGGGGAAACTCCACGTGCGCTCCTCGAACCGACCCTGAGTCATCTGGCGGGCATAGAAGTCCTGGGGGGGCGGCAGCGGCTCCAGGGCCTTGTCCCCCCAGAAGGCCTGCTGTACCACCAGGCGCACCCCCTCGCCAGGGTGAACTAGGGGCGTGGTGGTATCCAGGTGAAAGCTGCCGCTGAGGCGGGTAAACGTCTTGTGGGGCTCAACTCGGAAAGAGAGTGTGAGCTGGTCAGGCCGATAGGTGCCCAAGGCGCGGGAGGAGGGGGTGGGGAGCAGGGATCCCAGCTGCTCTGCCAAGCTCTCGCAGTCGGTGCAGGGAAGGAGAGCCTGCGGATGGAGAGAGATGGGAGCCTTGCGGGCAGATTGCAACTGCTCAGACGTGATCACAAAGCTGGCCCAAAGGTGCTTCAGAAGGGGATCCCGGCCGGGCGGAATATCGGAGAAAGTTCGCCCGGGGGGCGTGGCTGTGCGTGTGCCGGCAGCCGTCCCATCCAGGGGCACCGTGGAGAAGGCGTCGCTGGAACATCCCCCCAGCAACACCAGCGACAGGATTAGCGGCAGAGTCCCCAAGAGCAGGGGCCTAACACTGGGTTGTAGCGGCGGCGATCCCCAAACCATGAACTCACCTCAATACACCACCCCTCCGCGACCGCTTGGCAACGGCTAGAGGGATTCTCGCCCAGCAGCCCAACCTTGGGTTTGATCCCGATCACAACTTGGCCACCGCAGATCCCGCTGGCACCGCCCAAAGGCAAGCTCAAGTGGTCGAGCCCTGGCGACAACCCGCTACCCCTGCGGCACTGCCGCCGCCTCCGGGTAGATGACCAACATGCCCTCGTAGAGGATTTGGCCAGGCTGCAACTCCAGGCGATCGATGCGCACGCCTGGATCCAACTGGATGGGAAAATCCGCCAGGCCGGGGATGGGGATCTCCTGCCCTTCGCTCACCCACAGGGGATTGACCAGCCGCAACTGGTTGGGACCCTGAGCCTGTAGCCCAGTTAGCACCGTAACCGGCACCTCCACCCCCTCGGGAGTAACCAATTGGGCCTGGATGCGCAGCCGATTTTGCTGCAAGGTGACCTGGGGCTGGCGGATCAAGAAGGGCACCGCTTGACCTCCAAAGGGCAGTTGCACCTGCGCCTGGGCCAGTTGGGACTGGATGAGGGGAGCCTGAAGGCTGCGGTTGAGATCGTCTTCGGTGAGGCGCAAGCTCACCTGCACCGGCACGGGGGCCAACAGCCGCAGGGGACTACGTCCCTGGATGGCTTCCCCTACATTGAGGCGAATATCCTGGCCCTGCAGCCGCAGGTGGCTGACCTGGAATCCCTGATAGATGAGGTTGTCTCCCGACACCTGGGCCTGGGGGATCTGGCCGTTCAAAATCTGGGCGTCGGAACCGGCGATCTGCACCCGCAAGTTGTCCACCTGCTGCACCTCAGAGCGAATCCAGGCGGCCACCAGAGGATTGAGCAAGGAGCTGGCGATCTGGGCAAAAGCGGGCCAGGGCAAAAACATGGTGGGCAGGCTCAGCAGCAGAGCAAGCCCCAGCCGCTGCCCCCCTGGGGAGAGCCGTCGGCGGCGGCAGGCTGTCGGTGGGATCTGGGAAACAGAGGGACCCTCTAGAATGACCGAGTCCTGATCAGGCCGATAACAAGCTGTGGGCAGCACTGGGTACCTCAGCAAGGAACGACGGGCAATGGCGAGAGGCCAAGGCAAGGCCGAACTAGGACTAGATTACGACAGGACTTCTGCAGCGAATAGGGGGCTCTCCCGCACACCTGAAGGAACTATCCGTCTGTCAACTGCCACCAAAGATACCCCAGCCGCAGGTAGTGAAGCCGCAGCCAGGGGAAAGGGAAAAGGCGCGGTGGCTGGCGGAAGAGGGCGCTAATTTGGGGTCGGATGCCGGCGATCTCCTGGGCCAGGATTTTGCCTGCCCACACCCCTGTGGCCACGCCGCTGCCGTGGTAGGCCAGGCCGTACCAGAGGCTGGGATCCGTCGGCGAAGGGCCGATGTGGGGGTGAAGCTGGCGGGAGAGGCAAACCAAGCCGTTCCAGGCGTACTCGATCTCCACCCCCTCCCAGGCGGGAAAGAGGCGGTAGAGCTGCCGCGCCATCCAGGCCCGCAGGCGCTGGCGTTCCCTTGGGGCATCGCAGGTGCCGTCCCGCCCCCCAAACAGCAAGCGCCCATCCGGCAGGAGACGGTAGTAGAACAGCAGCCGTCGCGTGTCGTAGATCGGCGTCGGATCCCACCAGCCCTGAGCCCTTCGCTCTGCCGGCGTCAGAGGCCGGGTGACCAGAATGTTGGAAAGCACCGGCAACAGGGATCCGGCCAATTGGGGGTAGAGGTTGGCCGGCGTGTAGCCATTGGTGGCGATGACCAGGTGCCGTGCCCGCACCGTTCCCCCGGGCGTATGGCAAAGGTGGCGGGAGCCAACCTTTTCCCAGGCAACGACCCGGCTGGCGCTGTGCAATTGCGCTCCCCATTTCTGGGCGGCCTGGGCCAGCCCTTGGGCAAGCTTGAGGGGGTTGAGGCCAAACCCCACCCCGATGTGGAGGGCGCCGTGGTTCTCGCGGCTGTCGAAGCCCCGTTCCCGCAGCTCTTTGGGGCTGAGGAGCTGAACTGGGTAGCCGGCCACCTGGGCGTAGATCTGGTATTCGGCCTCCAACTCCCGCCAAGCGCTGGGGCGGTGGGCTACTGCGTACCAACCTTCTCCCTGGGCATCCAGGGAAAAGCCCTCGGCAGCGGCCAGCTCTTGCACGGTCTCCACCGCCTGCCGCTGATCCCGGTAGTAGCGCTCCGTCTCCGCCAGGCCTACCCGCCGCACCATTTGGGCATGGGTGAGGTAGCTCGCCCCCACTCCGCAGAAGCCGCCGTTGCGCCCGGAGGCGCCCCAGCCCAGGGATCCCGCCTCCAGCAGGCAAGCCGAGATGCCGTGATCGCGGGCCAGGTGCAGGGCCGTCGATAGCCCCGTCAATCCTCCTCCTATGATGGCCACCTCGGCCTCAACCTGCCCTTGCAGAGGCGCCGGATGTCGCCAACTGGAATCTGGTATTGTGCTGTCCCAGTAGCTGCCGACTGGGTAAGCAGGATCGTAGGTTTTGGGAGGATAAGGATTTGTCTTCGGGAGAAAAGTCCAAGCAACCATAGAACTTTAGAAGACTGGTTGGTCAAAAGCCAATTTCTCTTTGCCCATCGGCCAAACCTCCCTTTGAGAAGAGCTCAGCAGCGCAGCGAGCCGCCGTTTGCCCTCGCTGGCCCAGAGGCTACAGCAGGCACCAAAACCGCCTCTTCTGACAACCGCACCAACCCCCCCAGGGCTTGCGAACAGGCCTCTCGTCCCTGGTGGGCTGGCGAGCGGTACGCTGGCAGAGTGAGGCGGGCCAATCCGCCGTTGAAATACCCTGCCCGGGAAAATTGGCCGGGATCCCTTCCAGTTCAAGGCGGGCCGGGCCCGCTCTCCCCCCGCTGGCGGTGGAGCCGTCTCTTGCCGATGGGGGTGGATGCCGGAACCCCGGCGCTAGCCAGGGCTGCAGTCCCGACTGTTGCCGCTGAGCAACTTGGTGAGAAGGTAGAGTTTATCCATTGGCGTTTCTCTTTCCCGGGCCGGAGACCCCGCTGGCAGAATCAAGGTCTGCGGCCTTGGGTCATTTGCCAAGCAGCTTCACCAGGAGAATGCCAAACAAGTACAGGAACGTTACCGCGCCAGCCAGGAGGCTCTGGGTGAGGGGATCCGTGGAAGGGGTGAGAATGGCCCCCGCCACCACCGAACCTAGGACAACATAGCGCCAACCCTTGAACATCTGCTCAGCAGTTACCAGGCCCAAAGCTCCCAGCAGCGCCTGCAAAATCGGCACCTGAAAGGCCAAGCCAGTGCTGAACATCAGCAGCAGCACAAACTCAAAGTAGCGGTCGATGGACCAGGCCTGATCCACCACCCCTTCCCCATAGCGAATGAAGAAGTTGAGCGCCGCCGGAATGAGGAGGTAGTAGGCAAAGACCAAGCCAGCCACAAACAAAAGGCTGGATCCGAGCACCACCGGCCCCAACAGCTTGCGCTCCTTGACGCTCAGCCCTGGCAAGACGAAGCGGGCAATTTGGTAGAGCACAAAGGGCGTGGCCAAGAGCAGCCCCGAATATGCCGCCACTTTCATAGAGACGAAAAAATACTCGCCCGGCGCCAGTTGCAAGAAGGTCACCCCCTGAGCGGGCACCTCCAGCAGGGCGACGATGCGGTTCACCACCAGAAAACAGGCGACGATACACAGGGCCACCGCAATGACACTGGCCAAGAGGCGGCTACGCAACTCCTCCAGATGCTCCATCAAGCTCATCTCGACCTCGTAGGGAAACTCCGGATCTGGCACCCGAGAAGGCTCAGGTGTTGCCGGAGCTTGCTGCGAGGACTCGGTCTCAGAGGCAAGGGGCATGGGCCGACAGGTAACGAAACCTTTCCCGCTATCTTAGCCCTGCCCCACCCTTAAGGAAAAGCGCCCGCCCAATACATGGCCCCCTTCCAAGCTGTTCCCGGAAGGAACTGCCGGGTTGTGGACGGGAGCTGCCCTTGCTCAAAGTCTCTGCTTCACCAGACTGTTGACGTTCTCCCCCGAACCCCCAAACCCCCCGTATACGGGGGGACAGAGGGGAGCTAGGATCCCCGCCCCAAAGGGCTGGGGAGTATGTCAATACTTCATCTCGCCCGGCTAGGCTGAGGCGGGAGCAGCTCTAAAATTCTGAAGGACACAAAAGATACAGCCTTTTAATTTAAAATAGGGTACAGGTATTCAAGAGGAAGGAGAGAAAGGAATGCCGACTCATTCTTTGGATTTGCGGCAAAGAGTTGTAGCAGCCTATCAGGCAGGTAACACCTCCATCCGCCAGGTAGCTAAACGCTTCATGGTGACCAAAAGAACAGTACACCGCTGGGTGCGTCAGTACCAACAAACTCAAGATTTAGCCCCTAAGAAAGCAGGCACCAAGCGAGTGGGCATTTTGGAACAACATCGGCAGGAAGTGATGGCAATTATTACAGAACACCCAGACTTCTACCTGTGGCAGTATCAAGAACTGTTGCGCGAGCGCTTAGGAATCAATGTAAGCATCGTCACGATACATAATTTCTTGAAAAAGCAAGGAATGACTCTAAAAAAAAGACCTACCGCAGTGCAAAAGTCAAAGAAGAGGAGGTGCAAAGGGAACGACTAGCTTATAGTCAAGAAGTCAGGAATATTCCAGCGGAGGATTTGATTGCCATCGACCAGACGGCAGTCTGGGAGGGAATGGAGTGGAGAGTATCTCGGAGTTTACGTGGTCAAAGGGCTTATCATTATCGTCAGAGATACAAGGGTGAAAAGTATACAGTTATTGGAGCTATTTCCTTGAGAGGTGTAGTTGGCTGTCGTGTCATCAAGGGTGGGATGAAGAAAGGAGACTTTTTGGAGTTTTTGAGAAGCGAGCTATGTCCGAAGCTAGATGCGAGGAAGGTTGTGATTATGGACAATTTAAATATCCACAAGAGTCGGGAAGTTGAGGAATTGATTAGGGGGACAGGAGCACGAATCCTATACCTGCCTGTGTATGCGCCGGAGTTGAATCCCATTGAGATGATGTGGTCGGTGTTGAAGCATTTTATTCGGCAGCTTTGCAGAATTGGGAAATATAGCATGGAGCAGATAGTGAAGACTTCTTTACTACTGATCAATCCATCCTCCTTCCGAAGTTGGTTTGCTAAGTGCTGCTATTGTACCCCTTGAGCTCTTAACAGGCTGTAATGGAGAGATGAACATCCGGCGCTTTTTTGAGGACTTCGAAGGCTTTGATGTCGCGCTCCGCTAGGCGCAACAACCGCCAAGCCTCCTCAAGATGCGGCTTCATAGAGGTCTTTTCCCTGCTTGCGCGCCCAGTACAGCACGGTGCCTGGCACACGGCTGCGCCGCTGGTATTCCGCCTCGGAATAAACGAGGATATCCAACCCTGGGCCCATATCGCCCACCGCTTCGTGCAAACGAATCATTTCGGCGTACCGATCAGACACCTCTGGTTTGATCACCATGATGTCTAGGTCGGAACCCGCGTCGGCATCGCCGCGGCCATAGGAGCCAAACAAGAGTACGCGGCTGGGCTGGGCCGCTGCCACGATACGCCGGACGATCTCTTGCAAGGTTTGATCATCGATCATATTGGCAACTCCATTACCTTCAGGCTCTCAATGCCCCGGTCATCCACGATCTTGACGGCAATGCGCTTGTGCTCGCCCGGTGCGAAGGGCAACGACACCGTACCGCTATAGGCTTTTATGAGGTCCTCGTCAATCTCGGCCTTGAGATTGCGCGCCAGCTTCGCCCAGCCTTCTTTCTCGCCCGCCATCGGGAAGAAGACCTGACGGGGGTAGAGGCAGCGCCCGTCGTAGTCGGTATCGAGCATCCACATGGCAATCTTGTCCTTGCCGCCCGATTCGATGGCCCCGGTCTTGGTGTTGTAGTAGTCGAAACCGTGTACCTCAACCACAAACCAGCCATCTTCGGCTTTGCGCAGCTCCACATCCGGCTGCCCGATGAGCCAGAAGGATTCGTTACTGGCGCGCTTCTTTTTGAGGTCGTCGGTGAGTAGGTCGGCGTTCATTTGGACTTTGAGGAACTGCATGCCGGCCAGCTCTGGCTTCATCTCGTCAATATCTTTTGCTGCTTCGGGGTCAAATTGAAAGGCGGCGAAGATCAGCAGTTTGGGCTGTGGGCTGAGCATCCGCGCCTCTTGCCAGGCATGCTCAACTTGCCGCTGCTCGAGCGGGCCATATTCCGGGCCGAAGGAGACGACCACGCGCATGGGATCGTAGGCTGGCGCCGTCTCGCGCACGGTATTTGCCCCTTCGTCGCTTGGCCGCGTTTCCCCCTCGGCATGGAGCCAGCGGCAACCGGGCAGGGGCTCTAGGCGGGCAAAGCGGATGTATTGCCCGTTCTTGCCGCGAATGCCGGTGCGCAGCAGTTCGTCACGCCATTCGGCCTGGCGCAGGGTCTCGCCGGAGCGGGTAATAGACGTATCGGCAGGTTGCGGCTTCTCCTCCAAAATCTCGTCCACCGACTTGACCGCCGGTGCCGGCACCGCTTCAACCGTAAAGGGGCCGGTGACGCGCACCTTCTTCCTGTCCACAAAGGGCTGGTCGTAGAGCGTCTCCTGCGGCGCATGGCGGGCGATGGCGGCGTCGATCTCCTTTTGGAGGGTGCGGCGGGCTTGATGGAAACGCTCGAAGGGTTCGCGCGCTTTTTCCGGCCAGTCGGCAGGAAACGTAAAGGGCACTTCCCATTCCACCAGCTCGTTGACCTTGACCACCTGGCCAGCGGGCATGGTGAAGGTTGCTTCATCGGGTGCGGCGAAGTCCACGAACTGGCCGGCCCGACCGCCTTGGGTGACCTGGAATTTGACCGGCTGGCCATGAAGCGCAGCGTTCAGCTCAGCAAGGGCCGCTGCCACTGCCGGATGGAGCCGCGCGTAAATGCCGTCGATCTCCGGGTTATTGGCGATGGACTTGAGCGTGACATGGGGCACGGTCTTGTACTTGAAGCCGGAGCCGACGCCCTCCTGCGGGTGCGCCAGTTCGTAGTAGTCGAAAACCGCAGTCATCAGCCGCTGGCGGGCGATTGTGATCGCGACGCGTGAGGTGTCGCAGGTGATCCAGCGCCGGCCCCACTGCTCGGCAACGTAGGCGGTGGTGCCGCTGCCGCAATTGTGCACGACGCACAGCTCCGTGATGAAAGAGTGCGCGTCTTCTACCTCCAGGTCATACAACTCCTCTTCGGTTTCTTGCGTGTGGAGTTCGGCGATGCGCACGGCGACCCGCTGCGGACCAAAGAAGACCCAATCCCCCACAGCCAGGTCCTGCGCTTCCACCCATTCGGCTTCTCGACGCTGAGCTGAAGTTGGCAGCGTGTCGAATGGTTTCGTAACGCCTCAGATGGACAGCACCTCCCTGGCCGGACGCGCAGCACTCCAAGCCCAGCTCGCGGAGATAGCATCGCGGGCCTGATCGTGAGCCAGTGCCTCTTCGCTGCTGTGGGCCAGCACGCCGTCCACCTCGACGACAAGTTGGGCGTCGCGGCTGTAAAAATCTGCTATATACCGACCGATGGGATGCTGGCGTCGGAAGGCGAAACCGGTTTGGTTGTTGCGCAGCGCCGTCCACAGCTTACGCTCCGGCGGGGTCATTTCACGCCGCAGCATTTTGCTTCGCCCGCGCAACCCCCGGGGAATGCCCGACCAGTCGTTATGCCCTCACAGTGAGCGCGGGCGGCGTTTGGCGAGCACCTTGTGGTCGGCAGAGAGCCAGAGCGTCGCGTCAGTTTTTTCGTGGCGGATGCCGATCATCTTGCCGCGGTACGGCCGGCGGATCACGCGCACGACGCGATGCGGTTGCCCGTCATGCCCCAAAACCCAGTCGCCGGGCTGGATGGATTCGATGGCGATCAGTGTGGCCTCTTCCTGGTTGGCCTCTCCTCGACCAGCCCTTCCCCGGCTAGCCCCACCCCAGCCCTCCCCGCAAGCGGGGAGGGAGCGTCCCCCCGCGTGCGGGGGGACAATAGGGGGGCTGCCCCCATCCCGCACACACCACACCCGCGTCCCCTTCCGCACACACGTCGGGTCAAACACTAGGTCGCCTGGATCGGTAGCCATCAGGAGGCAGCGCTCTACAACCTTCGTACGCGTTTCAACCACGTATCGTTGCTCAGGATTGAATCCGGCCGTGTCGTCCCAGACCTCAGACAAGACCTTGAGCGGATAATCGTCGATATAATATTTCCATCGAAGTTTGCTGCCATCCTTAGTCACGCGACCCGTGCGTTTCAACGCCTCCATGCCATCGGGGTAGATCAGCTTCCAATGGCTGTTCTTGTTCGGTCTGAAGGTCTCTCCCTTAAATTGGAGCGGCGTATCCTCGCCCGGCGGCCCCGAGCTCTCCAGGCTTACGAGCTGGAAGACCTTTGCTCCCGCTGGCAACAGCGACGGATCGACCATCTCGGCCCGGGTAATCTTTCGCACGGTACCGTCGGGTAGCTCCACATTACTATAGAAGGCATCAGGCAGCTTTTCAGAATACAACTGGCGATATTTCAAATATTTTTTATCCCTGGCATACCAGATTCAGATAATCACTCGTCCGGCCTAACTCGTTGGATACCATGCTGCCGGTTTTAGCGAACGTGATAAGTCGCACAAAATTCCCCGCCCCAAACACTTCATCCATCAAGCAGCGTACCAGATGGACGTTCTCGTCGCCGATCTGCACGAAGATGCTGCCGCTTTCGGTGAGGAGTTCTCGCGCCAGCAGTAGCCGGTCGCGCAGGTAGGTGAGGTAGGAGTGGATGCCTAGCTCCCAGGTGTCGCGGAAGGCGCGGATTTGCTCTGGCTCGCTGGTTAAATCCTCGTCTTTGCCGTCCTTGACGTCGCGCTTGTTGACGAAGGGCTGGAAGTTAGAGCCGTATTTGATGCCGTAGGGCGGGTCGAGGTAGATCATCTGCACTTTGCCCGCCATGCCCTCTTTTTCCAGGAGCGAATTCATCACCAGGAGCGAGTCGCCAGCGATGAGGCGGTTGGTCCAGCCGTGTTTGTGCTGGTAGAACTCGACGGCCTGGCGCAGCGGCTCTCGGCGTTCCTCTTCAAAAAGGCTGAGTTGCTCCGCGCCGCCGCTGCCGTTCCGCTTCTTCACCGCCTCGATGATCGTACGGGGGTCGATGCGCTCGTGGACATGGAGCGAGATCGTCGGCACCGCGAACGAGGTGTGCTCGGCCTTGCCGGCCCAGACCAGTTGCGGGTCGAGGTGAGGATCGTAGGCATAGCGCTTTTTCGTTTGCCCGGCATCCGGGTCAGTCTGGGGCGTCACCAACCCCACAGGTGGATTATTGACACGCTCTTTGTCGCGGTGCTCGTAGGATTCGATTGGGCGTTTGGTGTCGGTTTTCTTGGCTGCCATCCAGTCCTGCCTGTTGGTTTGTCGTGGGCTTAGTGGGAAGGCTAGCTTGAGAGCATGACTCTAGTCAATAATAAGCTCAACTATACTGAAAATAATGTATAATATGTTCAGTACGGATTACTACCAGTTGATCTTTCTGTTTACTTTCGAGTCTGCCAACATGGTAGCCAAAGCAAAGCAGAAAATTGGTAGTAAGACGACACGGAAACTGCGCTTTGGGTATTCTACTCAAAGCTTTGCGGGATACCGCCATTCTGTTTGGAAACAAACAGAATGCTATCGCTGCATAGTTGAACAGTGATGTTCAGCAGTGTTCAGCGTAAATGTATCAGTAACTTTTGATCCAGCCTTGAGCTGTCGCCTAAGCCCTTCTCCCCCAAGCCACCTATCCGTCCAGTGGCGCCCGCAGGGTTTGCACGCCCCGGGGCGACCAGGTTACTGCTCCAACGCGCTCGGCAATGTAGAGGGGCCGCTGCTTTTGCCGAAACCAGGTGGTCACTGCCTCGCCAACAGGGCCGGAGCTGATGCCCGCCTGCACCTGAAAGCGCTCCAGCAAGTCCAGGATCAGCGATCCCCCATCCCACCACAGCCAGTCGATCTGGGCCGGCAGCAAGGGGGATCCGGTCAGCTCCGCCTGGACAGGGGGGCCGGCGGATCCCAAGAGCAGCCAGCGGGATCCCTCGGCCTCCAAGGTCAACACCAAGGGGTTGGTGTGGACGGCCTGCAGCTTCAGCCGCTCCGAGAAGGGGATCCGGTCGGCAGGCCGCAAGACTTGATAGGGGATCCCGGCAGCTTGCACGGCGCTAAGAGAGCGCAGGTAGCTGTCCGAGGCGGCATTGACGCCGCCCCCGTCCCAGAACTGCCCGATGGAGAAAGCTGAAAGCAGGATCTCCCAGCCCCATTGGCCGAGCCGGCAGAGGTCATGGCCACCGCCCCCTCCAGACGGCGCAGGCCCTGCTGCCGCAAAAAGGGCAACACGGTGCGCTCGGCCAGGCGGGGATCGCCGCTGTTGAGCAAGAGGTGGCGTCCTTCGGCTTGGATGGCCAGGACGGGGAGGCGGCCACTGGCCAAAGCGGTGATCTCGACCGGCGGCCCCGGCCACAGCCTTGGCCCCAAGAGGATGGCGGCCATTATCAGAGCAGTGCCCTGCCAGCGCAAAGCCCGCCGCCAGCGGGGCCAAAAGGTCAAAGCCACCAGCGCCCCGTAGAGAAGTAGACACTGGAGCAGCGAGACCCTGCCGGTGTAGTAGGAGCTCAGGGGCCAGCTGGCCATCCAGCCCACCCAGTTGATCAAAGGCGTGATCAAAAACGTCAAGGGCCGGGCCAGCAGGGATCCCAGCCCCGGCCAGAGCAAGGCCACAAAAGCCACCCCAAACCCCGCCACCAGCAGGGGCACCAAGAGAAGCAGCAGCAGCGGGTTGGCCAGCAGCGAGTAGGTGGGGATGCGGCCAAAGATGGCCACCTGCAGCGGCAGCGTCCAGATCTGGGCGGCCAGCGGAACGGCCAGAGCCGTGGCCACCGCCGGCGGCAAAAAGTCCAGCCGGGATCCAATCGGCCCTGCCCCCACCAGCAGGCCCAGGGTGGCGGCAAAGCTGAGCTGAAACCCCAGATCGGTAATCCACAGCGGCTGGTAGATCAACAGCAAAACCGCCGCCACCAGCAGCGTCCCCAGGGGGTTAAGCCTAACTTTTCCTTCCAGTCTTGGCTCCGTCAACACCAGCATGGCCGCTGCCCCCATCACCGCCGCCCGCAGCACCGAAGGGGTAAAGCCCGTCAAGGCCAGGTAAATCCCCAAGACCGCCAGGAGGATCCCCTGCTGCAGGCGTACCGCCAGCCGCCGCGTTAGGACAAACACCACCCCCACCAGCAGCGACACGTGAAACCCAGAGGCCGCTAGCGCATGGGCCAGGCCAACTTCTCGAAAGGCATCCTGCAAATCAAAATCCAACTGGGCAGCCCGGGATCCCAGCACCAAGGAAGCCAAGAGGTTCCCCTGCCGCTCCCCCAGCCCGGCAATGAACGCCTCCCGCACCCGCCGCCGCAGCACCCAACCTCCCCAGCCCCTTCCCCCCGGCTGGGGGATCACCTCGCGGGCGATGAAGCCGGCAAAAGCCCCCTGCCGCTGCAGATAGGCCTGAAAGTCAAAGCTGCCCGGGTTTAAGGCGGGACTGGGAAGGTAGAGGGATCCCGTCAGGCGCACCCGCTGGTTGGGATGGAGATCCTGGCTTGGGAGAGCCTCAGGGCTGGCAGTGACGTAGAGCTTGCCGCTTACCTGGCGGGCCGTTTGGTTGGCCTCCAGCACCTGCTCCGCCTCCAGCCAAAATTGCCGCCGCTCGCTGCGGGTGGGGCGGGGCTCCGAAAGAACGGTGCCCACCAGGCTCATCTGCCGCTGCGGGGCCAGAAGGCTGATATCCGTCGGGCCGGGAACCGGCTGCCGCCAGCCCAGGTAGGCCCAGGCCAGACACCCCACCAGCCCCATCGCCAGCCAGGTGCGGGCCAAGCGCGGTCGTCGCCGGTACAGCAGCGATCCCGCCAATCCCAAAGCCAGCGGGATCCCCCAGCCCCAGCCGCTCGCCGCCGGCCAGGCCCGCAGCAACAGGCCCAGGATCCAGCCCAGCCCCAGCAGATAGGTTCTCTCCATCCCTCTTCAGCGCTTTTGCCCCCACTGTACTCTCGCGCTCAGGCGGGATCCATGGCGTTGTCTTAACCTTGACCGGTTGCCGACCCCGCAAGACAGAGGCAAACTGCATCCGGCCTAGGGCTGGCGCTCGCCACCAGCCGCATGCTCCCGCCAGATGGGCAACGCACCCTCCAGATCCTTCCTCTTGCAAGTTTAAGAATTGGGAAAGATGGCCCACTGGCTCTTGACGGCGATATCCTAGGGTTTAAGCTACCGAGAGGCGAGGCGGATCGGCCCGCCTCTGGTCAAAGGAGTGAGCGTCTAGCTCAAGGGATCCGCCGCTCTTAAGGAAGCTTAAGCGTTTCTAAAAATGCTCAAAAGGGGCGGACAGAACGTTAGGGATCCCAGAGAATCTTGGCAGGGTCGTTAGGGTGATAGTGGGCTTTGCGAGGTGGGGAAACCGCACATGGACAGCGCTTTGCTGCAAGCAGCTCGCCAGATCTATCAATACCATTTGCAGTATCGACCGGAGGTGCTGGAGCAGCCGCCGCGGGGCGTGGTCATCCATCGCCGTACCCTGCGAGGGGATCTGATCTTTTCTGAGTTTCCCATCCTGCTGCCCCAAGAAACTTTCATTCCGCTGCAGCAGTTGGAGCCGCTCCGCTGAGGCCCTTCTGCCCAAGCCGAGCCTAGGCGCCTACGATAGCAGAGCAAGCCTCTTTTTCTCCCTGTGGACGGCTGCGATGGTGGACTTCCTTGCCAGCACCTGGGAGCTGCGCCTGTTGGTCTGGGTGCTGGTGTTGGTGCTGGGGGCCTGTGTGGGCAGCTTTCTCAATGTGGTGGTCTATCGCCTGCCGCAAGGTCTTTCTCTGCTCCATCCCGGCTCCCATTGTCCCCACTGCAAGACGCCCCTGGGCCCGATGGAGAACATCCCCATTCTGGGCTGGTTCCTGCTGCGGGGCCGCTGCCGCCACTGCGGGGCGCAGATTAGCTGGCGCTACCCTGCCGTTGAAGCCTTGACCATGGGGCTGTTCGGCCTCAGCATCGCCATCTTGGGATTTTCTCCCCGCGGGCTCCTCACCTGTGTCTTGTTGGGCTGGCTGCTGGCGCTGGCCCTGGTTGACCTGGATACGTTTTGGCTGCCGGAGTCGCTCACCCGCTCCGGCCTGCTGGCGGGGCTGCTGGCCCGCCTGGCGCTGCCCTGGCTGGAAGGGTCGGGATCCCTGGCCGCCATGGGCTGGTCACTGGTGGCCGGGATCGCGGGCGCCGTGCTGGGCATCTGGCTGTTGGAAGGCATTGGCTTTGTCGCCCGTTGGGTTTTGCGGCGGGAGGCCATGGGCGGAGGAGATGGTAAGCTGCTGGCCCTGATCGGCATGTGGCTGGGCTGGCAAGGGGTGTTGGTGGCCCTCATCTTGGGCTCTGGGCTTGGTTTGCTGGGCAGCCTGCTGGCCATGGCCGGGGGAAGGGCCCGCCTGGGCAAACCCATCCCCTTCGGCCCCTACTTGGCTCTAGGCGGCGCCGTGGCCGCCTTGGCGGGATCCCCCCTGATCGAGGCCTACCTACGCTGGTCGGGGTTGCTGGGGTAGAACTCCCTCACCCCTCTTCCAGTGGCAACGGCAACGATCGGCAGGGATCCCTTTTGGCCTCTACTCCACCCCCTCGATCCGGTCTTCCACTTCTTGGTACAGCTCCTGCAGGCGCTCGATGTTGGCCTGGGAAGTCTGCCAGTAGCCACGCCCGTGCACCTCCAGCAGGGTGCCGACGATGCGCCGGAAGGAGTGGGGGTTGAGGTTCATCAGGCGCTGCCGCATCGCCTCGTCCTTGATGAAGGTCTCGTTGGTTTCCTCGTAGATCCAGTTGTCCACCGCTCCCGCCGTGGCCGACCAGCCGGAGGTATTCACCAGCCGCTTGGCGATCTCCCGCACCCCTTCGTAGCCGTGCTTGAGCATGCCCTCGTACCACTTGGGGTTGAGCAGCTTGGTGCGAGCATCGAGGCGGATCGTCTCGCTCAGGGTGCGGATCTGGGCGCTGGGCGTGGTGGTATCCGCCATGTAGGCCGAGGGGGCCTTGCCGTCCGGGCGCAGGCTCTGCACCAGCTTGGTGGGATCCGCATCGAAGTAGTGGCTGACATCCGTCAGGCTGATCTCCGACGAATCCAGATTCTGGAAGGTCACGTCCACCGTCTTCAGGCTGGCCTCAAACAGCTGCCGCATCTGCTGGTTGGGCAGATTGGATCCGAAGGCAAAGGACTTACGCGAGAGGTACATCTCCCGCAGCTCGCTCTCGTCCTCCCAGGAGCTGTTTTCCACCGCCAGGTTGATGTTGGCCGAGTAGGAGCCAGAAGCGTTGGAAAAGACCCGCGTTGCCGCCTGCTCCAGCGTCAGCCCCAGCTCCTTGGCCTGCTGCAGAGCGTGCTTGCGCACATAGTTCAGCTCCAGCGGCTCATCGGCCAGGGCCGCCAGCTTTACCGCCCGGTCGAGGAGGGCCATTTGGTTGACAAAGAGATCCCGGAACACGCCGGAGCAGTTGACCACCACGTCAATGCGGGGCCGCCCCAGCTCCTCCAAGGGGATCAGCTCCACCTTGTTCACCCGCCCCAGGGCATCCGGCTGGGGACGCACCCCCAGCAAACACAGCACCTGCGCCAGCGACTCGCCGTAGGTCTTGATGTTGTCCGTGCCCCAGAGCACCACCGAGATGGTTTCCGGGTACCTGCCGCCGTTGGCGCTCAGCTCGCGGGCCAGCAGCCGCTCCACCACCATCTCCGCCGACTTAATGGCCGCTGCCGTGGGGATAGACTGGGGATCCAAGGCGTGGATGTTGCGCCCCGTCGGCAACACAGCGGGGTTGCGGATGGGATCCCCGCCCGGCCCCGGCAGGATGTACTCCCCTTCCAAAGCGCGAAGCAGGGATCCCAGCTCATAATCGGCCGTGATTTGCTTGAGGCACTCTTCCAAAAACTCAAACAAAGGCTTGAGCAGCTCCGCCTCCACCTGCGGATAGCCCGCCTCCTTGAGGGCCACCAGCCAGGGCGCCTGCCGCCCCATGTTGAAGAAATTGAGCTTGGCCACCCGCGAGACCCGCCCCTGGGCGTCGGTTTGCTCCTGCACCAGGGCCGCCACCGCCTTGTGGCAGGCCTTGTTGATGCGATCCAGCAGCTCCGTATCCGCCAGGTGCCCTTGATCCCGGTTGCGGTAGAGCTCGTCGATGTCTCGGCCCAGGCTCTGGGCGAGGATGCGCGGCAGGCCGAGGATCCCTTCTTCCGGGCGGTCGATGCTGGCGATGCTCACCAGGGTAGCGATGGCCTCCTCCGCCGTGGGGGGCGCCCCGATCACATGCAGGCCACAGGGCAACAGCCGCGACTCGATCTCCATCAGCTTGGCGTAGAGCTTGCCCACCACCGTGTCCCGCTCTTCCAGGGTGAGCTGGGCCGCATCCACCTGGGGCAGCTCCACATCCTTGTCCAGGTTGACCAGGCGCGCCTTGTCGCAGATGGCATTGACAATCTGAATGCCGCGTCCTCCTTCCCGCAGGCTTTGGTAAGAGCCGATCAACTCCCGCAGCTCCTGCAGCCCCTTGTAGAGGCCGGCGTTTTCTGCCGGCGGCGTCAGGTAGCTGATGGTGCAAGCATAGCCGCGCCGCTTGGCGATGGTGGCCTCGCTGGGGTTGTTGGCGGCGTAGTAGTACAAGTTGGGCAGGGATCCGATCAAATTGTCCGGGTAGCACTCGCCCGACATGCCGATCTGCTTGCCCGGCATGAACTCCAAAGAGCCATGGGTGCCAAAGTGGATGACCACGTCGGCCTTCCAAACCTTTTCCAGGTAGGTGTAGTAGGCGGCAAAGCCGTGGTGGGGGCTGGCCGATCTCGAAAAGAGCAGCCGCATGGGATCCCCTTCGTAGCCAAAGGTGGGCTGCACCCCGATGAACAGGTTGCCAAAGTGTTTGCCGTAAATCAGCAGATTTTGCCCATCGGTATTCAGGTGCCCCGGCGCCGGCCCCCAGTATTTCTCAATGGCTTTGACATAGGGCGTCAGGGCCTCATATTCCCGCACCGACAGCTTGGCCGCCACGTTCAGCTCCGGGCTGGCGTACTGGGCCTGGGGATCGTGGAGGATGGACTCCATCAGCTCCTGCGGCGTTTTGGGCAGCTCTGGCCCCAGGTCATAGCCGTTGTGGGCCAGCGCCTGCATCACCCGGTGGATGGAGGCAAACACATCCAGGTAGGCCGCTGTCCCCACATTGCCCTTGTCCGGCGGAAAGCTGAAAACGGTGATGGCGATCTTCTTCTCCAGCTTGGGCTTGCGCCGCAGATTGGCCCACTTGATGGCCCGCGCCGCAATCAACTCAATCCGATCCTGCAGGGCATGGGCCTTGCCGGTGACGGCGTCCCGCCCTGAGAGGATGATGGGATCGATGGCCCCATCCAGTTCGGGAATGGCAATTTGCAGCGCCACCTGCACCGGGTGCAGCCCCAGGTCGCTATTGGCCCATTCCTCTGTCGATTGAAACACCAAGGGCAGTGCCACCATGTAGGGACGATTGAGCCGTTGCAGCGCCTCCACGGCTTTGGGGTGATCCTGCCGCGCCGGCCCGCCCACCAGGGCAAACCCGGTTAGCGACACCACCACATCCACAATTGGCGCCGTCTTCTGCTCGTTCCAGAAAAACTCGTTCACCGGCTTGGAAAAGTCCAAGCCGCCGGCAAACACTGGCACCACCCGCGCCCCGCGCGACTCCAGCTCCTGCACCATGGCCACGTAGTGGGCATCGTCCCCCGTCACCAGGTGGGTGCGCTGCAGCACCAGACCCACGCAGGGGGCCAAGGGATCCTTCACCTCCTCTGGCAGATCCTCGCGGGCGTTGTACCAATCCCAATACTCCGCCAGGCTGGCAAACATCTGCGGCGCCAGCGGGTGCCAAATGCCCATTTCCAGATAGGTGACCGGCTCGGCAAACTTGACCTGATCCCGCATCCCCGGCAGGTAGCGATCCGCCAGCATCAGCAAAAAGTTCTCCAGGTTCTCGCGGGATCCGCCCAGCCAGTACTGGAAGCTAAGCATGAAGTTGCGGGCATCCTGGGCCTTGTCAAAGGGCAGGTACTTCAGCACCTTGGGCAGCGTCTGCAACAGCTTCAGCATCCCCTCCTGGAAGTTGGATCCCTGCTGGCGCTTGCGCATGAACTGGGCAATGGCGCTCTTGGACTGGCCCAGTTGCGCCATAGAAAAGGATCCCAGCTTATTCAGGCGCATCACCTCCGGCATGGAGGGGAACACCACCACCGCATCCAACCGCTCCCGCAGGGGTTCTACCGCCTGCACCACCTTCTGGGCGATGTCCTCAATAAAGATCAGGGAGCCAATAAAAACATTGGCCGTCTCCAGATCCCGCCGGAAAGCCTCATACCCCGAGGGATCCCGCAGCTCCTCCACCAAGTAGCCAGACAGCTCCACCGCCAGCTTGGGGTTGCGGGCGTTGATGCGCTGCACCGCTGCTGTCAGAGCACTCTGATACTGCGGCTCCAACACCACGTACACCACCTTCATCAGTCGGCGCCCCCCTAGCTCGTCAGGGGCCACGTGGCGGGTGATGGGCTTAACCAGAGTAAACATGCGGTCGCTCTCCCTTGTGCAATGCAAAAAAGCAAGTGG
>AFSR01000104.1_pt1 | contig 31310 bp, 30 predicted proteins | sample 296848 | NCBI WGS metagenome assembly AFSR01 (sample SAMN02954305, study PRJNA68063) | hot springs metagenome | biome: terrestrial; feature: Mushroom and Octopus hot springs; material: microbial mat core samples; isolation source: Yellowstone National Park Mushroom and Octopus hot springs ...
AGCTACGCCCTCTCTGCTGCAAATACTTGAAAACGGTGTTCAGATCCTTGTCGCCCCGCCCGGAGCAGTTGACCACCACCCGCTGCTGGGGGCCAAGCTGGGGGGCTAGGGTCTTCAGGTAGGCCAGGGCGTGGGCCGTCTCCAGGGCGGGGATGATCCCCTCCAGGCGCGACAGCAATAGCAGCGCCTCCACCGCCTCGTCGTCGGTAACTGCGTAGTACTCAGCCCGCCCAATCTCCTTTAAGTAGCTGTGCTCCGGCCCCACACCGGGGTAATCCAAGCCAGCGCTGATGGAATGGGCCTCCTGCACCTGGCCTTCTTCATCTTGCAGCAGGTAGCTCATGGCCCCGTGCAAGACCCCAACGCGACCGCGGCTGAGGGTGGCGGCGTGGCGGGAGGTGTGTAAGCCCTCCCCGGCAGCCTCGATGCCGATAAGCCGCACCTGGGGATCGCGGACAAACTCGTTGAACAGACCCAGGGCATTGGAGCCGCCGCCCACACAGGCCAGCAGCACGTCCGGCAGGCCTCCCCATTTCTCTTGACACTGCTGTCGCGTCTCCTGGCCGATGATATCGTGAAAGGTCCGCACCAGCTTCGGGTAGGGGTGGGGTCCGGCCACCGTGCCAATGACGTAGTGGGTGGTCTCCACGTTGGTTACCCAGTCGCGGATGGCCTCGGAGAGGGCGTCTTTGAGGGTGGCTGTGCCTGATTCGACCCCCCTTACCTCAGCGCCCAGCAGGCGCATCCGCTGCACATTGGGGGCCTGCCGCTCCATGTCCACTGCCCCCATGTAGATGACGCATTCCAGCCCAAAACGAGCACACACCGTTGCCGTAGCCACCCCATGCTGGCCAGCGCCAGTCTCGGCGATGATCCTTCGCTTGCCCATGCGCACCGCCAGCAGCACTTGGCCAAGGGCGTTGTTGATCTTGTGGGCACCGGTGTGGTTGAGATCCTCCCGCTTCAGGTAGATCTGGGGGCCGCCGTAGTGCTCGGTAAGCCGCTGGGCAAAGTAAAGGGGACTGGGCCGCCCGACAAAGTCCCGCAGTAGGCTGTGAAACTCGGCGCGAAACTCGGGATCCCGCCAATGCTGCTCAAAGGCTTCCTCCAGCTCCGTCAGGGCGCTCATCAGGGTTTCCGGCACAAAACGGCCCCCAAAGGGCCCAAACCGGCCCCGAGGATCCGGACGCACCTGCGGGTCAAGGGGATCCCAGGTGGCAGGGGCAGCAAGAGGAGTTGAGGTCATGGCAAATGGATTGGCGCGGGCTTGACAGCCGGCAATAGGAGACAAGTTTCCCTATTCTACAGAAGATGGAAACTCGGGAAGGCCACTGTCCAAGCTATCTTATTTGCCGCCCTGGATGGTGGGATCCCGCCGAAATCACCTTTGAACAGGGGGCTTCCAAGGATTTTTACGATCAGGCCGTCCGATTTTGGGGGCGGCCTTTATGGACAAGCATCTGCAAGAGTTGCTCCAGCAAGAAGATCAAAAGCGCAGGGACGAAGAGCTGCGCCGCACCTATGCCCTTTCTCAAAAGTCTCAGGGAGCGGCAGTCTTTTTGTCGTTATTGCTGGCTTTTGCGGCCTACATTTATACGCGGCGATGGAAAGCGCTAATGATCTTTTTGGGGTGGTGTATTTTTGTCGGCGTGTTGTTTAGCGATGAAGAAGGAGAAGTTTCTCTCCCTGGACTTTTTCTGGCCTCCACCTGGGCAGCGGTGGACAACTGCGCCGCCATCCAGCGAGCTAGAGAAAAAATTGAACTGCTACGCTCCGGGCAAAGCCCCGATAGCAACCGGCAGACTTAATCGACCTCAAATCAACAAGCTGGAAACCCTTCCTTACTCCCCTCTCCCTGTGGGAGAGGGGCTGGGGGTGAGGGATCCCTTTGCCAGCAGCAGGTTAGGACAAGGGAGCCTAGAATGGCCGCAGATCCGAGGAAACCAAAACCATGAAGTCTGCTGCTTGCCTAGCCTGTCTGCTCGCCGGTCTCCTTGGGGGGGAAGGGATCCCGGCCCTGGCCTCACCCGCTCTTTTGGTGCTGGCCCAGTCCGGCTTTCAGCCCTACATCAATGTCCGCTTTGGCTATCGCCTCGACTATCCGGCTGATTTTGTCCCCCAAGGGGAATCCGACAGCGGCGACGGCCAGGTGTTCATCGGCAAAGAGGGGGCCGAGCTGCGCGTTTGGGGTGGGTACAATATTCTTCAAGCAACGCCCGCCAGCGCCCTGCAAGAGGAGCTGCAGCGCAGCCGGGAAAGCCGACGCCGGGTTACCTATCAAGTTGCCGGTCGGGATTTTTTCGTGGTCTCCGGCTACGAGCCAGACGGCCAGCGGATTTTTTACCTCAAAAAGCTCGTCAGCCCCTCTCTAGAGGCTGGCTTTGAATTGGTCTATCCGGCCAGCCGGCGCGAGCGCTACGACCGGGACGTGGAAGCCATAGCCCGCTCCCTGCGCTTTGTGGATCCCTGACCCAGGCCCAAGTTGGGGCATGATCGTAGGGATCCCTGGCAAAACCCCATGGCCGAGAGACCGCTGGACAGTTGGCTGCGGGAACGGATGCAAGCCGTTGGCCTCTCCTCTTGGCAGGCTCTGCAAGCCCGGGCGGGGATCAGCCGCCGCGCCCTCGATCAGGTGCGCCAAGGGCAGTGGGGATCCCTGCGCCTGGAGCAACTGCAGAAGCTGGCTGCCGCTTTAGAGTGGGAGTTGGGATCCCTGCTTGGCGGTGGCGACCCTAGTCCAAGGGGCTCGAACACTGCAGAAGCGATCTTTTCCCTGCTGCAGCCGCTGCTGACCAGCTACCCCACCGTCCGCGAGATTGCCCGGCGCAAGCCCGATTGGCCGGCCCAAAACGTGACGGCCCTCTTCCGGTCGCTGGATGCCCTGCTGCAGCAGTGGGGGTATGAAGCCATCGGCAGCCCTCTTGAGTCCGTCCCCTTCGACCCGCAACTGCACCAGCCGGATCAGCCGGACATTCGGCCAGGGGATCCCGTCTACATCCGCTTTGTCGGCTACCGCCGGAAAGACTACATCCTCTGCCCGGCCAAAGTCAGCCGCTCGCTGCCCGGAGGATTGAGCTGATGGCACCTGTCCCCAAAGCAACGCTGGCTATCGATTTCGGCACCAGCAATACTGTGGTGGCAGTTTGGGATCCCGTCCAAGAAGCGCCCCGCCTGCTCAGCTTTCCCGGCCTTTCCCGCCCGGGCTACTCGGCCATTCCCAGCCTGGTCTATGTCAAGGGAAAAGGCCAGCTCTTGGTGGGGGAAACGGTGCGGGCCGGGCGTTGGGGGGCAGTGGAGCCGCAGCGGCTGTTTCAGGGCTTCAAGCGGGATCTGGTGGCGGAGTTTGTCCCCCCACCGCGGATTCTCGATGGGGAGCGCTACGACGCCGAGAGGGTGGCTCAGGCTTTTTTGCAGGCGGTGATGGAAGCCGTCCAGCAAGAATACCTGCAGCCGCAACAGGTGGTGTTTACCGCTCCCGTCGGCTCCTTTGAGCGCTACTTGAACTGGCTGCGGGGGGTGGCCGGGGATCCCGTTCAAATTGTGGACGAGGCCACTGCCGCTGCCCTGGGCTATGCGGTCGGCCAGCCGGGATCCGTGGTGCTGGTGGTGGATTTCGGCGGCGGCACCCTGGATCTCAGCCTGGTGCGCACCCTTGCCCCCCAGCCGGGCAACCCCGTCCTCAAGGCAGAGGTGATCGCCAAGGCCGACGCCTACGTGGGCGGGGTGGATATCGACATCTGGATAGCCGAATACCTGCTGGGGCAACTGGGGCTGAGCCGGCAGCAGCTGGGGGCCCTGAGCTGGATGACGCTTTTGGAGCAGGCAGAACAGCTCAAGATCGCCCTTTCTGCCCAGCCGGAGGCTGTGGGCAGTTGGTTCGACGACGAGACTCTAACTGCCTATGAGCTGCGCTTGAATCGGCAGGCGCTGGAGGAGATTTTAGAAACCCACCAGCTCCTCGACCAGATCCGCCAGTGCCTAGACGAGGTGCTCCTCACCGCCCAGGCAAGGGGAGTGGGCAAAAGCCAAATTGAGCAGGTGCTCCTGGTGGGAGGCAGCTCCCAACTGCCGGCAGTCCAAGAGCTGCTCCGCTCCTACTTCGGCAAAAAGAAAGTCCGCTGCGAGCGCCCCTTCGACGCCGTGGCCCTGGGCGCTCTGCAGGTGGGCCGCCAGGTCAAGCTCGAGGATCGCCTGCACCACAGCTACGCCATCCGCCTCTGGGATCCCTGGCAAAAAAGTTACATCTACTATCCCCTCTTCGAGCGGGGCAGCCCCTACCCTTGCCGACGCTCCGAGCCCTTGATCTTGCAGGTGGCCAACGATGGCCAGACCGAAATTCGACTCGATGTGGGGGAAGTGGCCCAGGTGGCCCAGGCCGAGGTGGTCTATGACGAGCTGGGGCGCATGAGCAGCCGCCAACTTACCCGACAAACCGATTTTCGATCCCTGGGTGCTGAGCCGGCTTGTCTGGCCCGCCTGCAGCCCCCAGGTCGGGCAGGAGAAGATCGCCTCAAGGTGGAATTTGCCGTCGATGCCTCGCGGCGGCTGTTGGCCACTATCTTCGACTTGCAAACCCAGCAGCTTTTGGTAGAAGCCCAGCCCGTAGCCACCCTGAGTTAGAGAAAGGCACTCAGCTTCTTTATCGCGCCAAAACCCAAACAGTGCCGCCTGGCCCTTCTCCCCCCTGGGAGAGGGGCTGGGGGTAGTCGCAATGGCAGCGTGGAGCGCTTGGGCGGATCCCTTGTTGAACAATCGCCTATTTTGCTGTAAAGCGCGGGGGAAAAGTCTTAAGCTCATCCAGAATGACTGTATATCCCCTGCAGTGGCTTTGTAATGACTTGACAGATATAGTCATTTCAAATAGATGCAACGTTTCTCTACGTCGTTATTGCTACGCAACGCTGTCGCGAAGGCGCCGGCAGCGCGAAGCACTATCTCTAGCTCCCCTCTCCCCCTGGGAGAGGGGCTGGGGGTGAGGGCCGACTCCCCTGAGCTCAATCTCTCAAGAATTAGAAACGACTGGCCCTACTGCTGACAGGTAAACTAGCTTCCCGTCGTAGAACAGCGCTGAGCCTTGGTCGCCTTGCTGCGAGTCTGCCCGGTACTGATACATTTACGCTGAACACTGCTGAGCATTACTGCTCAGCGGTGAAGCGATAGCATTCTGTCCGTTTCCGTTGTCACTACGCGATGCTGACGCGACCGCGCTACTCGGACGGAGTCCAAACAGAAAGGCGGTATCCCGCAAAGCCCTGAGCATAACACCCAGAGCGCCTTGCCAATCTCGTGGTAGCCTATGGTTGCACTTCGGGCATCTAAACACCTTTGCGCCACCCAACTTGGTGTGGATGTGCCCGCACTTGGTACAGGTTTTGCTGGTGTACGCTTCCGATACTTCCACGACAACCACGTTTTTCTTCTTGGCTTGAAACTTCAGGAGCTGCTTGAACCGATAGTGCGCCCAGGTGAGCATCGCCCTTGCTGTCTTGCTACCAAACTTCCTCCCTGCCTTGGCAACCATCTTGGCTGACTCGAAAGTGGGGAGGAATATCAATCGGTAGTTGTCCGTCAGGAACGCCGCTACCTTGCGATGGCACTCGTCCACCAAGTTCCTGATTCTCTCCCGCAGACGAAACGCCGCTTGCCGCATTCGCCTACGCTTGGGTCTCGGTGCTTTACTCAGCCTAGATTGCAGATCGTCTAGGTGGTAGCACAGCCGAACGATCCTGCCAAAGTCTCCCTTGGCGATATCTACAAAGCCCGCCCCATCAAACCCTGTAAGGAAGCTTCTTACTCCAGGATCAAGTGCGATCACCCCCTTTGCTAACGAACACTGCTCGTTCACGGGCTCAGGAAAGATGGCATACCATCTGTCTTTCACCCGCATTAGCTCAGTTCCACGTGCCCATTCTCTGGGCATCTCCTCGGATGCACGGAACGCCAAACCTCGGGTGAGTTTCGGATACCACGTCCCATTGCGAAAGTTGCCGGCGTTGAATTGCAGCGTATGCGACCTGTCCCGCACACTGCGAAACCTCGCGTCTTTGCTTCGGCGGAACGCCAACCACGCCTCGACGACCGCGTTCTGCTTGATGTGGCAGGGGGCGTCCTTCACCCACCCGGGCAGGTCGGAGCGCAGGATGATGTCCCGCAGCTTTCTGGCCGTTTTTGGGGCACCATGCTGGCGCTGATAGGCAATCGCTTGGTTGTAGCAGTACCGGCACGCCGCTTGCCACCGCTTCCAAACTTTAGCCAGCGCTGGCTCCGGATAAATCCGTATCTTTCTCGATTGCAGCCCGGTATTTTCTGAGTCCGTAGAGCCGACTGCTGAAGCAGTGCAGGATGGTGAGGATATCCTCAACCAGTTCCTGCTGGGGAGAAAGGTGATCGTCATCGAGAACCAAGATTTCGCACCCGTATTGACGGCAGTACCACTCAACGAACTCAAATCCAAACCGGCAGAGTCGATCCCGGTGAGCGACCACAATCGTTCCGATATCTCCTGCACGGACTCGTTCCAATAAGGCAAGGAACTTTGGTCTTTTGAAGTTGAGACCGCCGCCAACCTCTCCGACCACTTCGGCTCCAGGATAGAGGTCAACCAGTCTTGCAATCTGTCTCTCCAAGTCTGGTTTCTGCCCTCGACTGCTGACTCGGGCGTACAAAACGACTCGTTTGTCCTTCTTGGGTGCTCTGTTCGCGTCAGCGGGCCGGAGGCCAATGTAGCTGTCGAGGTCATACCTTCTCGCCCTACCGGATGGTGTACGTACTGCATGGATCCAGCCCTTCTGTTCCCATCGCCTCAAAGTGTGGAGACACACCCCAAAATAATCCGCCGCTTCTCTCGGTTTTACATACCTAGCCATACCAAGCAGCCATACTGAACATACTGGGCGTTATTTTCAGTATAGTCCAGCATATCATTGACTAGAGTCATGCTCCTGACCTTCGCCCACAGTCGTTACCGCTTCCCAAGGCCATTGGGTTATGTTGGCCCAGTACTTGAGAACATCCTCAGAGGTGGCCTTGGCTCGTGAGGGGGCTGCTCGCAGGGCCTCGATGGCCAGACCGGCTACCAGGCGGGACCACAACCGGCTGCAAATCTGCGCCGTTCCGAAGAGATCCAGCGAGCGCACACGACCGTCTATAGCGATGGCTAGGCCAGTTGCTCCCTTGACATAGCTGATGTCTTCGCGGAACCCTTTCAGCTCCTCCTCGTAGGCTGCATAGGCAATCAGCAAGGGCGGCAGTAGGGGAGCTAACCTCAAGCCTGAGGTGAAGACGGGCAACGTTGACACTCCCACCGCCTAAAGGCGGGGGATTCTTACGCAGTCCACAAAAGAACCCGTAACGGCGTTGTCAAAGCGCCTCTAGACAGTTCCTGAAGGCAAAGCCCCAAGGTTCTGCTGACTTTCTTAAGCAGGTTGGCGGCAGCATTTGCCTCAGCGTTGACCAACCACCCCTTTGCCGTTTGGTACAGGCCCCGCTTGACACGCCTTCCAGAGGGTCTCCACCCGTCGGGTTTTTCACCATAACTAGGTAGCTCATCTCCATCTAGGAAGCTTGCCTGCGAGCTGTACCTCTACCTCAATAAACTCGATGCCATAATGCTGACATAATTCTCCTTGAACCGACCTGTTGGGATGAAAACAAAGTTTCGGTTATTGACCTTCCCTAAACCGCATTCTTGTTTTTGTTCTTTGTTCCAACCTAAGTAAGCGATAGTGCGAGAGGAAAGTCAACGGTACAATCACTACAACCATGGTGTGGGGCTAGCGGTTGTTTATCTCATTTTTTGGCCAAAGAGAAGGAAAAAGGTCTTGGTAGGAGAAGTCAGGAAGAGGTTGTTTGAGCTATGAAACTATATCAACGACCCCCATCATGGGTAAGCGACTAAAGTGGCTAGCGGGCTTTTCCGCCCTGCACTAAAGTGCGGGGCTACCCAGCTATCCTTTTGTGTTAGTGTCTGGGAGGTTGCCAGGAGGAGGGGCAATGCAAACCGGAGCAGAAGCTCAAGTCCAACAGCGAAAAAAGGAGGCAGGATCCTGGAGAGACATTCGGCTGTTGGTATTGGACATCGACGGCACGATTGCCGGGCCTTCCAACCAGGTTTCGGAGCCGGTGCGGCAGGCCATTCAAAAAGCCAAGGCGGCAGGCGTGCGGGTAGCCATTGCTACAGGTCGGATGCATCGCTCTGCTGAGCGGTTTCACTACGCCATTGGGGCCGATATGCCCCTCTGCAGCTATCAGGGGGCGCTCATTCGCGATCCCGACAGCCAAAAGACCTTGAAGCATTGGAGCCTGGACTGGTCGCTGGCGGAGGAGCTGCTGCAGGTGCTGCAGGATCAGCCGGTGGGGGTGCACCTCTACATCGACGATCAGCTCTATTTGCGGGAGCTCAGCCCCCTCAGCCAAGCCTATGCCGAGCGCTCCCAGGTGCCGTTCCAGATGCTCTCCCCCGCCCAACACGGGAAAAGCCCCACCAAGATCCTGGCTGTTTCGGAGGATACGGAGTTTCTGCAGCAACTCCAGGGATCCCTGCGGCAGCGGTATTCTCCTGAGCAGATCTACCTCACCCGCTCGGAGCCGATTTTTTTGGAGGCCACCCATGCGGCGGTGAACAAGGGCAATGCCGTTCGTTTTCTGGCGGAAGAGCTGCTGGGGGTGTCGGCGGATCAGGTGATGGCCATCGGCGATGGCGACAACGACATCGAGATGCTCCAGTATGCGGGGATCGGGGTAGCCATGGGGAACGCCTCGCCGGCTCTGCTGCCCCACGCTGATTGGGTTGCTCCCCCCGTCACCGAAGATGGGGTGGCGGTGGCCATTGAGACCTTTATCCTCGGCTAGTTGCGGATGCAATGGTGAGCTTGGCAGATTCTCCTTTTCCCCAAGTCACGTTGCGTCCAGAACAGCAACGGGCATTGGCGTATCGGTCGGGGCCTCTGGGGATCGCGGCAGTTCCGGGGAGCGGCAAGACGTTTATCCTGGAGCTGCTAATCGCCGATCTCATCCTGAATCGCGGCGTTCCACCGGAGCGCATTGGGGTGTTCACCTACATGCGTTCGGCGCGAAGCAATTTGATCAACCGCATCAACCAACGCCTGCAACAGGCGGGCTATCCGGATCGCTTTACCCAAGCCTTCACCTTGCACTCGCTGGCGCTGCGGGTGTTGCGGGAGGTTCCCGGCCCTTGGGAAGAGCTGTCCATCCTGGAGGAATATGAACAGGAGCGCCTGCTCAGCCGTCTCTGCCGCGCCTGGCTCGCCCACCACACCCACCTCTGGGAGCCCTTGATCCCTGCCGAGAAGCCCCACAAGGTGGTCCGAAACCGGCTGCGGTTTCGACGCAGCTTCCAGCAGATGGTGCGGGCGGTGATCAGCACGGCCAAGAATCTGCGTCTGGGGCCGGAGGCGATCCCCTCAACTACTCAGGGCTATCTGGGCTGGGCGGCCCCCATCTATGCTGCCTACCAAGCGGAGCTGCGTCGCCTGGGCAAGCTGGACTACGACGACCTGGGCTGGCAGGCAGTGGAGCTAATCGAGCGCGACCCGGCCCTGCGGCAGCAGGTGCAAAATTGGTACGACTACCTATTCGAGGACGAGGCCCAGGACAGCTCCCCCCTCCAAGAAGAGCTGCTGCGGCTGCTCAGCCAGCGCACCGGCAACCTGGTACGGGTCGGGGATCCCAACCAAAGCATCATGGGCACCTTCACCACCGCCGAGCCGCGGCTGTTTCGCGCCTTTTGTCAGGCCAATCCCCAGGTGACGTTGAAAGAGTCCAGCCGCAGCGCCCCCCAGATCCTGGAGTTGGCCAACCGCCTGGTGGACTGGGTGAACCAGAAGCACCCCATCCCAGCCCTGCGCACCGCCCTGGCTCCCCAGCACATTTGCCCGGCCAGCGCTGGCGGCCTAAATCCCCCGGCCAGCGAAGGGGAGGTGGTGTTTCGCCGGGTAGTCGGATCCCCGGAGCAGGAGCTGCAGGAGGTGACGCGGTGGGCCCTGGCAGCCGCCCAGGCTTTTCCCGACCAGACGGTGGCCATTCTGGTCACCACCAACGAGCTGGGGGGCAAGGCCCTCGACTACCTGCGGGAACTGGGGGCAGAGCAGGTGATCGATCTGTTGCGGGGCAACCCCAGCCAGCGGCGGGTGTTGCTGCAACTCAAGGGAATCATCGACTGGTTGGCCCAGCCCATTTCCTCTGCCCGCTTGGCCGCTGCTGTGGATCACCTGGCCGACTGGGCCGGGATCCCGCGCCTGGAGCTGGGGCCGATGCTGGACTGGATCCGCGCCTCGCTGCCGGAGCGGCTGCTATTTCCCCAGTTTGGGGAAGCCCCCACTTTGCCGGATAGCCCCTCTTGGCAAAACTTGGGCAGGCTGCTGCGCATCCTTGCCGGTTGGCTGCGGGCCGGGCGCTCCCCTTGGCCGGAGGTGCTCAATGTGATTGTCCAAAGCCTCTACCGCAAGCCGGAAGAGCTGTTTGTGGGTTGCTACGTCATCGACCAGTTGGAGCAGGTGCTGGGATCCCTGCCCGAGGTCGATTGGCAGGAGATTGCCCAAGAATTGCGGGTGATTCTGGATCGCCGCCTCAACAACCTGCCCTCGGAGATCTTTGCCTTCAACCCGGAGCCGGGCAGCATCACCGTTACGACTCTGCACCGCGCCAAGGGCTTGGAATGGGATCAGGTGTTCATCCCCCAGGTGTCGGCCTACGAGTTTCCCACCTACTCTGAAGAGCGACCGGTGGGGCTGAGGTTTTTGGAGGATGTCGATATGAGAGCAGAAGCCCTGGCCCAGTTGCGGCAGCTCAGCCGCAGAAGTTGTTGGGAGCAGCAGGCCGACTCGGCCACCGAGCAAGCCTTTTTGGATCTGGCCGCAGAGCGGCTGCGGCTGCTGTACGTGGGCATCACCCGCAGCAAACGGCGGCTTACCCTCTCCGTCTCCAGCCAATCTCGCTTTGGCGAAGAGCAGAGTGCATCGTTGGTGTTTCGCGTGTTGAGCCGCCCTTGCGAGGCAAGTTGACAGCGAGGCGCCCGGGCCTCTGGTTCTTCATTGCCCCGCGGCAGGCTGCTAGCATGGCTAAGCCCGATAGCGCCGCCTTGCGCGATGGGGCAGTCGTTTAAAAACATGGGTATTCTGCAATGCAACCTCGGCGTGTTGCCCGCGAACTGGCCCTGCTGGGGGTCAACCAACTGCCGGCCACAGCGGCCAAACTGAGCGAAAAACAACTGGAGGACTTGCTGCTGGCAGCCATCCGCGCTCTGCAGGAAGAGACCCATGAAACTCTCTCCACAGCGGCGGCGGAGATCCAGCGCAGCGATCGCCTGTTGCACGAGAGCGATCCCCTGTTATTGGCCGCTTCTGATGCCAAGGAAGAGGGCGGAGCTCGCTCTCTTACTGTCCGCCTTCAGCAGGCCCAACGACATCTGCAACGCTTGGAAACGGCTCTGAAGGAGGCCAACGCCGGCGACACCGTGCAGGGAGAATTGCTGGAGCTGGCCCACCAAGCCCAAGTGGCCCTCAGCAACGCCGGCCAAGCCCTGGAACACCTGGAACAGCGGCTGTACAGCGTCCGCCGCATCCTGGATGAGGTCGTTCAGTTGTCCCAAAAGGCGGTCAACCGGCTGGGAGTTGCCCTCTCCATGCCGGAGCTGTTGCACATTGCCCAAGCTCAAGAGGTACGCGCCTACGCTCTCCAACTGTTGACCGCCCTGCGCACCCATAAGGAGGCTATCGACGCCCGTTTGCAAGGGGTTTTGGTAGGCTGGCAACTGAAGCGGGTGGGGCGGATCGAGCGCGATATCCTGCGCCTGGCGGTAGTGGAAATGGAGATCCTGCGCAGCAGCCCCGACAAGGTCGCCATCAACGAAGCTGTAGAATTGGCCAAAAAATACGGGGATCCGGAGGCCGCCGCTTTTGTCAACGGGGTGCTACGGCGGGTGGTGGACAGCCGCATGGAAGCCCCTTTCGGTCGGAATCCTTCGCCAGCCGGGGATCTCAGAAGCTAGGCTCCTCACTGCCTTAGGGTGAAGGCCCTGCGTGGGGCAGATTGTTTGACCCTCCTACCGCCCAGGGGATTTTTACGCAGTCCGCAAGCGGACTCACAGAGGCGTTGTCAAGACACCTCTAGACAGTTCCTGGAGGCAAGGCCCCAAGGTTCTGCTGACTTTTCTGATCGCGTCAGCGGGACGGAGTCGTTGCAGGTTGGCTGAGACGGCAGTCTCTTCCGGACGCTTGCCACCGGTCGGGTTTTTCACCGTCTTAGGGGCTCGCCTGGGAACGGCACGCCTCGGTGATAACTATGCCATTGATGAGCAGCTAAAGTTGCTCACGGGCCTTTCCGCCCCGCACTCAAGTACGGGGCCAGCCAGCTATCCCTCTGTGTTTTCGATGGGGAAGCGGGCGATGAGATTCGAACTCACGACATCCAGCTTGGGAAGCTAGCGTTCTACCACTGAACTACGCCCGCAGGGATCCAGGCTCGACAACCTGGAGACTTTCCTAACGCATAGTTTAGCATTTCTTGGACGGGATCCCTGGTACAACAGAAGCAGCGTTCTACTTCTTTTGTTGATCCATGCCGGCCATCCTCCTGCTCTCCGGTAGTCCTGGCCCTCTTTCTCGGGAAGCCGCTGGCCCGCCACCGCGGTCGGAAGCGATTTTGCACCACGCTGCCGGGATCCTGTCCGGTCTGGGATTGACGACGGAGTTTGTCTCGGTGCGGGATTTGCCGCCAGAGGATCTGGTGCGGGTTAACTTTGAGAGCCCTCACCTCCAGCAGATTCAGGAAAAGGTGGCCCAGGCTGCCGGGATCGTCATCTCTGCTCCTGTCTATAAAGCTTCTTATCCAGGCGTGTTGAAGGCGCTGCTGGATTTGCTAGACCAGGATGCTTTTACCGGCAAGGTGATTCTCCCCATTGCCACCGGGGGAACCCTGGCCCACCTGCTGGCCATCGACTTTGCCATGAAGCCGGTGCTGGCCGTGATGGGCGCAACCCATATCTTGAAAGGGATCTACATCCTCAGCTCGCAGATCCAGTTTGAGGCCGACGGCACCCTGCGGCTGGAGGCCGACATTGAAGAACGTCTGCAAGCAGGGATCCGGGCGCTTGCCCAGGCGGTGAAATAACGATTTTTCGTTCATGCGGAAGCGCCCAGCCAACAACTGAAAGGCAACTCTCCGGTGCAGCCTTCAGGGATCCCTCAACAGCACCGTCGCAGTCACAGCGGCACTTTGTCCCAACCGGTCGAAAACCCGTAAACTGAGCAGGTAAGAGCCGGGCACCAAGTTCAAAGGGGGGCGGATGCGGAAGCGAGTAGTGCAGGACACGTTGCCGGAGACACAGTTGACCTGGGCTGCTGACAGCGTCTGCACCTCGATCCCCGACCATGACACCTGAAACGCCAGCTCCGCTGGGAGCCGCCCCGGCACCGACACCGAGACCCCAACCTCCAAAAAGCCGCCCCGGCTAACGGCGGCAGGAATGTCGCTGCTGGTGATTAGCGGCGGCAGAGGGGGGCTGGCAGTGAGCGCGGCGGCACCACAACCGACCAGAGCCACGCCCAGCAGGGCCAGCGTCAACCCCCAAGGTTTGGATCCCAGCTTGATCACAGGGCTCCCGCTTCAGAACTCCATCCCCCAAGTATAGAGGATGGAGGCAACATCTCTAGCGTTAGTTTTGGGAGAACTCAAAAATTCACGCTATAGGTGGTGTCAAGCTGGATATTTGCCCGGAGCATCTGCTAGAGTAAAGCCCATAATCTGTCGAGCAGCCGGGCTATGGAAGTGGAAGAGGAGCTGAAAGCTTTGCGGGCGCGCGTGCGCAACTTGGAGCGATCCCTAGCAGAGTCAGAGGCACTGTCATTGCAGCAGATTGAATGTACCCATCGCCTGGAACAGCAACTGCTGGAAGCGCAGGCCCAACTGCAGGAGCGGGAGCAAGCTTTGCAGGCTTGTCAAGAGGAGAAGGCGCGGCTGGAACAACGTCCTACCCTGGAAGCTTTTCAGCTCCAACAGCAGCACATTGAAGAGTTACAAAATCTTCTCTGGGAAATGGAGCGCCGACCCACGCTGGAGCACTACCAGATCCTGCAGCAACAGTTGCAGACCAGCCAAGCAGAAATCGAAACCCTGAAGGCAGAACTGCAGCGGCGCGTCGATCCGGCCCGGTTCTATCAACTGCAGCAGGAGCTCTGGGAGCTGAAACAGCAGGCCAACCAGTTGGGGGAATACGCCGTCAAGTTGCCGCAGGTACAGCTTTTACAAGCCCAATCGCAGCTCCGCATTCAAGCGCTGGAGGAAGAGAAGGCGCAGTTGCAGGCGCAAATCCAGGAGCTGGCCGCTCGGCCCTCTGCGCAGGAAATGGAAGCCCTACGGGCGGAGCTGGAGGCGGCCCACCGCCAGGCCGAGGCTGAGGGGCAGCGTCTCAAAGCCGAGCTGGAAAGCGAAAAGGCACGCCTGCAAGCCGACCTGAATGCAGCGCAGCAACGTCTTCGCGAATTGGAAGAACGCCCTTCGCAGGAGCAATGGGCAAGCTTGCAAGCGGAGCTGAACCAGTTGCGCCAACAAGCCTCTTTTGCCAAGGCCGAGCGAACCACCTTGCTGGCGGAGCTGCAGCAGAGCCAGCAGCGCCAGGCAGAACAGGCCCAGCAAATTGCCAAACTGGAGGCGGAGCTGCAGGCTCTGCGCCAAGAGCGAAAAGCCCAAGTGGATCCCAGCGGCGAGGCGGAGTCTCTGCAGACGCAGCGGCTCCTTGCTCTAGAAGAGCAAGTGCAGGCTCTCACCCGGGAGCTCGACGCCTTGCGGGCCGAACGGGATCAGCTTCTCCAAGAGCTGGCTCAGCGGCCCACCCTTGTCCAGTGGCAGGAAGTGCAGCAGCAGCTTCGGGAGCTGGCCCAGCGACCAACTCGGGAAAGCCTGGAAGAAGCCCGGCGGGCACAGGAGCTGGCGGAGGCCCATCATCTGGTTAGCCAGAAACAGATCGAGAAGCTGCAGCAGCAGGTGGCGACTTTGAAAACCGAGTGTGTGCAGGCCCACGCCTATGCCCAAACTCAGGAAAAAGAGGTGGCCCTGTTGTTGCAACGCAATCAGGAGCTGGAGGAGCAGCTAGCCGCTCTGCGGCAGTCGTCTGCGGCTCCTCCCCAAGCAGGTGTCGAGCTCAGGTCTGGCCGCCCGGCTCAGGAACGGGTTCAGGCGGCAGCTGAAGGGCCTGCTCCCTCCCCAGCGGTGGCTGCCGCCCCACCCACCAGCCGACCCACAACTGGGAGAACGCCCGCTGGTGGGATCCCACCCCTTGCCCTTGAGGAGCGGCAGGATCGGGCGGAGAAGCTGCTGAGACGCTCCGCCTTGGCGGCTGCACGGGCTGGGGGAGAAGGGGGCAGCCGCAGCCGCATCGAGTTGCCGGCTTTTGTACAGCGGCGGCCCTACTGAGGCTGCCATTCTTGCGGATCCAAGCGCTCTCCCGCCTGGAAACGGGGCCAGGCCCAGCGCAGCAGGGATCCCAACTGGGCGTGGAACCGCTCCGGCGCAAATTGCAAGGCATGGGTCCGAATCCGCTGCGGATCCCATTCCTGGCGCTCCGCCTGGCGCAGCCCTTCGACGAGGGCTTCCACCCTGGCTTCGGGGATGAGGATCCCCGTCTGGCCGTGGATGACGGTCTCGCGGGTGCCTCCCCGGTTCAGGGCGACCACAGGACGACCACAGGCTTGCGCCTCCACCGCCACCAGGCCAAAATCCTCTTCCCAGGGAAACAGCAGCAGCCGGCAATTGGCCAGCAGCTCCTGCAGGCGGTCTTGGGGCTGGTGGGGCAAAAACTCCACTTGCGGCCCTGCCAGTTGCTTCAGTCGCGGCAGCTCCGGCCCTTCCCCCACCACTACCAGGCGGCGGCCCAGCTGCTTACAGGCAGCGATCGCCAAATCCACCCGCTTGTAGGGCACCAGCCGGCCCACCACCAGGTCGTAGTCGGCTTGGGGATGGGTTACCGGCTCAAACCCCTGCAGCGGCACCGGCGGATAGATAACCACAGCCTCGCGGCGGTAGAGCTTGGCCAGGCGCCGGCGGATGTGCTGCGAGTTGGCAATCAATAGGTCTGGCCGCTGGGCTGCCACAAAGTCCCACTGGCGCAGGCGGTGCAACAGCCAGCGGCTGAGGGCGGCAAGCGGGCGGATCCCCGTCAACCCCTCCCGCTCCAGATAGAGCTCCTGGTTTTCCCAGAGGTAACGGGGCGGGCTGTGGATGTAGCTAAGGTGCAGAGTGGAAGGCCCTGTCAGGATCCCTTTGGCAAAGGCATGGCTGCTGGAGATGACGCAGTCATAGGCGGAGAAGTCAAAGCTCTCGTAGGCCAAGGGCATCCAGGGCAGCAGGTACTTAAGGCGGCTGTGATAGTTGCGCCGCAGCACCCCCAGCCAGCGGGCCCAGCCCTGCAAAAACGAGGTGTAAACCGACCGCTGCTGCCAGCTCGGCGGCAAGGTGTGGGACGAGAAGAGGCTGACGTAGAGAGGTGCCTGTGGGGCAAAGGCAAGGAGCTCCTGCAAAACCTTTTCCGATCCCCCTGGCCAGATCAAATACTCGTGCACCAGCGCCAGGCGCTGCGCCCAGGAGGGATCCCAAGCAGGCATGGCTAGGCTTGGGTCGAGGGGGACCTTTTGCCGATGGGCCCGCTTACTTGCCTGGCTTTCTCGTCCAGCCGTTCGCTGATGTAGGCGTAGATCTCGCGGAAGCGGGGCACTGCCCGCATCTCTAGGCGGCTGCCGTCTTTGAGGGTGAGCACCATATCGCCCCAGGTGCCTAGGCCCCGTGGCACCGTCACCACCTTGGCAATCTCTTTGTAAATGACATCAGAGCGCTCCTTGCCGCCCCAGCCGCCGATCACAGTGATGCGACGGTTGGTTATCCGGTAGTGAACCCAAAGCTTGCGCACCAGGGCGCCCACAAACAGAGGCAAGCCAACGAGGGTGAGGCCGAGGAAGGAGTTCAACACCAGATCGCCCGTGTGAGGGCCGCCCTCAAAAAAAACTTCTTCTTTGATCGCCATGCTCAGCCCACCTAATGTCGAATGTCAGCATCAACAATGCTAAAAACAATCTTAAGCTAAACGGTTTCTCACCCCAACTGTCTGCCGAGTTAGCGGTGGATGCGGGATCGAGTCAGTTTTTGGAGGGCTTGCCCCGAGCGGTAGGTAGCCAAGATCAGGTGAACAAACAACACCATCACCACCAGCGCCACCGCCACCGCCCCGACATTGCCCAGCCAGCCCCACCCTTCCAGACCTGTCAGAGCCACCAAAGCCCAAGAGGCAGGGTGCAGCATTCCCCCCAAAAGAAGAATCTGGGAGAACAGGTGCCCGGCTGTGAAGCGGGATCCCAACGCCACCAGCGCCAGGCCGCCGCCGATGTTGATCAGCCCCATATTGCCCAAAAAGGCGTAGCAGATGTGCCAGGCGTACTTTTGTTTGGGCACCTCTTGCCAGGAAAGGGGTTCCCTAGGGATCCCTGGCAAATCTTGCGGAGCGGGCAGCAGCGGCTGAACCTGACTGAGGATGAGGCCCAGGACGATGGCTGCCAGCAGCATCACCACTCCCGCCTTTACATTGAGCTTGCCAGGGATGGCCAATTCAGGATGTGCCAACATTGCAGGTTCTCTCGATCCCGTCCTAGCCTATCCTGTCTTTGCCCCCAACCGGCAGATTGGCCAGCGGACTGCTGGCTGGAGAGGCTTGGCTATCCGGATAGAGCGGCGTGCCGCAGCGCTTACAAAACTGGGCATCCTCATCGTGCTGGGAGAGGCCGCATCCCGGGCAGGCCCACTGCAGCGAGGTGCCGCTTTTCACCAGTTGCTTGATCAGCTCCCCTACTTGCCAAGGGATCAGGGCCACGCCCGTCAGGATCATCAGCACCGTCAACAGCCGGCCCAGCTCAGAGGTGGGGGTGAGATCCCCAAACCCTACCGTGGTCATGGTAACAACCGAAAAGTAGAAAGCATCCAAAAAGGTGGCAAAAGCGCCGGGATTGGCCGGATGTTCCACCTGGTAGATGAGGCCAGAGTAGACGAAGACAATCGCAAAGAGAGTAAAAAGGATGCGCAACAAGATGCGGGTGTCGGCGGAGATGACCTGACCAAAGAGGGTCTTGCCCTCCACCAGGCGCAGCAGCCGCAAGATACGAAACCAGCGCAAGAGGCGGATAAAGCGAATATCCGTCAGCCCGGCAAAAAAAGGCAAAATCGCCAGCAAGTCAATGAGCGAATAGAGGCTGAAGACGTAGCGCAGCTTCTGCAGGGCCGCTGCCCAGCGCAGTAGATATTCCACCACGAATAGGCCGAGGATGAGGCGATCCAGCCGCTCCAGCCCAAGGCGGAGTTGGGGGGGAATGGGGTAGGTCTCCACTACAAAAAAGGCAGACGAACAGAAAACCAGCACCGCCACCAGCCAATTGACCCAGCGGCTTTCGGGTGTGTCCTGATCCCCCCAGTAGCGCTGGAGGAGGCCAGCAGGGGCAAGCTCAGTTTGGGTGGCCTGGGAGGGTAGGGTGGTCACAGACGGGATCCCGTTGGGAAGAGATCGAGAGGGTTTCCCTTGAGCGCCTATCGGGCGTACCTTGACTAGGTTAATGGAAACTAGTAGTAGAGCAAACTTCAGTCCTGCAAACGTCTAGGCTTGAGTTGAGCATTGAATCGATGTTGCCTCCCATTGTCCTGGCTTCGCAATCTCCTGCCCGCCGCCAATTGTTAGAAGCTGCCCGGATCCCTTTTCGCGTTCAACCCAGCTACTTTGACGAAAGCCAAATCCAGAGCCCGGATCCGGTGGAGCTGGTGCAGAAGCTGGCTGCGGCCAAAGCCGAAGCGGTGGCGGCTCAGCAACGGGAGCCCGTCTTGGTGATCGGGGCTGACTCCGTGCTCTACCTAGGGGGGGAGATCCTGGGCAAGCCGGCCAATGCTCTAGAGGCGGAACGGCGCCTGCGGCAAATGCGGGGCGAAGTGGGAGAGCTCTACACGGGCCATGCCTTGATTGACACGAGGCAGAACCGCCGCCTCGTCCACTATGCGGTAACACGGGTGTTTTTTGCCAAGCCCAGCGACGAGGAGATCCGCGCCTACGTGGCCACCGGCGAGCCGCTCAATTGTGCTGGCTGCTTTGCCATTGACGGCCGCGGCAGCTTGTTTGTGGAGCGGATCGAGGGGTGCCCTGGCAACGTCATTGGGCTGAGTTTGCCGTTGCTGCGGCGCATGATCCAGGAATTGGGCTATTCCCTCACCGAAGCCTGGAATTAGCCGTCTAGATGCCGCTTGAGCAGCTCGTTGGCCAGCTTGGGATCCGCCCGTCCTTGGGTTTTTTTCATCAGTTGCCCGACAAAGTAGCCGAAGAGCTTGGTTTTGCCCTCCCGGTACTGCTGCAGTTGCTCGGGGTTCTCGGCCAGCACCTCGGCGATCATTGGCTCCAAGAGGCTGCTATCGGAGATCTGGGTCAGGCCCTTGGCCTCCACCAGGGCGCGGGCCGAGCCGCCTTTTTCCAGCAGCTCCGGCAGGATCTCCTTGGCAATTTTGCTGGAAATAGTGCCTTGCTCGATGAGGCCGATTAGCTCAGCCAGGGTTTCCGGCTTCAAGGCGATGTCCGGGTAGTCCAGCTTGTGGGTGTTGAGGTAGCTGGCGATGTCGCTCATCATCCAGTTGGCGGCTGCCTTCGGGTCGGCGCCGGCAGCAACCACGGCCTCAAAGTACTCGGCGGTGTTGCGTTCGTCGCTGAGGTAGCGGGAGTCATACACCGAGAGGCCGTACACCTGTTGGTAGCGCCGCCGCTTCACACTGGGCAATTCCGGCAGCTCCGCCTGCCAGCGGGCTTTTTGCGCTTCCGTCACACGAATGGGCGGCAGATCCGGCTCCGGAAAATAGCGGTAGTCGCTGGATCCCTCTTTCTTGCGCATGCTGATGGTGCGCTGGCTGTTTTCTTCCCAGAGGCGGGTCTCCTGTACGATGGGCTCGCCTGCTTCCACGGCCTTAACTTGGCGGTTGAACTCGTACTCGATGGCCCGCTGGATGGCGTTGAAGGAGTTCATGTTCTTGATTTCCACCTTCGTGCCAAAGGTCGGGGAGCCCAGCGGGCGCACCGAGATGTTGACGTCGCAGCGCAGGGATCCCTCCTGTAGGTTGCCATCGCACAGCCCGGCGTAGCGGAGGATGCGGCGCAGCTCCTGTACATACTCGGCTGCTTCTTCCCCAGTGCGGATATCCGGCTCGCTGACGATCTCGATGAGGGGAACTCCTGCCCGGTTGAAATCCACCAGGGAATAGCTGGATCCCGACAGCCGATCGCTGCCGGCATGCACCAATTTGCCCGCGTCTTCTTCTATGTGCAAACGGGTGATGCCGATGCGCTTGCTGCGGCCGTCGCTGAGCTGGATCTCGACCCAGCCGTGGGTGGCAATGGGCAGGTCGTACTGGGAGATTTGGTAGTTTTTGGGCAGGTCGGGGTAGAAGTACTGCTTGCGGTCGAACTTGCTGTAGGGGGCGATGGTGCAATTGAGGGCCAGGCCAGCCTTGACCGCGTATTCCAGCACCTTCTCGTTCAGCACGGGCAGGGTGCCGGGCAGGCCCATGCAGACAGGGTCAATTTGGGTGTTGGGGGGAGCGCCAAAGGCCGTCGCGCTGCTGGAGAAGATCTTGGAGCGGGTGCTGAGCTGGCAGTGCACCTCCAGCCCAATCACAGCTTCGTATTCCACTTTGGCAGGGGCAGCAACCGTCATGGCCAAACGAGAAAGAGTAGGTTTTCCCATTCTAGTGGGATATCGCTAGCTGCTGAGCTGCTGCCTCAAACGGTGGGGCGGATCTCGAAGGTGGAGAGGCCTTCGGGTGGCTCGAAGCGGTGTTCGACGGCCTCCACCCGCGAGCCGGGGCTGCCCTGCTGGCACCAGCGCAACATCGCCTCCACCGCCGCCGGGGATCCTTCAAAAACCGCCTCCACCCGGCCATCCCGCAGATTGCGCACCCAGCCGTGGACGCCGGCGTTGCGGGCCATGGCTTCGGTGTAGGCCCGAAACCCCACTCCCTGAACCCGCCCGCGCACCCAAACGTGAACGCGAACCCTGTCGCTCATGCTGAGGGGGATCCCTCCGAGGTGTTGCCAAGTTCTGAAGCCGAGGGCGACTCGGCTGGCTGGGCCGTAGCTTTCTCCGCCTGCTGCTCTAGGCGCTGCCAGAGAAAGTTGACAAGGGCAACCAGTCCCACGATCCCCAGCGAGATCCCGCCGGCGTACCCAATGGCTTGCCACAGCACAGGAGACATAGGCCAACCTCGCTGGTGCAGAAAGCTCCCTTCTGACCTTACCAGACGGAAACCCCAGAGAGAGGGGATCCCTGGCGGCTTGGCCCTCTCCTCGACAACGCCCTCCAAGCTGGACAAGATTCGGCACAATGGGGAGAAGTGTTGCTAGCGAGCAGTTGAGAAGAGGCCATGGCCCACAAACTCTGGATCGACGGCCAATGGGTTGACAGCCAAGGGGGAAACCTGATGGTCATCGAGAACCCGGCTACGGGCGAGCAATTGGCGGAGGTGGTGGACGCCAGCCCTGCCGATGTGGATCGGGCGGTGCAGGCGGCCCACACGGCTTTCTACGATGGCCGTTGGTCGAAGCTCACCCCCGGCGAGCGATCCCTGGCCCTCTGGAAGTTGGCGGATCTCATCGAAGCTCGCGCTGCCGAGCTGGCCCGTCTGGAGTCGGAAAACACCGGCAAGCCCTACGAGCTGGTCAGCTTGGGAGGGGATCTGGCCTTTGCGGTGGATAACCTGCGTTTCTTTGCCGCTGCCGCCCGCGACATCCATGGTTTGAGCGCCGGAGAATACGCCAGAGGTTACACCTCGCTATTTCGCAAGGAGCCAGTGGGGGTGTGCGCGCAAATTACCCCTTGGAACTACCCGCTGCTGATGGCCGTCTGGAAGATCGGCCCCGCGCTGGCAGCTGGCTGTACGGTGGTGCTCAAGCCCGCTCCCACTACTCCCTTGACCACCCTGAAGCTGGCGGAACTGATTGCCGAGGCCGGGATCCCGCCGGGGGTGGTTAACATCGTTACCGGAGGCAATGCCACGGGCCAGGCCTTGGTGGAGCATCCCCAGGTGCGCATGGTCAGCTTTACTGGCTCCACCGCCACCGGCAAGCAGGTAATGCGCACGGCTGCCCACACCCTCAAGCGGGTGCATCTGGAGCTGGGGGGCAAGGCCCCGTTTTTGGTTTTCGAGGATGCCGACGTGGAGACAGTGGCCGCCAAGGCTGCTTTTGCCGCCACCTTCAACAGCGGCCAGGACTGCACGGCAGCCACCCGCGTCTATGTGCACGAGAGCAAGCTGGCGCAGATGCAAGAGGCCATCGTCGAGGCGATGCGCAAAGTAAGGCTGGGATCCCCTTTTGAGGCGGGGGTGGAGATGGGGCCCTTGATCTCGGCAGCCCAGCGGGAGCGGGTGAGGGGATTTGTGGAGCGGGCCAAAGCCGAGGGAGCCAAGGTGCTGACCGGCGGGCGGATCCCTCCTCAGTTTGACCGGGGCTACTACTACGAACCCACAGTGATTACCCATGTCGATCAAAAAGCGGAGATCGTGCAGAGTGAGGTTTTTGGGCCGGTCCTCACGCTCGGCTCGTTCCGCGAAGAAGCGGAAGCGCTACGCCTGGGCAATGACGTCCTATACGGGCTGGCGGCTTCTGTGTGGACTCAAGACCTCGGACGAGCCATGAAACTGGCCGCCGATCTGGAGTTCGGAACCGTCTGGATCAACGATCATCTCCCCATCGCCTCCGAGGCTCCCCACGGCGGCTTCAAGCAATCGGGATTTGGCAAAGATCTCTCGGCAGAGGCCGTGCGAGAGTATCAAATTGCCAAGCATGTGATGATTGCTACTTGTTGAGGGGTGGCTCTGGCAACCTCGTTCGAGGAAGAGGCTAGCGGTAGCCAGTTGGCAAGGCTCCGGGAAACTCCTACAAGCGATAGACTTGAGTGCATGTCTCCCTACCTCGAGCCCCTATCGTGCCGATGGCCACGTTCTACTCCTCAACCTCAGGATCGGCAGCTCTAGCCCCTCCCCGCACTTTCCCTCTTACCGCCGTGGTCGGCCAGCAAACCGCCAAGCTGGCTCTCCTGTTGGCGGCGGTGGATCCCAGCTTGGGAGGAGTGGTGCTGGTGGGGCCGCGCGGCACGGCCAAGTCGGTCTTGGCCCGAGGGATCCACGCCCTGCTGCCCCCCATCGAGGTGATTGCCGGCTCCTATTGCAACGACGACCCGGCGCGGCCCGAGACCTGGTCGGACTGGGCCAAGGCCCGCTACCCCCAGGGAACGACACCCCCCACCCAGGTGATAGCCCCTCCCTTTGTCCAAGTGCCTTTGGGGGTGACCGAGGATCGGCTCTTGGGATCCGTGGATGTGGAGGCCTCGGTGAGGCAGGGGAAACGGTTTTCAGCCGGGGCTTTTGGCTGCCGCCCACCGCGGCGTGCTCTACGTGGATGACATCCACTCTTGGACGACGCCATCGTCAACGTGCTGCTGACGGTGGTGGGAGATGGGGTCAACCGCCTGGAGCGGGAAGGGCTGAGCCTGCAACACCCCTGCCGGCCTCTCTTGGTGGCCACCTACAACCCCGAAGAGGGATCCCTGCGCCCCCACCTGCTGGATCGCCTGGCGCTGGTGGTGCCGGTGGGGCAGGAGCTGAGCCTGGAAGAGCGCAGGGAAATTGTCCAGCGGGCAACGCAATTTGTCGACGCTTCCGAGTCCTTTCTGGCGGAACACCAAGCGGAACTGGAGGAAATCCGCACCCGCATTCTCCTGGCGCGGGAGTGGCTGCCCCAGGTCAAGCCCAAACGGGAACAGATCCTCTACCTGGTGCAAGAGGCCATCCGCGGCAACGTCCAAGGCCATCGAGGGGAGCAGTTTGCCCTGCGGGCCGCCTGTGCCCTGGCCGCCCTGGAGGGACGGGATCGCCTGGTGGCCGAGGATCTGCAACAGGCAGTGCAACTGGTGCTGCTGCCCCGCGCCCGCTACGATCCCGACCAACCCCCGCCGCCACCCCAATCGCAACAGTCGGATCCCCAGCCGCCAGAGCCCGACAAGGAGGGGGAAGACAGAGAAGAGACGGAGCCCCAGCCGGAAAATCCCAGCCTGCCCCAGGAGTTTTTCTTCGATCCCGAACAAGTGGCCCTCGACCCGCGCCTCTTGGCCTTTGCCCAATCCCTCAACCAACAAGGGAAAACGGGATCCCGCAGCCTGGTGTTCAGCGCCGACCGGGGCCGCTACGTCAAGCCCATCCTGCCCCAGGGCGCCAATCCCCGCATCGCCGTCGACGCCACTCTGCGGGCGGCTGCCCCCTACCAGAAAAGCCGCCGCCAGCGGCAGCCGGGGCGGGCCGTCATTGTTGAGCCCGGCGACATCCGCGCCAAGAAGCTGGCCCGCAAGGCAGGGGCCTTGGTGATCTTCGTGGTAGACGCCTCCGGCTCCATGGCCCTCAACCGCATGCAGGCGGCCAAAGGCGCCGCCCTGCGCCTGCTCACTGAGGCCTACCAAAACCGCGACAAAGTTGCCCTGATTGCCTTTCGCGGCGAGGCTGCCGAGGTGCTGCTGCCCCCCACCCGCTCCATCGAGCTGGCCCGCCGCCGCCTGGAATCCCTGCCCTGCGGCGGGGGATCCCCACTGGCCCATGCCCTCACCCAAGCAGTGCGCCTGGGGGTGAACGCCCGCGCCAGCGGCGACGTGGGAGAGGTGCTCCTGGTAGCCCTCACCGATGGCCGGGCCAACATCCCCCTCAGCCGCTCCCTGGGACGCAGCGAAAGCGATCCCATCGACCTGAAGCAGGAGCTGCGGGAGATCGCCCTGCGCATCCGCGCCCTGGGATTGAAGCTGCTTCTCATCGACTCGCAGAGCCGCTTTGTAACCACCGGTTTCAGCGCCGAGCTGGCGGAACTGGCGGGCGGACGGTACTTTCATCTGCCCCGCGCCACCGACCAGGGGATCGCAGCCGTGGCCCGCTCGGCCATGCAAGAGGGACGCCCATACCCTTGAGAGAGCAGCTCTCCCTCGGTAGGAGCTGTAACTTTTCTTAATGGTTGGTTATGATCCCTGTAGGCGCTCTTAGCTTGCCCTATGGTCACAGGACTCCTGCCAGAACTCTCTTTGCCTCATCCCATGCTTACTGACTGGGTCAGCCGGGGAGTGAGCGCAGCCATTCGCGCTCTCTTCAAGCAGGCAGAGCGGCTGGAGGCGCGCGTGCGGGCAGAGCCCATTGCCAAGCTGTTGCAAGGACGCATCGACAGCTTTGAGCTGGTGGGCCAGAACCTGCAGATGTACAACGGCCTGCGGCTTTCGCTTTTAGAGCTGTTTTGCAACGCTGTAGCCATTGACTTTAGCCAAATCTGGCAGGGTCGGATTAAGCTGCGGCAGCCGGTGCAGGCCAGGATGCGGGTGGTGCTGAGCGAAGCGGATCTGGCGCGATCCTTTAACACGCCTTTTGTGCTGAACAAGCTGGCTCAGGTGGATCAGGGGGGCAAGCCGCTCTCATTTCATCAGGTCGAGGTTCACCTCACCCCAGAGCAGCGGTTGCGATTGCAGGCCGAGGTTCAGCCAGGGGGAGAAAAGCCCTTGCAGGTGGGCTTTTCCGCTCACATCGAGGTGCTAGAACGTCGCCGCATTTGCCTTGCCGATCCGCTGTTTGAGGGCGACACGGAGGAGGGGCGGGCCCTGAGCCGAGCCTTGGTGGATCACCTGAATGCGCTCCTGGATTTGGATCGGCTAGCCCTGCAAGGGAGCAAGCTGCGAGTAGATCGGGTGTGCCTACAGCCTCACCAGATGATCCTCTACGGCAGCGCTGCTCTGGTGCGGTTTCCCACCCGCTAGCCCCCCTGGGAAAATGCTTGACAACCTTTTGGAAGGCGGGTACGCTCAGGGGTGGTGAGGAGTGAAGAGAAGAAGCCTCTGGGGTCGAAACACGGACAGACGCCCAGAGGTTTTTTCATGACCTGCTCAGCCTCAACGGGGACACCGCCATCCCTACCTAGCCTCCGAGTTTTAACTATTCTCAACCACAGGGGATGGGGGACTTTTCCCAACACCCCGGCCTCTTGCCCCAATTGGGAAAAAGCCTGTCCCCCCAAACTGGCTACGACCCTTTGAATTCAGGCTGGGACATAGCACCTGCCACAACTTTTTTTGCTCGAAAAGGTTCCAAAGAGTCTCCCCTGAGCCTCAGGGGTCTTGGTTCAGTTGCAAGTCCCCTCCCAGGTCATCGCCTGCCAGAAGGCCGCAGAAGGTTGGTGCAACACAATGCGATTGCCATCGGGATCCCGGAAGTCCACCCTCCTGGCCGTGAAAGGCCTGCCGCAGCGGCGAAACGGAGATCTGGTGCTCCGCCAACACCGCCGCCAGGGATCCCAGGCATGCCGCCAGATCCTGCACCTGCAGGCAAAGACTTGCTGCTCCCGCCTGGGCGGCAAACTCTGGATGGAGACTGCGGTAGAGGCCCAGTCGCAGGCCAGGCAGGCGAAACTCCACATACACTGGCTCTCCCTCCCTGGAGAGCTGGACTTGGGGCGGGATCCCCAAGAGGGCCTGGTAAAAGTGCAACAAACGGGGCAAATTGGGGGTGGCCAAGCTCAGCAAAGCTGCAGCAATCTGCATCGCAACCGGAAAAAGGAAGCTACTCATTCTAATCCGAACTTCCGCTGATAGCCAGCCCTAACTGCGCCACTCGGAAAGGGATCCCCGCCTCTCCTAGGATTGGACTATAGTAGGTAGCGAGACTTGCTGCTCTTTCTTCACGAATAAAAACTGGAGCAACCTACCGTGGGGCTATTCAGCCGATTTTCCCGTGACATGGGCATCGATCTGGGCACGGCCAACACCCTAGTCTATGTGGCTGGCCGCGGCATTGTCCTACAGGAGCCCTCTGTCGTCGCCATCGACCAAAACACCAAACAACCGCTGGCCGTGGGGGAAGATGCCAAAAAAATGTTGGGCCGTACCCCGGGCAACATCGTGGCTGTGCGTCCTCTGCGGGATGGGGTGATCGCCGACTTCGACACGGCGGAGATGATGCTGAAGCACTTCATCCAGCGGGTGCATGGAGGTCGTTACTTGATCGCCCCGCGCATCGTCATCGGGATCCCAAGTGGGGTGACCGGCGTAGAGCGACGGGCAGTGATGGAAGCGGCCCTGCAAGCCGGCTCGCGGGAGGTGTATTTGGTGGATGAGCCGGTGGCAGCAGCCATCGGCGCGGGGCTGCCGGTGCAAGAGCCCACCGGGAACATGATCATCGACATCGGCGGCGGCACCACCGAGGTGGCCGTCCTCAGCTTGCAAGGGATCGTCCTCAGCGAGTCGGTGCGGGTGGCAGGAGACGAGCTGAGCGAGGCCATCATTCAGTACATGAAAAAAGTTCACAATCTCACCATCGGGGAGCGCACTGCCGAAGAGATTAAAATTCAAATCGGCTCTGCCTACCCAACTCAAGAGGAGATGACCATGGAAGTGCGGGGGCTGCATTTGCTTTCGGGTTTGCCCCGCACTGTAACGGTGAAGAGCACTGAGATCCGTGAGAGCATGGCCGAGCCCCTCTCGGTCATTGTGGAGGCCATCAAGCGCACCCTGGAGCGCACGCCGCCGGAATTGGCGGCAGACATCATCGACCGCGGCATTATGTTGGCGGGAGGGGGGGCGTTGCTCAAGGGGCTAGACGCCCTGATCAGCCATGAGACCGGGATCCTGGTTCACATTGCCCCGGATCCCCTCAGTTGTGTGGTGCTCGGTACAGGGCGGGTTTTGGAGGATTTCAAAACCTTGGGTCGAGTGTTGAGCGGCAGCTTCAAGGGTTAGAGGAGTTTCCTCTGAATCCCTGATTCGAGGTGTGAGTCGAGTGGGTTAGAGAGGTATTGCTTGAATCGGCTACACCAGTGGTGGATGCGTTATGGTTTGGGGTTGCTCCTGTCTGCTTCGGCGATAGGAGGGGCGTGGGCTTTGCGCCAGACCCAGGGATCCCTGCTGGTGGAGCTGTACAGTTGGCTCACCGCACCCATCCGTCCACCTGTGGATCCTGACGCCGTACTTAGCCAGGCCGCCACCCGCGAGCTACAGGCCCTGGTGGCCGAGCTGCGGCACCAAAACCGCGAGCTGAAGCGCCTGCTGCAATTTACCGAGCAAATGCCCCAAGCAGGGATCCCGGCGGCGGTGGTGGGCCGCAGCGCCGATCACTGGTGGCAACAGCTCACCCTCAGCCGCGGCAGCCAGCATGGGGTCAGGGTAGGAGATGTGGTTATGGCACCGGGGGGATTGGTCGGGCGGGTTGAGGCGGTAACCCCCAACACCAGCCGCGTGCTGCTTATTAGCGATCCCACCAGCCGTGTCGGGGTGATGCTCAGCCGCAGCCGGCACATGGGCATCTTGCGGGGCACCGGCACCCAGAACGCCATCTTGGATTTTTTCGATAAGGATCCCAAAGTGGAAGTGGGGGATGTGGTGGTAACTTCGGGCCTGAGCAGCTTCTACCCGGCGGGGGTTGTGGTGGGAACGGTTCGAGCCATCAACCTGGATGCCAGCCCTGCCCCACAAGCCACAGTCGAATTGTCGGCGCCCCTGGGCCTCTTGGAGTGGGCCTTGATTTACCGCTATGCTCAACCTTAAGTCTCGCCTCAATTGGCTGGTCACCGCCTTGTCAGGGCTGTTGGCGGTGGTGGCCCCTTGGTGGCGGGGGCCGGGCTTGGAGCTGGCGGGCCTAACCCCCGATTGGCCCCTGATCTGGGTGGTGTGCTGGAGCGTGCGGCGCAAGGCTTGGCAGGGGGCTGTTGCCGGGATCACATTGGGTTTTCTGCAGGATGCCCTGACCAACCCTTATCCTACCCATGCCCTGGGGTTGGCGGTGGTCGGGATCCTCACGGCCAAGTTGCAGAAGCAGCGCTACATGCAAGAGGACTTCATCTCCGTGGCTTTGATCGTCTTCGGCATGGTGGTGATTGCCGAGACGCTGATGGCGCTGCAATGGATGTGGCTGACGGCCTCTCAGGGATCCGCTGGCCTCGAGCCGGCGGAAATGGCAACTTGGTTGGATGGGTTGGCAAACTCCTCGCCCGCCGCCGGCGCCATTGGCGGCGATGGCCCCCGTTCTCTGGAGAGCATCTGGTGGAACCATCAGCGCAATGCCCTCACGTCGGCCATTTTAAGCAGCCTGTGGGCCCCCGCTCTCTATTGGCCCCTCAGCCGTTGGTGGCAATCTCAAGAGCGGGATTTGAGAGAGACCTAGCTGCAGGTTCTGCCGCCAGTGATCTGCATTCCCCACAGCCGCTGCCGGGCGCGATGGGACATCGGTTGCACAGCTACTGCTCCCAACGGCGGCAAAACGGTTCCTTGCCCCATTTCCTCTCTCCCTAGGAGAGGAACGGGGGGTGAGGGCTTGGGGTCGCTCTCAGAGGGATCCGTTTTCGCCTAAAATGACAAAGCCCTCTGCCACCCACTGCCAACGGGCCAACAGACTCTGGGCCAAGCGGATGGGAAGGTGTTGAGGTTGACTCGATTGAGGGAGAGGGATCCATGCCTCATACCATCGTCACCGATATTTGTGAAGGCGTTGCCGACTGTGTGGAGGCCTGCCCCGTCGCCTGCATTCACCCTGGGGACGGCAAAAATGCCAAAGGCACCGACTACTTCTGGATCGACTTTGCCACCTGTATTGACTGTGGCATCTGTCTTCAGGTTTGCCCTGTGGAAGGGGCGATCCTGCCGGAGGAAAAACCGCACCTGCAGCGAGTGCCCAACTAGCCCGGCGGGCTGCTTCTTCCCAATTTTGCAATTGCCTTTCAGCCCAGAGAAGCCAAAGCCACAACGGCGCTGGTCAACCAGTTCAAGGACAGGAGCCCGCCCAGGAAGGCCAACGGGATCAGACCCGCCAGGCGCCACCACTCCAGATCCAGCGCCACCGCTGCCGCCCGCACCTGCCAAACCACAAACCACAACAGCGCCACGAACCCCAACAGGGATCCGGCCACTCCGCCCAAGGATTGGGCAGGTCCCAGCAGCAGCCAGGGCAGGCCAGCAAAGCCCGTCAGGCAGAGGAGCGACGCAAAAGAAGGGGCAGCCCGCCCAAAACAAAAGGCCAGCGCCTGCAGCAGGGCCGCCAGGCTTACCCATCCCAGGAAGCCTGCCAGCAGCGCCAGCACCATGCTCGGCAGGTTTACCCCGAAACGACGCACAGCCTCGAGAATGTTCAGCAGCGCCACCACCCCAAAAGCTTGCCAGAGAACAGGCTGTTGCCGCAGCGAGCGAAAGGTGGGCTCCGGCAGAAACCAAGCGCCGTAAATGTTATCCAACAAAGAGTCGAGCATGGCCGGCAAAAAGTCGGTCTGCCCTCCTATCCTAGCCCAACGACAAGAGGGCTCCTCCAAAGCCAAGCAAATGCCGATCCCGTCCTTGGCAAAGCCCTGATGAGCACTTGACAAGCACGGCCCGCAGATGCGGTATGATGGGCTAAGGATTCTGAGGCGTTGGTGACTGCCGTTACGTTTTTGCGATCGATACCCTTCGACAATTAGGACGGGTGTGGATGTGAGAGCAGTAAGCCAAACTCGATTTGGAAACTATCGATAGTCATCCCCGATGTCCTACACTGGCTTTTCCAGGTCGAAAACCACGGTAAAACGGCGCAATAGGATCCTCAAGAAGGCTCTCGCTGGAGGGCCTTCTTGCTCTTAATGGCTGCACGGGATCCCTCGTCAGGCAAGTTTTGAGGGGAGCTGAGGTGGTTGTGGGATGGGGGTTAGGCGGCCTGTTGTTTGGCCTGTTGGCAATTTTGAACGGCAGGGATGCGGCGCCAATTTAAGTTAGCAAGCACCAGGGCGCTGAGGGGACGGGTGTGAGCCAGCAGCCCGGCAAGGAGCAGCAGCCAACGGCTCAAGGCAGAGCCGGCCAGCAGCCAATGGATGAGCAGAGCTGCCCCTCCTCCTTCTACCCCTGCCGCCAAGACCCAGGCCCAGGCAACTTTCCCATGCCGGGACAGGAGGATCCCTTGCAATCCACCGACGCCAAGCCCCACCAGCAAGCCACGCAGCGGGCTGGCCATCGCCTGCAAGGCGTTCTGCAGCCAGGGATCCCTGGGATCGAAAGCGAAGGTTGCCATCCCCGCCTCCAGGGTATCTGCTGCTACCCAACCCAAAGCCGTGGCCAGCAGCGTGGCCGCCACCCACCGCCAAGAGACCTGCCGCCGCAATACCGCCCACTGGAGTAGCCCCATCCCCAAGCCCAGGCCGGCCCCGGCCACCGCTCCTTGGAGCGAACCCAAAGCAGCCAGCAGGGGAGCTGCCGCCCCCA